>APMI01006375.1_pt1 | contig 27695 bp, 35 predicted proteins | sample 667938 | NCBI WGS metagenome assembly APMI01 (sample SAMN01084076, study PRJNA167559) | wastewater metagenome | biome: Wastewater | place: Denmark: Ejby Moelle, Odense | collected 2011-11-28
TAGCCTGTTGGAATGAAGTGCTTATTCATGCCTCTATAAGTGTCAATCATGCACCTTGCCAAATCAGAAGGCTACAAAGTCCCTTGAGTAGTTGATCCATATAACTGCATCACTTGTCTATATTATTATCTAGATTACTGGCTAAGCCTCTGTATCTGCTCGCGTGTGAACATGCCTCCATTTTCGATACCCTCGCTGCTTTGGAACCTGTTGTCCATACTACTCGACTTGTCTTAAATATCAATTACAATTTAAATGAATAAATCTTAAATAATTAACTGCAATAGAAGTCTTGAGGCAGGCTCAGTTTCCTACAGATTGGCGCTCTTATTGACATTTTTCGATGAATTTCTCAATTTTTTTACTTTCCTCTTTAGCTCTTAACAACGAGGATCGACGCTTTTAGATTTCCTGAAGAAGGAAAGCTCGATACTATATCAATTGTTGCTCATCCACAATATTCTAAAACTTGGGAGTTTCAACGTTATACAAGTTTTCTAAATTAATTGATCCTTACTTTGAATCCAAACATGCTTTTTTATACCTTATACGCCTATTCTTTCAATCTGCCATGTGAAAATTTTAGCGAACAAGTCAAGCAAATCTTTTTCTTGCTTTATTTTTTCAGGAATTGGATATCTAAATCTCTGAATACATAAATACTTACTCGAATGTTTTCCATATAGTCTTTCTCAGTGGAGGCTTTGAAAGGAGACTCGAGGCATACTAGTTCGTATAGAATCACACCAAGACACCAAACATCCACTTTGTCGTCTTGCTCGTCATGATTAATTATCTCAGGGGCAAAATAAGTTTTTGTGCCTCTAAAGGTTTTTCTTGTTGTGTCTTAGATTCCAAAAAAATTAGACTATCCTAAATCAATAATCTTGATTGTCCCTTTTGAGGATAGCATCACGTTTTCAAGCTTAATATCCCTGTGTAAAATATTTAGATTGTGGAGGTATAAGAGCCCTTCACAAATGTCATGAGTAATTTCACAAATAGTCTTAAACGGCAGCTAAATTTTCGGTCTAAAAATAGCGTCGCAAAGATTTTTCTAATACTAGATAAAGCAATACCCCATCGACGAATTCCATAACAAGATATACATAACTTGGTCCTTCAAAATTTTCATCTTCGAAATGATCGAGCATTTTGATAAGGTATGGGCTATTTAATTTATACAAGAGATCGATTTCACGTTGAATTTCGCGAATCTGGTTTTTAGACTTTCTACCTCCAAACTTCATTTTTTTCACTGCATAGAACTCATTTTTGGACAAGTTATAGTACTGATAGACTTCACCAAAAGCGCCTTGCGAAAGCAGTCTTATCTTCTGTAAGCTCTCTTTCGATTATAGATAAGGTTTTTATTTTCTTGGAAATATTGGCCCTTCCACTGCCTATTAATCTGAGTTAAAAATCATTATTATCAAACTCTTAAATTAGATTGAAATCAAGCATTGACTTTACATTCAGCATTTTTTTGAACACGATTTTTGCTCTGCCGGAACACTATACCTTTTATTTGTCTAATAGTATAAAGATTAGTGAGACTTGGTTTTTACTTTGAGTTCTCACTTTAATAATACTATTTCGATAATAGTCTTCGTTTTGGCTTTCTTAATAAAGTTACCTAATTATTTAAGTTGCTATTTACCTATTACTTTGCCAGTTAACTCTATGCTTCCTCTTTCTGTGGTTTGTGGGTGCTATTTCTTTCAGAAAAACCTTTCTTAAATTGATCATCCCTCAGGTTATAGTATTGGCTGCTTTAAATGAAATTGACGGATGAGTATCCGAATTTAGGACAATTAATATTTGTTCGGTTAAACAGATCGATGCTTCGGTACAGATCCTCAATTATGCGCAGGGCTCTACTGTTCTAGTTTTACTTGTCCAAGCATTGAATGTCGAAATCTCGTAACCGATTCATTTCAGATTTTACTAATTCTTCTAAAATTGACTTATTTTATTCATTATAAACAGGTTGCTAGACCTTGAAAAGTACAGAAAATTATTGTCAATACGAGCAAGTGCAAATTTAGACAAACTTTAGTTATGAAAAGTTACTTTTATGAATATTGAATAATTTGTTATACTTTTTAGTCGAAGTTCAATAGATAATACTGGATATTCAAAGATTAAATTTGATGAATCTTTTAATATATGAACAGCATACACATTCACATCTAGAAATCAGAAAGCTAAGAGTCAAAGTTGATCTTAAATTCACCGAGCTCATCGTGTAGGTTGTTAAGGTTTTAATTGGTCTACACAAATGATTTAAGTTATTTGAGCCAATGTTTAAGGAAATTGGGTTATTCAGGCTTGGGTCGCAGCACTAGGAAGTACTTCTCATCCTCATGCCGATGATCGTCATAAGTGGGGGTTACAATCAGTACTCGTCTCGAATCTCGGTCTACTTCAATGGCATGTTTCTGATCATCATGGTTTTCCAAATCGCAGAACTTTCTCATGTCCACAGGGAAGCACTTGTCGATGCCCAGTTTGAAGAGGATGACTTCTGCAACCTCGGGCTCAAGACTGGTATACAGCATGAGTGAGATTTTGTCGACGGCAGACAACCCTCCCATAAACTATTTGATTTTAGCGATAGGGAACATCGGCTTGTAGTAATGTCCCAGATTGAATATTTTACGGCGCAGGGATTAGAGAGTACTGGTAGCTAATTGAATATTAAGTGGCAAGTAGCCTTGTTGATACTTCTCAGAAAAACGAACAACGAAGTCTTTGATTTCAATGGCGATTATAATTTTGTGCTTCTCGATGAGCTTAATACCATGATGATGTTTGCGCTTACGCTTCCTGGCTTGCTTGAGTTTGTAGTAACTGAATGCAAGGAATATTGCTAGCGATGCATAAATCCAGCCTGATAGTGACATCAGTCCTGGAGTCGAACTCTCGCTTTCTGATGAGTTCATTATATATAATAGCCCGATGCTTTATGTCAAATAAAATTTTGCTGAGAAATTTTAATTCCATATCCTCATGCCCACTAGAAATATGAGAAAGTATCGAACACGGAAGCATTTGGACTACGATCCAGGTATACTAACTGTTATAAATAAAGGATGATAATATAATAGTTTTCATATTAAGCTAACCACCGATGAAGCAGGAGCAAAATACTGAACTCACACCTCTGAAGAGTGCGCCACTCTAGCCAGCCAAAGTATCCTAGCAATTGCCACCCTCAGTGGCAGTTTAGTCACAACCAGCCGTAAGTCCTGAAAGACCCTGTCTATTTATGTTCATCTCATGGTTGCTGTTCTTGGCTGCAGCGGGCGTGTACGTGGGCATCTGGGCCATATCTAAGTTCGCAGTCAAGGACCAGGCATCCTATTATTACTCCACAGCTCCAGTTTATATATCCCCATACATTGAGGTGGACCAGACTGCAAGTGAGTGTGATCAAGCCGTTGTCACAAGTACATCTACTTTTTATTCCAATGGAGAAAATACAACGGCACAGGCTGTTGCGTTAGCTTTAGTCTTCAGCTGGATTATGTGGAAATTACCACTTGCTATGTTCCAATTGCATCTTATATTTTAAGCTCCCAACCGCATCCTCAAGTACGTGAGCTGGGGAATTTCGCTAGCCTTGATGCTGGCGGGAGATATCTTGCTAACAGTGTTCCTTCCAGCAGTATATCAAGATTACATGTTCTATGCTTTTAGCGCACTGCTAGCTATCATAATGTCACTAGTTAACAATCGGACTTTCCTAGTACAGTCATTTCTAAGTGCCTTTTTGCCATTGTTCTACATTGCTCTGCTGTACTTCAGCTACTCATATTTTCTACCTTCACTATTTAGCGTATTTGTAAAATTTGTGTTCGGTTACGAGTATCTGCTAATCTATGGGTACCCAGTACTTGATGCTCTTCTCTATGCGGGGCTGCTCTTCATCAATTCTAGGAGACTGGAAAATGCTCAACCACTTCTGAGTTTTGTGCAATTCTTTTTAATAGGTTATCTAGCAGGCATTACCCTGCTGGCTAGTGTCACCGAAGTAGAGTTCTATTATCTAGTAGCTTACACTTTGTTCCGCAACGTATTTGTCAACTGGATCATGTACCGATGGGAAAAAGTAGTCAATAATCCGCCTTGTTTGCCTGGGTGGGGAATCATGTACTACCTGTCTTATTTGCTCAATTTCTTACCTTTGATCGGATTGGGTAGACTGGTGCTTAGTAGGTCGTTCCTTTCTCAGCAGTTTAGTCAAGCTTGCTTACTACTCTCATACTACTCAGCTAACTCTTACCCGTACTCTTACGTGACACCACTTATCAGCGAATACAACTTTTATTTTGTAGGGTATATATTCTGGCCGGCTGCTCTTATAATCTGGTTCGTGTCCAGTGTAACGCAAAAGTACCCCACGCGCAGACCCACGCTCTTTGACTTTTTCTACAATTTAGGGGGCATATATATGTTTTACTTGGGCATCAGTGGAGGACTGCAACTGCTCACACTTCGCCAAGTATCTCTTTTCGTTTGACTGATATGCATACTTATTTTATTTGCTTTACAATACTTATATGACAAATATGATCAATAGTAGATAGTGCGGGTGCGATGGTGCTTAATAATATTACCGAGACTGTTCTCACCCAGCTCCCAAAGGAACCAGTCGACCTCAAGTGAGTTTACACTCCTTCCCTTAATTTTCAGGTGCTGCTTGATGCGCTATACGGCGACTACAGAGGCAGACCTTATTTAAATTTACTGGACTGACCCACTTGCTATTTATTGACCTTACTCTACTTGTTTCTGCAGTTATGGGCTGTATTCCAGTACACCCACGTGGTTCAGTATTTGAGGCACCCGGTAATCTGGGAACATAGTGAGCTCTCCGATATCCACAAATTATCCGCATCCTTTGCCATCAAATTTGGCAAATATGTCACCTATTAAAATCTGCGCTCGTTTGTAAAAATGAATCTGGTGGCCTTTATATATTGAGTGGTCTTGAAAATTGGGAAAATTAGCAGTCAAAATGTTTAGCAACTTCACTGCTGATTTCTGTGCTTGCTCAATAATCGACAGGAATGATCCTTTAAAATTAGTAATAACAACACTAGCCATTTATCTGAGCAATCTCGCTCTCTCATCAGCTAAGGGAACAGTAACCCCTTGAAAAACAAGCTAATTAAGTTATTTCTAAGTAATTTAGCTGAGGGATTTGAGAGTGGCTTCATGCTCAATGTATTGTTTAACACTGGAGGCCAAATGCTCATATTCGAATCCCTATAGAGGCCAGAAGCAAAAGTTAAGAGTATCCAGAGTGAACAAGTAGAAAAGAATGCTTTCCTACTGCTGCTTACTTTATTCCAACACGTGATGCTTGAACTAATTGAAGGGAGTGTAATGGATCTTCTCTGCTAATTATTATAACTTTTGATCGTTAATTTTGGTAGATATTGATTGGTTGAAAACCCAGTTTGTAGTTTCACGAACCATCTTGCATTTGTTGATCATCATTTTGGTTTATAATTTCTTTTATATCGAGCTATAGCAACTCTACAATATTGGAGAAACTAGCAAATGAAAAACTATTACAACATTCTTGAAATTGAACAGTTCACAGCAACGGACTTTGAAATCCGACAGGCCTATAAGAGACTAATGCTGATTCACCACCCAGATAAAACAGATGACCCGCAGCTCATACAGAAGGGTCTCGATATAAACTAAGCATACAAGACCTTGACTAGTCAGCCACAACGCGAAGAATACGATACCCACTTGAAGCAAACTAATTGGAAACTCGCGCAGGCAACCAACAGGCATTATGAGGTAATCAGGAGTGATTAGACAAAATCTGAAAAATCAAATCAATAAGAAATAGTTTCGGTGGACTGTGAGCAATGTTTTGGAAATACACAAATTACACTCACTAAACAAGATGCTCAGTTCGATAAGTTTATAAATTGCAATCATTGTGGACTGCTCATGAAACTCGAATGAGAATTTTGCATTTTTACTACAAATAACCAAAATCAATAAACAATCATTTAATGCCCATGAAATCAAAGATGCGATTGCAGTAATCCCAGGAGCGATCCTCCCTGGGCATGTATGGTAACCAACTGAGAGGCTGTTATCCAATTTTCCATTCGCCTCCACACTGACATTTTTTGAGGTACCCTTGCATGATAGCCTTACATCTGTTGCAATAGAAGTCACGACCTTGTTCTTGCATCATTTTCCACACCTCATTTTATAGCTAAAAGTCAACGTCCAAATGTTCATGGCAATGCTCGCATTTACCTGGCTTCTCGTTCACCAAGTAGCATTGCGAGCATGGCAATTGAAACTGTGGATAATGTGGTTCTATGTATTTATGGGTGTAGCTCCATTCTTAATGTATCTTTTGGAAGGCTTTTTTTCTTACTGTTTCAAAGGCTTAAAGATAAATTTATTCGTGATTTAACAATTGAAATAGGGTTTCAATAAGTAGATTTAGTTGTTTGTCGTTTCCCCAAACATCGAAGTCTATCTCAATTGCAGTTTCGTCTTATTTCTTTTTATTTCTTTTATTTTTAAGCCGACTTGCATTCTTTTTGGATGACCCTTCTGAGTTCATTGCAGATTAGTCGAGTTCTGCTTCGTCATCATCAACAATAAAGCTATCTTCAGCAGCTTCCTACTCTTCACTAGCTTCTGAATCAGTTGATGATTCTTGGTCTTTTTGCATTAACCTTTTTTTGTATTTTTACTTCTCTATCTCCCAATTATGAATGGCACGTTAAATGGAACATACAATCTCTTAAGTAAAGGGTCCATTAATATAATTTATTGTGCGTTCAGTCATAAATTGTTCGTAGTTCAACATTAATTTCATTTTATTGCCTGAATACTATTTTACAAGCGCTTTTTTGATTTCACTGAGACCATTCATGAACTACAAAATAAGATGCTTGAACTAAAAGCGTGTAATTGGATTAAAAAGACGCGCCATTTCAAAAGAATACTAAATATTCTTTTGAGCCTATTCTTACTGGGCATCAATCATGAGATTATCGCTAATAGCAACTATTTCATGCTTGCCTTCCTCTTAGTTAATGAAAATTCCCACGAAATTTAAGGGGTCTCGATAAAGTAGAACTTGGTAATAGTTTTACAGCGGCTAAAGTGAAAGATAGCCAAATAGTTTTTCGTTTTCAGTTGCGCACTTTTGAAGTATGTATGATATGGTGTTTTCAGCTTCTTTGTATGTATGCTTTCCAGTTGCTACAATAATTTTGGAAAAGCTTGCATATACAATCTGCAAACCGAGATTGTTGAGCTTGCGAACAAGAATACTAAACATTCTCTTCATCAACACATTAACAAATTTAAACAAAAGAGGATCATACAAAGCATTTGATTGAGTTGTTATCCATTTGTGGAAGTTTCTGAGTAGATCGTTTGCTTTCTCTAAGTTGACATTCAAATCTTCAATCCAACCCTTAACCATTTTTCGTAGATATTAAAATGCTTTTTTGGCTTGAGTCATCTCATCAATATACTCTACTTTGTTGACCGCATTCATGTCTTTCTTATTTTTTTGTATCATCATGGCAGTCTCTCTGTCCTCAAAGCCGAGCTCATCAGAGTTAGCCATCGAATTAACTGCAAGATTATCAACATTTATTTCAATGCAGTAAGATGAATATAACCCTGGATTTATTTATCTACCTGTTTGAGTTTTAGATTCGTATGTTTATACAATTTATGAGTTATACTCGTTCCACCAAGTAACCAAATCGCCTGAGTGTAAGAGTCGACTATATGTTATATTTGTGATAAAGTCCAGCAGCCCTCCATCATGTATTGACAGATTGCAAATGGGGATATGAGCAAATCTAGACCACTCCAACAAATTGACAATCTTCGTGTCTATGCTCATGGACTGCTCTACTATCCTAACGAGCAATTTCTGCTTCCAGTCCAGAGAAGTCACTTTGGGGATCTAGATTTTAGGTAATTTTAGAACAGGCATTTATTATTCAAGACACTCAATTCCGATCTTTTTTAAATATGAAGTGCTTTGCTCACTCTCGAGAATTACCAAAAATGGTTGTTTTATTGTTTTAGACAAATTTTTAAGTGCTTCATTAATTTAGTTTGCGGCTTCACGCTCAATGTGCTTATTTTTAATTATTATCTTGGCATCGTCTTTCTTTATTGTCTTTCTAGCAAGTCTAATAAGATCATCGCTGTTTTTAGCAAGCGAGTTATCTAAGAAAACAATTGTATACTCAAGAGTTTTTGGACTAAATAATGAAAATGCATGCTTGTTTTAAAGTACACAGGTGTAACATAGATAAACAGTAGGCATAAAATTGTCTTATATTTTCGGAAGATATTCACTTCCAAAAACTTCCTGAACATCTTCTTATCGATACAGTGGCAGGTGTTTTGAAATTCTCCATAAGTTACCTTTCTTCATAACTAAATTCGTTAACAGTGGCATTTTAGCTTCAAAAAAAGTCCTATCTAAAGTGCTGTCATAATCATATTGAAGCTTCAAAAACTAAGCTTCGTCTGTTATGATTTATTGGGCTTGTCCCTGTTCTCGAGGAGCTTTCTTTAGACCTTGTTTGTTTTTCATAAAATAGTGGCGCTTGAAATTCAATAATAAGCTTTGAATTTTGTTGCCAGAGTAATACCAGACTGTGAAAGAACCAGGCGAGCTTTCAATTGGGATGACTTGAAGTATAGATTTAAGTTCATGATACTTTACTGATTAATTTATTGCTAATTATCTCTTGTGCTATTTCCAAATTTTTTTCTGCTCTTGCAGCCAACCCTTAAAATTAGTTTTCATTGAATATATATTTTTCTGATTTTTTCTCAGGAATGATTTTTTGCTAGTTTCGAATAGAATTTTAGGCTCTAATTTTTGATCAACTATTTGATTAGCTGCCTTCTTATGTGATGTTTCATATTTCTTCTAAGTTTCATTGATAGTTTTGCCCCCTTTGATGAAGCCATAGGCAGAAATTTTTTATTGACGATGAAATCTCATATCAAAAGTTTTCTTCTGAAGCCAGTCAGGTAGCTCAATCTCTGGTATTGGATTGGGTAAGTTTTGCATGACAGCTGGGATACATACCATCTTTTGAATTTGAGTTGATAATCTTTATTTGTAATAGTCCCAGTCCAAAATTGTGCGGATGTCGACACTGTTCTGAATTTAGTCGCTTTTCGTCCACTTAAATAAATATTTTCTTTGTGTCTCTAAGTCAGCGAAGAATATTTGAGTTGGTATAGCCCTTTCAGTGACCGGCCTCTTTGGAGGATACGCAGATATGATGTAATAAAGGCATATATTTTTCCCTTTTACTACTTCAGGTCCAAGATAGTCTGCAAGCCTTTTCGCAGCGCTTATGGCTACTCCCTTTTGCTCTCCGTATTAGTTAACATCTTTACTTAAATTTTTGGATTCTTCAAGCCTTTATAGTATACCATCAAGATCTAAACTTTTACCCTTGTTCAGAATAAAATTGAGATACTTCATGGCTACTTAAGCACAAAAATTATAGCACTCTTTAAGATTGCTGCCTCTCACATATTGACTAAAGATCTCTGACTGAAACATTTTAATGATATTGAGTTCGCCTCTTCTTTTCATTTAAAGTCCCTTGAATTCAGACACTTCGTTCTTGTTGTTAAATACTACATATCGCTTCTTTAACATTTGAGTCGAGTGTTGCTGAATATCGAGCTCGGTAGTTTTTTTCTTGTCCTTACCACCGGGAATGAACATTGCCTTATAGGGCCCATCGATCTCAAATGCAATTGTCATTTACTTTTTAATATCATACACAAAATTCTATTGGTCTTTCAGCTCCTGATATTGCTTATTTGCATACTTTTCATATATTAAATGATTTAATATTTGGCATGGATATGACATATTAAAACTTTTGCCGTTCTTAAACTTTAGCTTCACTTCTTACGGAAAACCTTGAGGCAATAACATCCAGATACCATCAGTGTCAAGCTCCAATGGTTTTCCCAATCTAGCTTCTATAAAATTTTTACTATCGTTTATGATGTTACTTCCAATATATGTGACCATTGCTGCAGTTTCCATTGAGTACCACCTTGAACCCTTTCTCATAACATACCCATAAAAGCTGTTTAATATAATTTTGTGAGCCAGTTGCATAGACTCGAATAGTTCCATTAATTTTATCTATTATTTTTCATCTTAAAACTTGCCTTATTTTGCTCTCTGGGTTGCTCTACCCTTATGAACTTTAGTTAAAGTTTTATACTCATAGCGACGATCTCTAAAGGCTCGAACTGTGTCAACATAAAATGAGTTTTATCTCATGCAGACTGTATCCCGTCGAACTTCGCTAACAGAAATGTGAGATTTTGAATAAACTCTTTGGCAATACTTTCTTATTTCAGCTTTTAGGTTCTTTTCAGCTTAACCTCTCAATCCTTGGACATTTGTTTTAAGAGCTTATTTTTATTTGATAAGCGCAAATTAACCCTAGTTAAGTGGGAAATATTCTCCTTTCCATTCCCATTAAAGGCTCCTTTTACACTAATTTTAAGGTGAATTGAATAGGCACCCAGAGCAGATCTGGTCATTAACAACAGCAACTGGCTGCAACCTGTTTGTGATAATAATGTTGGGATACATAGCAGCCACATCAATGTGATAAATAAGTGGTAGACATTAATATTTATGAGGATTTGGCACATCTCGAAGTTTTTACAAGTTTACCCTTACAATATTTCTAACTTAATCTAAATTTTCAATCTCGGAATAGTTTTAAGACGTTTAGTGTTTAACTGTAAATTATATAATCTCATCTAAGCTCTCAATTAAGTCCTGAAACGCCTTCGAATTTAGCGTAAAATCAGTTGCAAAATCTGCACGATAAACTCCAGATCTCAAACATTCGACCTTTCCTCCTGTATAGGTTTCCGACTATAGTAAGTGGCCACGATAGAACTTTTAAAAGTTTTCAATTTGTTTGTTGGGAAAAATTATATTTCTAGCATATGCTTCAGCCATTAATAGATTTTAGCACAATGTTCCACTGCCCTTTCTGAGCACTTAGTCTGGCATCATCGGAATGATTGTCGAGAGAGCATAGATGAAACCATGAATATGCTTCATGTACAGGTAAAATGTGGCAACCGCATCAGATATCGAATATTCAGCTAGTTTCTTAGTCTCGTATTTTCCCATTTCTACCATATCTTCAGGATCGACTTCGATTGGCTCATATTTAAGCTTAGCACGTGTGACTGCTTTCAGACCTCTTGATCCTTGAGGCAAGTAAGCGTCTCTGTCGACCCAATAGTAACAGTCTAGATGACTGATGTATGGACCATAGTATTCTCCTGTTTTGTTTTGAACTCCCATCACCTTGCTGAAATCTAAAAAATTGTGAGTGCATCTGGCTTCAATAAAAGGGTAATCAAATCGATCACCGTTGAAACTAGTAATAACGGCTGGTTTATAGCTTTCGATAATGTCTGCAAAAGTCTGAATTAACTCTTTCTCTGAGCTTGAGTTATAAACTTGAACATGACATTTAAAATCTGGTTTTCCTTATGGTTAATAGTCAAATTCATCGACTTTTTATTCACAAAAGGCGCCATTAACAATGAGAACAGCTTAACTCTCAAACATGAGAGAAATCATCATAATAATATCTTTGTCTTTTTCAGGAAATTTAAAACGATCCTTAGATGTTTCAATATCGAATGCCAGTACTTTCAAATCAGGTATAGACTTCTTGCTGCTGGCTGCCAATCCAATGATGAACTTGTCTTTCAGCTGCACTTCAAACCACTTGCCTGCTCGAATGCCAGTGTCAATGCATACTCTGCAATGATAGGGTACATCATACTCTCGAATATCTGTAATTAGGTCCTTGGGATTGTCAGTGTTTGCTCGTTTAGGGTTTAAATACAAGTCGATGTCGTTGTTATTTTTCTTCTTTGTTACTTCAAGAAATTTTCTGGCATTTATTAAATCTCCATTTGTACGAAAGCTAATTTTAAGGTACTTTTTCATGCGTCCGGAAAGGTGATTAATTTATTCTAAGTCTACTTTCTCGACTGTCTACATGCTCAATATTTTAGGAACTTTGCTTTCCACGTAAAGCCTAACCTATGTTTATGACTTCTGTTCGAACCCTACGTAGAAGTAAGGGTTATAAGGAAGATAGCACTTAAAAATCGCTCCACTCTCATCTTGAAAATAACATAGTAAAGCCATCCTTTATTCAGCCTACTCAATGTTAACATAAGTGCGGGTCTTGAAATTTGTGAGGAAGCCTGTAACTGTTTTCTCACCCTCATTAAAACGAAGACCTATTTTTTATTCAAATTAATCTTTTTATCCTCGCGCCATGGTTATTGCTGGTTTTCGCGCTAACTTATATATCAAACAATGGTAAAACTAAATAGAATAAGTTAAAAAATAAATTAATGAAATAAAGACCGTCTATACGAGTTAATATAAAAATAAAAAGCAACAATGAAAAATTAACCCTTTATCTAACACCATTTTTAATATTGAGGTAAATTTATTAACACTAAATGTACTACATTATTCACAGTAATGTTGATAGATTGAAACAAAGACATAAACAAAGTAAGAGATCATAAAGGTTTTGCAAGAGTGGCCTTCATTTTGACATGATCATCCATGTGTTTTTGCAGCTGTTCTTCATTCTAGAATACTTTGTAGCACTCGGTATCGCAACTAAATAATACCTGGCGATCATCTAGCTGCACGGCTTGGCATGCAACTGTACTGCAGTAGGCACACTCCTGCTTATTGTACGCATAGCACTCGTAACAGAGGTAGTGCTGACAGGGCTGGATGCAGATGCGCACCTGAATAGGACATTGACATTTCGGGCAAGTCTTCGCCATCTTAGCAGGGCCCGTTGGGTTCATCTCAGTTATGCAAATTGTACGCGCAGACTGCTGCCTGTATAGAACACAATTTGGGAGTCGAAGGGTGGGTAGTTCGGATATTTATCTTGCTTATCGGTCATCTCTTATATTATTACTCAATTCCATAATAAGCGCAGTTCGGTTGTAACATTATAAGGCGAGATAAATATAATATACCATTATGCTTCCAAGAACTCCTCAAAAGAAGAACAGTCTGGAGCTGTAGCCAAAGTCTTAGCCTCAGAGTCACTCGTGTATATGGTTGACCACATAGATATTTTCACGGACTCCGCCAACAATGCCAATGTCGTTCAAGAGTCAAAGCTGTTCGGCGCACATGACCGGCAGCCGTGGGGTCAGCTGCAGCAGTCTAGCCCCAGCCATAATAACAACAGCAAGGTTTGGCAGGTGAAGCAGTACGTGCATCAAGAAATTCAGAACCGGCACGGCAAGCACTCGCAGCAGAAGGAAAAGTACAGGGACGTAGTTATCTCGGAGGAGTTCGTTAGGTCACACAAGCTGTACCGCATGCTCAAATAGCAAATGGAGCTGTCAGAGGCTAGGCACGCCAAGAACAGTCGAGAACTCTAGCAAGTACTCTACCCATAATCTAGGTGGTGGCGTCCCTGCACTCAGAGGTCAAAGAGTCCAAATAAGCTAATCATGAACTTAAAGTACAGCTGTGGTAGCACAAGACTGAGCTGATGGATCTCAAGACTATGCTGCAATAGGAGGAAGAATAAAACAAAAAATTGGCAGAGTAGTACGAATATGCTTCTAGGGAAAGAGGCGACGAAAATGACAATGAAGACGAGGAAGCTTAAAATCTTGAGGATAAAGAAATTTAATTGGATAATTCCTAGAATGAACAAAATCAACAACAAAACGGTAGATTCTTCAACTGCTATATTGAAGAAGGTAATTAAAAACGTATAGAAGCTAGACTACTAAAAGAATCTGAAATTTCACTGAATTAAGAAAAATTTGAGCCGCGTAAGTAGGTAAAATAATAAAAAGAAGATGAATTATAGCAGCAAAATTGTGAAAAATAGCATGAATGGTAACATTTTTAAAGTGAGAACGGCAATTTAAGTTTAAATTCACAACCAAAAATAGATGAGGACTAATGAATATAAAGATTGAACATTTTTGATTTTACTTTACTCTAACCTATCAAATGATATACCTGAAGCAATTTTCGTTTCTTATTATATGTGAGATATGAATTTATTATTGTCGCACTATTTAGTATAAGAATGAGTAGCCGACTAAAGTTCGATCTAGTGCAGTCCCACAAGTAGATCGAGCAGTGTCGCATGTACATTGATGAAAATGAGTTGTTTGAATTCTGGCAATCACGAACGCCCATGCAGATGGAGTAAATACTAACGATCAAAGATGCTAAACTAGTCGAACATATTTGGCAGTACTTCTCATATTATTTGCTCAATAAGAAGAGCTCACCAAAGGACGCATACTGTATTAAATAGCTCAATAGTTAAGTGCCACTTATGTTCTTTTATGACTGTAAAATTTTCAAAAACTCTCTTTTCAGTCGAGAAGATAATTAAATGTTAAGCTTGTTCTTGATCAGATATGCAGAGAGATCAGGGACTGAACAACCTAGAAATATGAGCGAAATCAGTTAGTTTTGGAACCCAAGTTTACTGCCAGACTGCAACATGGTCGTAAAGTGCAAGAAAAGTTGCTTACTCAAGGTTTACTCCATGTTTCGTGACACTGGTATTGAGCAAATCAATGGAGATGTCATTGTGTTACCTGAACACCACTACTTCAAGTTTATATATGGGTGGACGCACTTCTCACACAGCTGGGAAGTTGAGCCAATGGTGAGACACTTGTTTCGAGGTATCATGATCCTCATGCAGAATCAAGTCATGCTTGAACTTGTCAAGACGATGAGCGAAAAGGAGAAGGACTTCCGTAGATATAAAAAGCCAGTCGCAATTTTCTTGAAACCCAAACTCAAAGAAACGTACACAATGATTGAGGAAGGACTTGGTGATGTCGAGTGGAGCACATTAAAAATCAGTGCATTTAAGCTAAAATATAAAGTGGTAGAGGATGAAAGCAGGTACGTATGCTACCGGATAAAGTAGTAAGAGTAACTCATCCAGTAGTTAAGCTAAGACGACATTGAAAATAGAATGATAATTGAGGCATTTGCAATTAAACAGATGTAGAATTGGCAGCATACTGATATATGACTATGTTTTATTTACTATATTCATTAGATACGTTAAATAAGTGATTGATTCCCGCTATTTTTACTTATCCAGCTAATGTCACTCAGGGTAGATCGAGTAAGTATATAAGAGTCCAAGTAGATGATGGGCTTGTTTTGCGCCGAGTATCAAGCCGAACAAGTAGTGTAGGCATTCAAAAATACGTACGTGTTTAGTCAATCAGACGACCTAGGAAATTCGTTATTGACTCACTAAAATCATCCCTTAAAGATTTGCTGATTGAAATGGAAGGGGAGCTGTTCTCATCCAAGCAGATAATAAGATTCTTAATTTACGACTACTTTAACAGTAGCAAAATTATGGATCACATTCTGAATGTCAAGCATATCCTAAATTCTGGTATAGACTACTTTAATAAAGAGACTAGTGGAGACTTCAATACGTATTACAAATACAAGGCGCAATTTTTGGGTATGGTCCGCTACCAGATAGTAGAAGTGCCGGCTGATCCCATTACTTCCAAAAAGAAGATGCGAATTTACACATGCTTCATATAGTACTTTAAGCAGCACAACTTGTTCGAACTCGCACCATAGTACAAGCAAGAGGCCCCTATTAATGAAACAAGCGATTACTTTGCCGCCAGTTACACAAGGGTCGAAGCAGGACTTATTCTAAAGCTGTATGCAGATTCAAATGGCAGCTTAGATACTATTTGTATCAAACTGCAAGAACTTAAATTATGTGCTACTAAGTGCAACAAATAGAACGTAAAGGAAATGCTCATAAACTACTTAGCGGGAGGCTTAGCTAGATTGTACAAAATCAACAAACATTTGGAAAAATTCTCAGGGTGCTCTTGGGACAAGTTTAAATAAATCCATAAAAGGCTGATGAAAGAATTAACATTTGAAGAGAAGAAGTTAGTTTTACATATAGGCATACATGATACTTATGAAGAACGAGATATCATATTGTTGTGTAATAAATTCGGCATAAAGTATAAACCAGCTGGCTATCCAAAATGGAATAAGGACAGTACTAAAAAGAAAGCTTACCAATAAGATAAACAACGTATAAAGGACAAGATACGGCAATAAATGGGTCTAATAGTATGTACACAAATTGAACAGCAACCAATTTGATGAAATAGTGAACATTTAAACAGTATTATTGAAATCGTAATTCAGTAATTATTTTTTTGTCTATACTTTGGACTACACATATTTATTGATTTTTCTAACTTCTCATCTTTTTCAATGTATTTTTACTTCTATTTTTCTTTAAATCTGGGACTTTTAAGCATATAAGTTTGATTCAAATGTCTGGGCTACTCAGAAGTATAGGTGCTTTTTTTGAACTGATTGTACGATTTATTTGGTTCCTCTGATACCGCACTCTCTGGCCTCTCAACATATCTTTACACTACTTTCTATCTGAAAACAGGCACTTCCACAATCTTTTCTTGATAGACTATAACTTGCTTCTCCACCTATTTGATTACTTCGACAGGAACAGCCACCTACTTGTACTTGATTCTCTCTACAAAAATGGGGTCTATTTTCTTGTTTGCTCGTTCAATCAGATCCTTTAATTTGTTTGGAATGTTGTCGATAGTATCGGAATCAATCAGAGTCATTATCTTTTTAATAAGTTGTAGCATTCCTCCGATTTTCTATTTATTTTACTTTATGTTTTGAGAACTGGAGCAGTTTTATTGCATTGGCTGAGTGCAGTATTTTACATACTGTCGTAAATATTTATTTTACTTCATCAATTGCTCAATCATTATTTGTTGTTACTTGATAAGGCCTTCATAGTCTAGTACAATTTGACAGTGCTTTTTGGGAGATTCCACATTCATTATTTCATTTGAAAGCCTGTGTCCTTTCTGCATTACTATTGTCTATATTAAGCTTTTACTTTATTATAAAATATACAAATACTTCATGAATATTAAGATCTTCAGCCAAGGAATCTGCAATATGGCAAGAATAAAACTGTCCTTAAAGAGAGTAAATCAAACATTTGTATATCGATAACAAAACAATAGATTACTAAGAATATCGAAATATAGTTTTACATCATGCTCTACTCCCAGCCAGGTTCCTTTGATCGAATAAGTCTAAGCCACTGTCATGCAGATTGTTAAAACATTTAAGCCTGCACTATTTGCTAACTAACTTTTAGCTCCTTAAAAACAGACAGTGGATCGAAATGCAAAATTTGTAAAACTTGGTTTCGATTCACTTGATGTGACTGAAATGATAGTAGCTCTGGAAGATCGCCTCGGCATTGAGCTTGAGGACAAATAAGCACTCGAAATCGACAGTATTGGAGCCGCATCTCAAATATTTTACATGAAAATGAACTCCAAAATTATGAACAAAATTGTCACCAGGAATCCCAACGATACTGTTTTAAAATGAACTATTATACTTCTAATTACAATTAATATTTTAAAATTATTCACTATTTATCATTTTTAGATGACTGATAATTGACTGCTTTATTAAGCATCTTTTAAAGTCCTTTTTGACCAAATTGGCTCTTCAGGATAGCAGCGACAACATATATTTAAACTTCATGTTTTTGTTATGCTAATAAACAGGAGTTCAAAGAACCAAGCGCATCGAATATAGAGTACTCCGCTGTAGCTCTGTGGACAGCGAGCAAAGAGTACATCCATAAATAGTAGTATCTGCCGCCCTTGTAGTAGTAGTGCTGGCTCAAGGATGATATGAGATCTTCAACTGCGCCCAGTCCGATGTGAAAGAGTTAAAATATTAATGGTTTGCTAGATAAACATGAAGCGGGCAAAGCAAGCATCTGTTGAGTATGACCAGTTGCCTAATTCTTTTGCAGAAACTGGATATTAGAGACAACGCAAAGCCAATTGTTTACTGTTTATTCAATCCAGTCATACACCCAGAAAATATGCTATTCCTTACTCAATACGGTTTCGGTGTTTATCTTGTCCTGATTAGACACTTTATTGCTTTTATTATTTAATGCTATTTATTAGTTTATTGTATTGTCTCTTATAAAGATGCCCTATATTTTTGACTTCTTCTATAAATCTTGCTGATGAGTTTTCTTTTTAAACTATTTCCGTTTAGCCTTGATCTATGTTTTGATATTTGAGGCTTGCGTTCTGACTGATATCAGATAATCAAATGCTTGACGTTATTACTCATCTATCTATTCCATATCGGAAGGAACGAAAAATGCAGGTCTTTGGTTGAGTTCAGACTCATCTGAAAATTAACTGTCTCCTGAAGAGGAAATAGAAGAGTTCTATTGTTATTTTTTCATAGTCTATGCTTATTATACTAGATATAGCACTGCCTGAAGCCTATTATAATAAATACAGGTAGTAGTTCATGAAACAATAAGGGTAATAAGCTGTAGCCAGGATAATTGAAATAAGAGGGTTCTTCCCAAAGGCAGGCAGCCTCAAAGCAAAGTAAGAATACGCCTCGTAATTCAAATCATCTATTTTGAAGCTAGTCGCATATCTGAAGACAGAGACCAACCCAGCCATCACGAACTAGCTAAAAGCTAAACTTCCTGGACTTGAGGAAGAATTTAAGAAAATGAAAGCTGAAATTGAGTAATCAAAACATAAATAAATCAAAAAGAATCACTCAGCAGATGATAAAAAATTAAGTAAAGACGAGCAAGGCATGTTTAATAGTGTATCTGAGGCAATTGTTAGATAAAAACCAAATGTTAAGTGGGAAGATGTTGGAGGACTGGAACAGGCCAAAAAGGTTCTTCAAGAAGCTGTAATTTTGCCAATTAAATTTCCATAAGTTTTTATCGGTGAAAGAACACCTTGGAGAGGAATACTGCTTTATGGACCTCCAGGAACTGGTAAAACACTACTGGCAAAAGCTTGTGCAACAGAAATGCAAGGTGGCACTTTCTTTAGTATTTCAGCTTCAGACTTGATGTCAAAATATGTTGGGTAGTCTGAGAAAACATTGAGAACTCTCTTTGAGGTTGCAAGAAAATAAAGACCCAGCATAATATTTATAGATTAAATCGATTCGATAGCTGGTGAACGATCTTCCTAATAAAATTAAGTTTCACGAAGAGTAAAGACATAATTTCTTATACAAATGCAAGGATTAGGTCATGAATGCAAAGATGTGTTGGTTTTAGGCGCCACGAATCTTCCTTGGTCAATCGACTCAGCGGTTCGAAGAAGATTTTAAAAAAGAGTATATATACCTCTGCCAGACATAAAAGCTCGACTTGCTATGTTAAAGAAAGCAGTAATCAAGAATAAACTAGAAGTAACTCCTCAACAATTAACTCAACTTGGTGAAGTTACTGAAGGGTAATGTTTACATAATTTAGGTATTCAGGTTCAGACATCTCAAATTTTATTAATGATGCTCTTATGGCACCGGTGCGCAAACTCGACAAAACAAGATTATGGTGCTAAGTAAATGATGATGGAAAAATTAAATATTCACCTTGGCCAGAAGGATCGCCCAAAGATCCTAAGCTACGATATTTTGAAGGAACATTAGATCAGCTTAAATCAAAAGGTTATATGTTGCTACTGTTAACTACATATGATGATTTTCTAGGAGCACTTAAGAGGAGTAAGCCCAGTGTTTCGCCAGGAGACCTCCAGAAATATATTGAGTGGACAAAGAGTTTTGGCGTCGATGGGTGAACTTGATTATCTTGCATTTATACTTAACTAAGCTGTTAATGATAAGTTTAAACCTAATAATAAAGTTAATAATATTAGGATGTATAAAGTAGGCGTGCTCATGATGGGCAATTAATAGCCTGACCAAAAGTCACCTGCACGGGTGAAGGAAGTTATTCTAGAAGTCTAAGCCAAGACTAAAATCCTAAACATTCTCGAGTATCTGAAGGAACTTGATAAGATTAAAGACATGAATGTATCAATAGCCTTGGAGAAAGGAGGGCAAAAAATACAGGAAACTTCAACAGTCTCTCAGATATTAAAATATACCCGACCTGTTAATGGTGTAATAAAACTATATTGCTACACTGAAACAATAGTAAATCCTGACTCAACTATGGATAAAATAACATTGAAGCCTTCTCGTCACGAGATAAACAACCCTGAAGTGCAAGCAAAAAAAGGGGTCAATGAGAAGAAGAGTGAAATTAAGAAATAGAAAGACAGTGAGGAAGTTACATCTTCTAAAGTTTGCTGTTGCTGATAATATATATTTTAATATGGAAATTTATCAAAGCTCATTTCCGGCGAGTTAAAAGGTTATATCCTAAATAACGCCATGCTAATAATTCATTTTCTTGGATATTTAACATTTTGAGGTCTTTAAGTCCTTCCAGAATGTGCATTGCTCCCATTAGATATGTAAGCTCGATGCCAGCATTTGCTTCAACCCACTCTTTCACGATGAGTGCATCTTGTTTGCTTTTCTTTCTTCTATTGAGGAGTTCAAGAGTGAGGCCTTGCCCACTTTATTTTACTTTGCTGGTGTGCCTGTATGTTAAGTAGACTGGAGCTGTAACGTTACCCTGCACAAGATCAGCCATCTCTTCTTTGCCCATTTCTTCTGCTGTACTAATATAGTCAAGTATGTCATCAATCAACTGGAGAGCTAGTCCGTAATGTTGACCAACTTGAAAACTGATATTCTAGATTTAATGCAATGATTTTTAAATTGCTTGCTAAAATTGAGCTCCCAGTCTATTCGAGAATATTGTTGGTAGCCCGAGGAGAGATCCACACATAAGTGCAGCTGATTTGTGAAATGTTTTTTACATGTATCTCTCCATCATGGAGTCAAACATCTTTAATTTTTATGCTTGACCATTTACGAAGCTGTTTTGATTTTTAGCTATCAGTTGTTTTATTTCTCCCTCGGCCAGACTGGACATGGTGTGGGCATAGATCTCGTACAGTCGGGCAGAATTGAATTCGGATACTGTTTTACTTCTACATCAGAGGTGGCTGTACGCTTTGGAGATTATATAGTTCCCACTGAACACTGCAATCTTTGACCCATACTTGAGGTGTTGTGACTGCTGGCCTCGTCGAGAAGGGGAATCGTCTACAATATCATCGTGTGCAAGCGATGCTATATGCATTATTTAAATAAGAGCGCTCCACTTTCGAACATCAACATCTACTTAATCGAAGTTAATATTAGGGTTCAGTTTTCTCATTTGAGATTTAAGGTTTTCAGCTAGCATTATAATCATTAGGGGTCTCACTTTTTTGCCCTCCTTCTCGAAGTAGTAATGTGCCCTCTGAAAAAATGAGGGGTCGAGCTCTGTGTCAGATTATGACAAAATGCTTTCCTTAATATACGTATATAGATTAGATGTTTGCTTTTGAAGACGTGCGAACTCACTTTTGCAGTCAGGGACATTTGCACATATTTAGTTAAGCTTTTCTTTCATGAGTTGAGACAACATTTCTTTATTCGGCTCCAGGCGTAAGGCAGTGGACAAGACATTGTGATTGTTTTCCTTATACGAAATGGAACTTATTTTGAGAGATTTACTGAAATAGTGTTTTATATATGCAAGCTTCATGCTGACAAAGACAGTTCACAATTATAATAGATTCTTGAGGTAGTATTTGCAAGTAATGAGTACACACATAAATCAATTAACTTTAACTTATCTTTTACGGCCAATAATCAAGTAATTACTTCCGCCTTTTCGCTGCTAAAAACTTCCTGAGGCGTTCAATTCAAGCTCCAAGATATCAATAGGTTCGACACCACTATCTCTTAGCATAACTGAGCACTATTATGGATTGATAAATTGGTCATGGTGATGAGTTCCTGGAGGAACAATATTCAGTATCTTCTCAGCCATGACGATATGAGTTAGCCACGATCTATTAGATCTGCGGATGGTGGAGAGCATTACGAGCCCATTTGTTTTAGTGCACCCAGACAGTGTTTTCACAAACTACTTTGGATCATTAACATGCTCTATAACCTACATTGAAGTCACAACATCAAAAGTTTTTGTCTTAGTTTCAGAGCTTAGCAAATAGTCTTCCAAACTCATGTTAAAATATTCAAGGTTTTTAAGATCACTTTTATTACCTTGATGATTTCTAGCTTCTGTAAATGACGTGAGGTTGGGATCGAGACCAATAACTTTGCCACCTAAGCGTGTCAAACTTTAGCTCAAAAAGCCAGCACCACACCCTACATCTAACGCATCTAAATTTAGCAAAGGCTGCTTGACATTTTGAGATACCAAGTGTTTTCGTAGAAATGCTATCCTGTGATAGTTGTATAAGTAAAGGATCTGCGAAGGACCAGCTGGATGCCACCAGTCCGTGAGTTGGTTAAACAAATCCATCTCCTTGCTCTTCACGGAAACAGAATATTTGATATTTCTCAATACTTTGATCATTGTAATATATTATAAGCAAACTCATTTAATCAAGAGCAGTCAAACTGCCTTGCTGAACACATAATTAACTATATCGGGTTCCACTATTTATACTGAAAGTTCGTCCATATGCCAAGGCTACACTGTTAATGTTTTGTGAAATTAAGGATGCTTATCTGTGCGACTCTGCTATACCTTTGGAAAATTCTCTCTAGAAAATGTCCTTTTACCTTTTGTTACTCTATGAAAAATCTCACAAGATTTCTTTCTGATGTTATTAGGCCTTTAATGGAGAGTTTCCTGCCTTTATAGATTCAAACTATGATCAAAGTCTTGCTCTTTTATTACTGCCTTCATTGTTTCGATACAAATTCTACTATCATTATTGCATGTGTTTTTATTTTAGTTGTTATACACGACTCTCTGTCTCATTTTCATCAGTTTTCTTGTCGTTTGCTTCTTTGATAGATTTGGCCTAAGTGCCTGGACATCATTCTTATTATCTGACTTTGGTCTCAAGTAATTTTTAAGCCACTAAAATTCAGGTCGTATTGGCATATTCGAAGTGAGAGGATTGCTGAGCTTTCTATTGATAATGGCTCTGGCAACATCCTCAAAATTAACACCGCCTTTACTCATGCTATTAACGGATATATACTTATTAATTATCCTTTTCACACATGTATATTAATATTCATTACTAATATTGCATGATTAAAACTCTAAACATCCCCGAATCCGAAATTTCAATTGCTCAGAGATTGCTCGCTATATGCAAAAAACCATCATCAAGCTTGAAAAGTAAGCCAGAAATAGATTTCTTGTTGTTGGATAGAGAAATGGAGCAGCTGCAAAGTATGCAATCAAGAACTGTCCAGCAAATCGTATAATTTGTCGATGAGCATCTCGAGCAGTTCACTCTCATCAGCAGCAACTTTTCGTAAATTGGAAGCAGTGTATAATCAACATAAGGACATATTAAAAAGCTAATTCCTCGCCTTGATTACTATAAATCCAAACTCTTTTCGCCTGAAAGCAAAATCCAAGAATTTATTACGATACATGAAAAACAATTAATGCAAAAACAATTGACTCAGGTCGCTAAATAATAAGCCTAATTTCTACTCAATTTCGTACACGAATTCGAAAGTTTGGGGAATATGAATATCGAATAGTTGAGTCACAGACATAAATATAACATAGTAAGACTGCTCCGTAAAAAGGACTCAATTAAAAGCATATTCTAACATTCTATGCTTCATAATGTTTCAGGAAGCACTGTAGACTTATCTATACTTTTGGCCAATATAATAGAAGAGCTTTAATTCTATCTGTCATAACAGCTATCTAGAGTAGCACTTAGCAATGTGGCAACTTCTCAGCATCACAACCTGACGATCACCAGGTAAATTCAAACTTGGTACAAGTACATGGGCAAATAGTCTACCTATTTTTAAAGACTGGAAGAGTCGATAATTGGCAGAACTCTTACTAATTTAGAACTGCTGCTAGTATCCCACAAGCAAAACTTAACAGTTGGTAATGATTAACATATTGTCAAACAGGCTTTTACATAGCTTTTTGATCTGGTAAAGAAATTTCCAAACGATTTTCCTAATGAACGGATTTTAAAGTTAGTCTACCGCTTCATTGGTAAAAAATAGTTAAACTTTCTATATTCATACGTGGCACCAACTTTCCCAATTGCTTATTCAGCATATCAATCAGCGGTTTCTAAACTGTAAAATCGAACTTTAAGAGCAGAATTTGAAACAAAGCATTTGTGGAATTTAAAAATGTGGGCTGACCTCCGCATCAAGACAATCATGGATCGTAGCGGTAAAGATAAAACCAAATCATTAGCGAAATGGCTAGAAATTGTGTTCAAGAAAAGTTTCATGATACCCGGTGTCAAAAATTTCATGATTAAACTTGCCTTTCAATTAGTGAACAGAAATTGCACTAAACTATTAGAATAAGTTTAATTCTCAAGTACTAGTTTGAACTAAAATTATGGCCTTATTTAAGCAATTCGCCCCTTGCTGAAGGAGAAGCTTTCAGAAGGTTTCGCTGAGTAACTGGAAAATTAAACATAAGTACAAAAACAGCTAATCCAGTAATCAATTGATAGGACAATTTAAAATATTTTGAGTTTAATGCAAAGTGCTTTTAAACAATGGTTGATGATAAATATGGAGATGATCATTAACACATGCAAAAATAGTCTCGAGCCATACAAAAGTTTAGTTCTTAGCATTATCTCCAAGAAGTAGCGAAACAAGACCTATAACAGTCACGAAAGTATATTAAAACCACTTCGAGCATACTTTAAGAACAATCCTGAGATTTCTGAGGATTGCAGTAAATATTTATAAAGAGTTGTTCTTGAGTAAGTTGGAAAATATTACTGCACTTAGTACGTTAAGTAGATATATAACCATTGTCAATCGAGTATCCTTCCTTAGCAAATGAAAGTGGTCATGAACGTTATCGCAAATTAAAAGCAGACTTTGTTCCCATTTGTCGGGCAAGAAAATTGAGGTGTGCATTTTTGAAAACGCATAATTTGATAGAATTTAACTCAATCTATTTTTTATTTGCATTTATAAAAGCTTAGTGAGCAATGGAAAGTGGATTCACTAATTTATCATTAAATGTGTTTCTAGTAAAAACGGAGAAATTACTGTTGTTTTATTCCTTCTTAATATTAGTTCTTATTCTAAAAAGAAATCAAGCTCTTATGAAAGGAATCGAGTTCAGAATATAAAAAGCAATGCTATAAATCGACGAGATTTTACTCAAGCCGGTTATGAAGCTGACACCTGATATTTTCGAGATGAACTATGCTCGATACTGCTTGGAAGCCTTAAGTATTGCTGAGCTTATTATCAACTCATGCAGTACCGAGAAACATGTGCCCCAGTTGTTCCAGAAAGCAGTGGAGCGTCTCAAGTAGGCTCGGAAATGCCGACCCGAGGCTGAGGATGAAGAGGAATTGCCTCATGAAAATGACGAGATCCAGGATTTTCTCAATTCTAGAAAGCCAGTTAATGACATAAAAAATTTGGGTTAAATGAATTGGTACTTAGATCACATCGAGAAGAAGGAGAAAGAAACTGAAATATTTTTAAAACACATGAATCAAGTTAAAAAAGTTGAAAATGTAAAGAAGCCCTTAACGATATCTGTAACAAAATATACTCAAACAATAGTTACATGGATCGAAGAGTTTTCAGCTCCAGAATATTCAGACTAATTTATTACAGATATGTTAAAATCAATTCCATACCATGCGAAGTAGATTTAAAGAGTAACATCAAAAATAAACGAACCTCAAATCCAAATGCAATAGCCACTAATTTAAAGTAACTAAGCAGAGCTGATAAAAATTAATCAATAGCAGGCTGAATCAAAGGAGGAGTAATTCGATACAGTAGATGTGGCAGTAAAATTGGCATAAACTGCGGCAGCAAAACAGAAAAACAAAAAGAAGAAACAGAGTATGTCAGTCAGCAAACGAAACACACTGGTAATAGATTCGGGCAAAGTAATTAAGGAGAGCAAGCATAGCCTATTAAGCAGCCCAAGTAGCCACAGTGAGAAGCAACATTTAGCAGGAATTCAAGCTATTAAATTTGCTAAGCTATCTTAAACTGGATGTCAAGTAGATGAAACTCAGATATATTAATAAATGAAAAAGTTTATTCATTTTTAACAACAATCACAAAATTAATGCTAAGATGTTACAATATAAGGCGCCTTCAGTGACTAAAATAGAAGAGTATAATACAATTAAATAAAGAATAGTTATGTTTAGAATATTTCAGAGTCAGGACTAGCTTAATTATCAAAATAGTAAAATAATAAATATGTTGATCAACATGAACAGGACAATCAAAATCATAAAAAGCATCAGGACTAATTTTAAAAACATAAAATTTAAAACGAAGGTAAGCTAAATACATATTTAAAGTAGAAATATAATGAAAATACAGCAATTACTAGTTAAAATAATAGGAGCAAAAGTATTGGTGAAACTGAAGCAGAGTAAAAATATATTCAAAGGAAAAGCCACAGAAAATAATCGCAAACTGTTCGTAATGACAACTAATTGATTTATGTTGCTAATAATAATAAATAGGATCCTTTTAGATCTAGTGATTAAAATTTAATTAACAAATTTAAAGTCAATCATCAAAAGATTTTGGCAAGCAGTACATTAAGATCAGTGAGAAACGGTCTTGAGAATTCGGTGCATCAGTTGGATGCTGCAAAGAAGCAAAGTAATATATAAAGTACAGACAGTTAACGCAATTAATTGATAAAACTAAATAGAAGTTCTTAAATACCAGATTTAATTACAAGGAAAAACGAAAAATAAAATTTAGCTCCTTGGGCTAGTCGATAAAACCTGTCATATCATGAGGAGAAATTTAAGATTTTTACACCCAATAACGGGCACAGTAACGGTACTTTCAATAAAGTAAAGCCCACCCTTGGGAAAGATTTACGGCAGTGCTTACCCAGTATACATAAGTAGAAAAAATAGAAGAAGATGGTCACAAAATAAGAAACAACTTAATCTGCATAATGTAGAACTCCATAAGTTTTAGATTTATGCATAAGTAAAGATTAATGCTATGAAAATGAAACTGATCTCATCAAAAAGGACTCGTTGATTATGAACAAAATAGTAGAACTACAAAGAGCAAAAGCTGATCAAAGCCAAATTAGCTTTTATGTAGACATGTTTTAGAAAATGCATCAACGAACGTGCGGATCGAGGTGTAAGCATTTAGATAGATTTTACAAACAAATGAAGCTGGCAGGCGCGTGGAATATTAGAGTTCCTCTCCAATTAGCAACTCGTAAAATTGGATTCTTTTCTTGAACATTCATGAATTCTTGTCTCAATGTATTGCCAGTTATCAAAGATTAATTTAATATTATATAATAGTAATAATAGTGATTATTATAAAGCTGATGGAACCTCAAGTGACGAACGAGAACTATGATAAAGATTTGTATTTTACTCACCCTCGCATTGGTGAGATAAAGTTCTACGGCCTTAACTCTCAAACTTTGATGTACTTTAGAGACACTCTTGACGTGACAACTGAGCTGTACTTCTTCACCAATTACTACTTCGAGTTCAGAGGC
>APMI01005266.1_pt1 | contig 27693 bp, 25 predicted proteins | sample 667938 | NCBI WGS metagenome assembly APMI01 (sample SAMN01084076, study PRJNA167559) | wastewater metagenome | biome: Wastewater | place: Denmark: Ejby Moelle, Odense | collected 2011-11-28
GACCTAGATAAATCCCATCAGCTTAATGCGAAGTCTAGCAAACACTATTTCTAATTGCCCAAGCACAATTCACGATCACTGTTCTTGACATAGTTTGATGCAAGTAAGAATATTCTAACCAAGTGTAGAAAACAAAAGTCATGTTTCGCAAATTATAACCCCCGCATGTCAATAATTAACTTGAAAAACCCATAGAGACATGGGAACAGCTTAACAAACTCAAAAGAAAATTAAGGACTGAATTACTAAAAAGAAAAAGCAAAGATTTGATATTCGAATAAAATATGGCATTAATAGACAAAATTTAATAAACTGCGCCAAAAGTAGATAATTGGAACAATGTTAAACCCAAAAGAAGTTCGAAAACTTTTAGCTCTTAAAAACTGTTTGAATAAAATATGAAAATAATACAAAGAATTTAATAGACTCCACCCAAGGTAGAAAGCTGGAACTATCGTAAAGCTAGAAAATCAGCTCGATCTCTAGAACAGTAGAGGGAGAAGATGAAACTATTTGAAGAAAATATAAAAATTATTCAGCGAGTAGAGGCAACTCCTCCAAAAGTAGAATCTTGGAACCACGTAAAGCCTATAGTGAATAAGAGACTATTATCATAGAGAGTATTGAGAAGATAGAAACTATTTTCATAGAACTTGAGCATTATACAGAGAGTATAGGCCACCCCTCCGAAAGTTTAATCTTGGACTGATCTCAAGCATATGCGTCAGCTGTATACCCGCAAAAAATACGAGTCTGAGAAGTCTTCGTCCATAATTTCGAAAATGGAGAAACTAATTCAATAGGCGGAATAAAAATTATTGGACCAAGATAGAAGATAAATGGAAAACAGAAGAGTGAAAACGCTACCGAACTCCTTAGGAAAAAAATTTACACAGCAACAATAAGAGAATGAAAAAAATTTTAGAAGGATGTCAACAAAAGTAGAAAAGGCTAAACCTAATATTTAATGTTGGTCGAACATTAAACAATTAAAAAGCCTTAAAAATTCGGAAATGAGCTAGAAGCGATCGGGTATTCTTGAGGCAGCAAAGAAAGCTCATCAGCTAAAATTTATGAGTAAAAACATGGAAATGTCGAGGCGATTAAAAGCATTTCCTACTCGCTCCTGATTTTTCAACTTTAAAAATACATTAATTTATATTAAGATAAGATAACGGATTCAGATCACAAGGCTAAGAATAAGAAAGAAGGTCAGTGACAACAACAGGGCAAATTATTTGCTGGCTACAAGTTGCTGGTTCGTGCCTCTGATTTCGCGGGGTGCATAAGAAATAGCACAGTCTGCGTCCTTGCTGATAGTTGCAAATCCATTTTCTCCCCATGAAGTACCCCATGAGTTCTTAATAATGTAGTTACCACTAGAATCGTAACCAACTAGAAGAACGGCGTGATTAAGGCCAGCGACCGATGTGTTGAAGCTGGGACAGCCAGTGTATATTCCGCTGGAGTAGCTCTGGAAGCTCGCGTCAACATACATGGCGACTGCGATCGGGGCATAGGCAACAAGGTCTTGTAATTGCAAATTAGTCATGTTCACATAATTTCCCATATAAGAACCACTCAAATTTGTCTCCTTTACAAGTGAAGTCGTTGTGCAAATACCTGCTGTTGTTGGCGTGGGAGGACTTGATGGGGTCCATGCTGCGGCTTGGTAAGGGAAATTGACTTCAGTAGGGATTCCAGTGGAGACGACAAATGGAATGGCATATTCAAGAATACCACCATTACATGAACTTACAGTCAAATTCGGAGAGTTTTGGGTGGTGCATTCTAGGACATACTACTCAGAAAGATCTGGCTCAGGGGTTAAGCCAGAGATCATTAAAATACTTTCATATAATGCAGTAGTTGTAAATGCCCAACAAGATCCGCATTGTCCTTGAGATTTAACTGATGACACTTTTCCTTCAACTCGCCAGTCTACTGACAGAGGTAGTCCGAGGCCTGACTTTAGCTTCTTTTTTGGAGGTTCAGTTGTAGGTAAATCTGGGATGACAATGGGTCTTAAACCAGCAGCAGCTGAATAATTTATTTTTTACCTTTCACTTCGTCAGGAGTCATATCTGAGAACTGGTTAAGACCTAAAGTATAATTGTTGCCTTGAGCATTAGCAGCATTAATAAAGGCTACTTGAGCATTAAACAGAGCCTCTCTTCTAAGCCTTTACTCGGGAGTGTAGCGCTTACCGAATTTGACACAATAATCATCAAAATCATTGGCGAAGCACACTGTAAGCAGGATGAAAAGCAAAAGTGTTGTTCTCATGAATAAAATATTATGATAACTAAATTAATTAGTCAGGAGAGATATAATTATTGCAGTCAATACAAATTTAATTTAGTAACTATCATTACTCTAATAGTCTGATCGAGACCAGATAGAACACTCAGCCCAAGTTTATCTCTATTCCAGTCGAAGCTGCTGATGCATTGTTGACAGACATCTCTTTGATTTAGCATTTCCACCTTACCCATGACTCCTCTCTCGTTGCCCTAGGGGTCTTTAAGTGAGCGCTGGGCTGGATAAATATATCGGTAAAGATTCAGTGCTCCGTTCCCGCCCAAAGTAACAAAAACATCTCTATTTTGGGGAGTATGTTTAATTCCCCATATTGTTGCCTTTTGGCCTGATTCAGTCAAGGATGCATATCCTGAAGTGTTACTGAATGTTCTTAAGTCAAACAGAGAAAACTTGCTTTATAAGGTTGCTGCTCCCAGCTTGTTCATGAGAATATCTTTCCTGTCGAATTCTACTCCGCAAACTCCATTCTTCAAATTAGTTTCCCATAGTAGCATATTTGTCTTGAGATCAAACAGTTTAACATCCCCATTATCGTAACCTGACGCAATAACTCTGTCTTCTGAAGTATGAGCATTACCGAAAGCGACAGACCAGCAGTCTGGTTTTACTTATGCTTCGACTGGTTACAAAGTTATGGTGGGTGTCTTCTGACGGGGATCCCAGAGGGCCACAGCCCCGTCTCTACCTCCTGTTACTATTTAGCAGGGTCCGTTTCCATGGCCATCAGACCCAGCTCCATCCACCGAGTTTACTATTTTGTGATGGGCTTGCACTTGCCAGAATACTTTCTATTTTTCTAGGTCCAGAATATTAAGTTTGCCCTCTAGATCTCCGAAGGCAAAACACACATGCGAAGTGGGACTGGCAGCAAATGTGCCTGACTTTATGCCTTTTGGGTGCTCGATGGTTGATATAACTTTGAGTTACCCTTTAGTAAGTTGCGTAATCTAGATTAGACCAGTTGCTTTGGGGCGCTCCCCACAGGCCACGAATTTACTAGTGTCCGGTATCCACTTCACATCGTAGGGAGTGTAATTGACGCTTCTGCTTAGATGCTACATAATCTGCGGGGCCTTTATAGTGTCCATTTTGAATAGTTTTAAATTATAACGCGAAATGGCTCAATTGGTTGTAAGTTATAACTTTGCCATCTGTTCTAGGCAGAACAAAGGTCAAATGAATATAATTTGAGTCAACGTATGTGAATACTAAATAAATAAATACTACTCTGCAGTATAATAATAGAAGAAATGATGGACCGAAATCTCGAGAAGTTGAAATATGAAACCTCGGTGCACCATAAGCAAAATCTACGCAGCCAAATTGATCAGAATTTGATTGATAAAATTTAAATCAGCGCTACTCCTAGTCTCAATTATCAGCGAGTTTATCAGTCTCTTTACCACGACGAGCTGCAGAAATCGGTTATGTTGCATGATAGAAAAAAAGAACTATAACAGACTCGTAAAAATTATGACAGATTGGTCTCAAACAAACACCAGCAGACCTATCAATTATCTCAGCACGAACCTTTCAAGGATTCTACTTCTGCTATTAACGTATCCAACTTAAACTATAAGGATGTGGGATATATAAACTACGATCTGCTGAAGTAAACCAAAGCTTTGGATCACACACTCAAGAATTATGATGGGGGTGAAAAGTTTTATATGAACTGTGACCGCCACCTCGCCAATCAGACCCATGAACGATAGAACATGAGAGCTACTCTACGGATGCAGATCAACCAAAAAGAGGAGTAGAAATTGCTAGAAAGGATGAAGAAGCAATAATAGTCCAGAGCAATCCAAGCAGGATAGAACAAGAATCGCAACTGTCAGTCCCAAATGCAAATGGGCCTGCTCAACTAGAAAGTGATCCACCGAAACGAAATCCTCAACCAGATTCAAGAGTAGCGCATTAAGAGAGGAAGAAGATCGATATTCAACTACAACACTCTAGCAAGACACAATCCGATAACGAACCCGATCGAGTACCACATTGATAATCCGTACATTCTGAAGCATATTCAAAATAGTAATCAGCTGCACTGATCGAGCATACTACCATTTCTTATTCCTTAGTTATTGACAAGCAGTTACAAGCAATGTATTTAGTATTCAATAAATATATATAAATGCAAAATCTTAAAGTCTGCTTCAGTTAATAGTCTATCGACCTGCTTTTCGCTTCCACTTACTTTGTTGACAAGTTCCAATAACTGCAAATCCATACCTATAATGATCTGATGCAAGTGCAGTCCCTTAAGCACAATAATATACAACCATCGCACCCAGCTCAGGATAAGCTACAAGCTTAACCACATGACAAAAATACTTAAAGAGTGTCTGTGTAACAGCTTTCAGTTTAAATTGGAGATATTCTGAGCAGGCAGCTCAAATAGGTTATATTCAAATAGTCTAATGAAATAAATTAGCAAAAACTCAGTCTCCTAGCTCTCACAGAAGAGGTGGAAAACATTAAACAAAGCCTTAATAAAATGGGACAGACTTCATCCTTTGCTCTATCTGCGAAAACGCTGGCAACTCAATAAAGTTTAACTCCTGATAAACACAACGGCAAAGACAATCACAAATAAGGCACCAGCAAAAACGCAGATACATCAATGTTCATGGGCGACGATGATCAATCATCTATTGAGTGGGGCACTAACCGCAAAAACTTAGCTTAAGACAGGATCAGTAGTTTCAGCTTCATGAATAGCTTCCTAAATTAGAACAAAATGTCGCCACAAGAATAATAAATAATTAATGAGAGAATAAACGCAAGCATTTCGAAAATATAATCATCAATTGATGATCGCATTTCGCAACTTTAGAAGGTATCTTTATTATTATTTAGGAATTTACCAGAAGAATCGAACAAATTATGAAAACCATTAAGCATCTCATTCAAATGATCAATTAGAACGAAGAAGCCGATTGCCAAAGTCCCTTCAGCAAAAACAACAAAAAGAACACAATTTAAATGGAGCAAAATTCTCAAGGAAAAATTTTAGAAAAGGGTGTTTAAGGTACTAAAATTATTTCATCCAAATCAACAATTTTGCTCCCTCAGAAAAGATAAGCAGAAAAGTAAATTAAAAATCCAAAAAAGAGTCAAGACTTGAACTCGATAGAAGTGAGATCTGGAACAAATCAAGTTTCTCAAAAACAAACTAATAAAGCTTCAAAGTTAGTCTCATTTTTTGGAATAGGGCGTCTTAATACATCCTAGAAATGAGCATTGAGCTTGAATATATTTCAAGCTAAATTATTTATGTAAAAAATTTAGAAAATAAAATATCATTTCTCATTTTAGACTTCGGAAATGAAGCGATTTTGAATCCAAGCTTAATAATCTTATTGTATATCTTCGCGAACATCCTAAAATAAGTATTTTTTCACAATCGATTTGCCTTTCTTTTGAATGCCTTTAACAAGAATAAACTTGCCTTTAATATATCCGTCCACCCTCCAACGACCGGCTTTAACTTCCGGGAAAGTATAGCTGATATCCTCTACGGCATCTGCATTCTTTCGATAGTCTTTGATATCTGCAAAATAAGTCTTCATGAACTTTTTCTGGTTTGACAATATTCCATCAAGAGCGGAGTACGATTTCATTTTTTGCTTCTTAGTACTCTTCCTGGGTGTCTTTACAAGAACCGGCAGCAAAGATCCTCCCAAATAACTCATCAATTATTTTTATTGTTAGCTTCGAACCAGAACTCGATGACTCTTCATTTAAGATCTTTATTTTCTTTCGCTGTGACTATTTTTAAGTGACTTTTGGTTGCTTTTAGCGACGAACTTTCTTATTTTATTATAACAGACTGAATGCTCCAACTCTTTATTCAGCTCCATTAGATCTGTGCTCTGAGCATCTTTTTCATTGATCAAACAAGGTCTTGGCTTGCAGTTGATTGTTTTGTGTTTTTTTAACATCTGTCCAGTCAAACAATAAAAAAAGCTATAATAAATAAATATAATTTGCTTATACCCAAAGCTACTGAAAGATTTTAGGCAACTTAAGATATTTTGCAGCTCGTGATAATTAATAATAATGAAGAAAAATAATTAATATACATCTAGTGAATATTTTAAGACTGATGACTCGCATTCCAAAAAACTAAGAACAAAATTAAGTGAAAAAAAGCAGATTCACAGTTAAGCACACTTAAATAAAATTCTTGCACGCAATATAGTGACAACAAAAATAGAAAAAGATAAACAACAACAATGCAAAAAATAGGAGGCAGCTAAGAACAAAATAAAAACTAAGTATTTAATTAAAGAAAAATCTAAAAGCAAAAAAGTCACATAAATGAGCTTACACTACAGTAAAACAAATGATAAAGGTAATGAACTTACTAATAGATAAAAATATAACAGACAGAATTAGCTACTGCATTCAAGTAAAACCAAAAAGTTGATTTTGCTAGCTACCAAAAAGAAGTAAAGGTCATCAAAAAAATAGTAAAATAGTAAACAAAAATATGGAAAGCATTTATTACTTTAAAGTTAAAAGGAATCCGTACAAGACAAAATTGAATCGATTGCAGATATAATTTTAGCAAGTTAAAGCCCAAAAAATCAGCGATTCGATAAGTTTTAAATCCGCTCTGCGAAATACTCTAAAATGTTATAGTAGTTAAAGGCCAGTCAAGAACATCGCATATCATTAAACTCACCGAAACCTAGATCCCTTTATAAAAAGCGAGTTGAAAAGTTAAACTAATAAATTGAGAGATACAAAAATTTAAATTCAAGATCCGAAGAGGCTTTAAAGAAAATGAAGAAAGTTTAATTTGATTAACAGTGCGAGTTTGACAAAAAAAAGTGTGCTTACTTAAATGAAATTAAAAAATTAAAATAACAACTCGCCGAATATCGACCTAATATTGGCCACTTATTTTCATTTAAAGAATATGATTTGTAGAGTCTAATTCCTAATTAAATGATATTAGACAGGAACGATGAAAGCATCGAGCAACGGGATAGCACGATTGAAAGAAAATAACCCATCAATATAGAATGTCAGCGATTAATTGATCACTACTTATAGGAATAGTAAAGCAGGTTTAATGAAAGCTCAGTAGATGAACTATGCTTGTCAATCAGGTCGAAAGAAAGTGATCAAGAATGAAAAATGCACACAATCATAACCATCTCGACCCCCGTTTACTTTAACTTTGAGTTGGGAGCTTACAAATAGGGAGTCCTTTACAACTCTTTCCGATGCGTATGTTTTTTGCTGGCTTAAATTTATCTTTTTATTCTACTCTCTCTTGCTTCTCCTGCTTTATTTTCTTTATTTAATGGGCTAAGACTTTTACTTCAAACAAACTGTTGTTGATTTGCTTGCTAAGCTCATAGCAAAGAAATTCATTTATTGGCGGATCTTAGTTGGATACTTTATCGAGGTTACAATCAATGGAATGTTGATTTTATTTTACCTTTGTTAGTACTCGATTGAAAACTTTCATTTGTTGCATTTTAGGGTTGTGTTTCTCTGGCATGACATCATCCTCGAGAAAATAAGGAAATGACATTCTTGAAATTTATGGCTGAGTTTTAGAAATGCCGATATTCACATAGTTATTTTTGCTGTTTACTAGAGTCATCGCAAGGAAGGGTTTACGTTCGTACTTCTTCATGAATTATCTCTTTAATGAAATTGAGTTCTCTGCAGGTACTAATTTTTATATTTCACTTGATAAGTACGAGACTTTATCTCTTCGACCTTACTTTTTGCCTATTGGTGATTCCGCTTGACTAATTTGCTCTTGTTATGCTACCTTTTCCAGCATTGATGATTCGATGGAAGAATATATAACTAATTCCTAATTCGAACTATAGTCTCAAAAAAGTACGACTCGCAAATTATAAAATTATCATATTAAGCCTAAATTCATATTTGAATTTTTTTGAGCTGCTCTTCAACAAGAAACAGTTTTCTTTGGTCGGGATCCAACAGTTTGGACTTATGATCAGTCATAAACTTTTCATTTTGCCTTACAATCTATAATATTTCGTTGTACGGCTTGTCTGTGAAATAGACCATCCTATATTTAGACCAAAATTTATCTGGATACATTTTCTCTAGCTCTTTCTCAGCTTTTTTCAGGCTCAAAAATTCCTTTTAGTTAGACAAGGTAGCTAATACTTAAAAATTATTTAGTGTTATTTCAGCAAGAGCATCAGCTTTTGGTTTTTGTAATTTAAAATATTCATCAAATGCTTGCTCTCCAAACCCGTATTTTTAGACCATCTTATCGAGGAAGTAGCAATCATCCATACCGATGTTGACTGCTTGCCACAAGAATGGACAGATCGTATGAGCCGCATCACCCAGTAGCACTATTTTGTCTTTGTAGTTCCAAACAGGCACTGAGATCGTCCCCAAATATCCTACGGGATTTTCACGAAACTGTAAGAAAGTGTTCGGAATTTCAATATCGGGGTAGTTACTATTAAAGTAGTTTTCGACTCCTTATTCAGATTCAATTTATTCAAAGGAGTTTTGACCTTTGGATGGCAATATTAGAGTCATCGAAAAAGTTTGATTCGCATTAGCATGGCCTATTAACAACTGACCACCTCGAGGCCACAAGTGAACCCAGTTGGGATCAAGCGGATATTCACCAGTCTCACCCGCAGGTAGAAACATTTACTTGTAATCAGCAGGGCACCATTCAATAGTTGTTTACTTTCCAAGCTCATGGAGCAAAATTTATCGGGTTTTAGAGCCTGCACCATCAGTCCCATAAAAATACTTAGCATTAACATTTAACTCCGCTTATTGGTTGTACTCATTTCTATATTTGAATGTGTAATTATTGGTTCGAGGGGTGCCATTTACAAGAGTGTGCTAAAAAAATACGGGAATATTATTATTTTCGACGATGTCAAGTAAACACTCGCTTAGCTTATTTCTTGCGATACAATAACTTGCCTAATCTTCAGATAAACCATAGTGCAGTTTGTAAACTTCGCCACTCGAGCAGTGTATGGCCTGACCTTTAATTGGTATGGTGTTTTTGAGAATCTCATCTTTTATTTCTAATTATTATAGAGCTCGTAGTGCTTTTCGGCTTAAAACCAAGTTAATGGATCTACCACCTGGTATCAATTATTGTCTTAAATCGTAATAGCTCTCAAATATTGCAACTGATGTTGATCTTCGACGTAAGTACAGTGCCCAGACGGCTCCGACAAGTCCTCCACCGCAAACAACGTGATCGAACTCAATGGTTCCTTATTGCTTTATCATATTCCACTATTATGATTAGAAACCAAATTATTAAAAGCAGCGTCTCACATCCACTCATTATAAATTAATCCCTTCTGTTAATGTCCAGAAACTTTGCAAACGTTGTTTTTTATGGGTTATAATTCTTGCATCAATTTAGTAAATTAGCTAAATCATAATTTTAATACTATTTCGTATGAGATATGGGTTAATTAACATTTCAATTATGATAATAAAATTGAATATAACTAGTCTATGAACACGACTGCCGAGAAAAGATTTGGTGAAACTCAGAGATCGAACTATTCGAATCGTAAATAGACATCAAGAATGAGTTCATCTAAGTGTACATATTTGCCCATAAAGACAATAGCCCTGATTCCAAAAGCACCTCATCATAGTTTTCGCGCTCTGACACTTTCTAAGTAGATATTCAAAACATCATGCCTGTGATTAGTGCCCTTAAAGAATAAAACTAATTTCTATAAAAGCAGAAGTAAAATTGTAGCCATGAGCTCAGTCAGCTTTATGAGCTTTCAACTATGATAGCATCCTAGAACGAAGCCATGAGACAACACTATCATCAGAGGACAACTGATTTGCAACAACTTATTAGCACTATAACAACAAATTTCAATCTCAACATAGAAGATTTAAGTCATCTTAAGTTCTTAGACTCTTAACATTGTGAGATTTCCAGTAAAAATGCCCAATTGCTGACTAAATAAATTTAACAAAGTCAGAGCACAATAGCCACCCTTCTGCAATAACTCGAGCAAGTCCGGAAGCAGAATATTCAATTATAGTAGGTGTCGAGATAGAAAACAGTAAAAGCTAATCAAAATAACAAACAATTAGCATCAAATTTAGGACCAATTTCTGTAATCTGCTTAGACAGTTTAGAAAAAGAAGTAGCTGATTTATATGTTGAAGCGTTTTCTAAAAGGAATTAAAATATAACCACAACAAAATATATAAAAAGTCAGCAGCAAATCAAGTCTGAGAGTCCTAGTTAAAAATACAACATGATAAAGCAGAATTCATTAAGTAGAACTATGGATTTTCAAAACTATGCTCACAAAATAAATACATAAAATACTAAATATGATGATTTACATCGCCGTAATTAAGAAATAAAAACGAAGCTCTTAAAAATACAATCATCAAACGAGGGAAAGCGAATAAAGATAAGCCTTTTGGCTTAGAAAAATAGAGAGCTTTAGAAAAATATCTTAAAATCAGAACAAAACTACTAAATAGCTGAAAAAACACTAAAAGACAGGTAACTAGACCTATTGAAAGTCGCTGATCAAGTCAAAGAACAAGAAAATTTTGAGAATAATTGGAGAAACAGTCTGTAAAGCAGAAAATCAATGCTTAAGACAAGTACTCAGCAAAAAGTAGACAAAGTTAGATAAAGTATCGAGCACAATAAAAACTCGTTGACAGCAGAGCTATCAAAAAGTATTTTCAATAAAAAATCATAACAAGATAAAATTATTTCTGACCTTAAATATTAACTTCAAAAAGTTAAGGAGCAATAATTGCATATCGAAGGACTTCTAGTTCAAATAAAAAATTATGCGAAGTGAATGAAAGAAATTTGACAATTTTATGTTTATATTTATGAATATCGGGTGTATATGAATATTAAATGCGAATGCTCAATAAAGTTTATTTGATTTTAAAGTCACAAATAATATGGGGAAGGGATCTAGCAAACCTCTTGAGCATTTTGATCTCACGTTGAGTCATCCGAAGTTCACCAATGCTAAGTTTATCGTTAATGACAAAGAGAGGCACATACAAACTGTGATGGGGGTTGACAATAAAGAATATGATCGATGGAAAGATCGGCTTCACAAATTAGAACCCGCTCCCAACTATCTACTACTGCCAGTAAAATAAGACTTCGCTACCAAAGGTCTCTGCGGATCTAGCGGTACACTAACTCTAGACTTCGATGATTTCCCCTACCTACTCACCTAGTAAATCACGCATCGTAAGGGCAAAAAAAGATTGTTCGAAGAAAACTAGCTATGGTATTTACTGTTCGCTCTCATCGCAGCGAAGAAGGACATGAAGCCTGCATTTAGTAAAATTGGAGATGTTAGACCTCAAAACATTTTCATTAATGATAAAAGCGAGATAAAAGTTGCCAACACTTTCTCATGGCCTCATGAACCAACTAATTTCGTAAAAGCTTTCGATAACTAACCGACTTATCTAGGTATTTATTTTACGACTTAGCACCTTAATAACTCGTCCAACTATCGAACGGTACAGTCTAAAGCTAACAGAATGACATATCTGAAATGTTTTCGATTGGCTTGACACTTTTGAGCGTCGCCACACTCGAAGACTTTTCAAATTGCTATGATTTGAAGAAACACTTCGTCAATGGGTCAAGAATAAACGAAAAACTGAGCTAGTTCAAACTAAACAAAGCATACTCAGACATATTTAAAGGAGTCGTCTGTAATCTGTGCCAGTTCGAATCTAAAAATCGAGTCACTCCTGAATAACTCTGGAATTGGATTGCACCTCACTAACAAAAAATTAAATCTCGCGAAAATTTCTTTATTCCTTCAGCCCCTGAGAAGATTCATCATGAAGTAGCTGGAGTCCGACAATTTGCACAATCAAGTGGAAATATACTTCATGAAGGACCTGGAATAAGAGAGTCTGGTTTTTCGGGACAGAAATTAAACTTCCCTCCACCAATAATAAGAACAAGTGCTGGACTAGGACCTCAAACAACTAATTTTTCGGGTTTCTCGAATCCTCAAGTATTCAACGCATAATCGACGTACATTCCAGCATCAACTCTAAGCGAAGCTCAAAATAAAATCAGCACAGGAAATATCCACCCCTAGGAAAGCTCTAACAATGTTACCCAAGGTAAAAATGCGAAGTCAGACATTGATGCTCAAATAAAACAAGACGGCGCAACTAGTGATAAAAAAGCTTGATGTAATTCCTTAAGTTATATTCTTGAAACATTATATAAGATAGAGCTTATTTCATTATAATTTAAATCGAAATGTCTTAAGAAATTCAAGCAATAAGATTCGACGTGGAGGATATAGGCAAGCACGTAAAGGGCAGCAAAAAACGTTTCTCCTGGACCTTTGGTCTCAATGGGCGAAACCACACAATCATATTAGACTTCTCGTATATTTCTAGTAAGATTAAACTCGTGATCGATCGAAAGACAATTCTAGAGACTGAGCTACCAGCAAATTCTTCGTTTCAACATCCGTTCACTCTGGACGGGTACGCGGTGAACATCCTGCAGCAGGGCGAAACATTTGAGGTACGCATAAACAACAAGGTGTTCTCGCATTTATATAATCAAGCCAAAACAAACACCGAGTTTCGCAACTACGAAGACGAGGTCAAGGATATCAAAGTAAACTAGAGCACCTTCCAGAATACCGGCAAAACCGTCAAATTAAACATCGGAGCACTCGACGGTGCAAAGAAGAAAACAAAACAGAACACAGATGGATAGAATTGGGGCAATTAATTAAGCATGCCTAGTTACTTCGGAGACCAACCAGAAGCTAAAAACTCCTAGAAAAAATAAGTAAAAAAGAATAACAGTCTTCTCGATTAAGATGACACAAGTGCACAAAGTAGCTAGTCAAGCCAATAAAAAAAGACCTAGCAAACAGGTCAAGTTGACTTCTTCTCGAATGAGCCACAAACGTCAACTTCTCCTAGTCAGTAACATCTCCAGAACATTTTGAGTCAGCAACAGCAACCTGTCACAAATGCTAATGACTTTAACACTATGCAAAATATGTTCTCGACAATTAACCTCACAAATCAACCTGTTACTCAACCCAAACAAGAAGTTAGCGGTCTAGATTTATTGAACAGTCTACCATCGTCCAACGTTGGAGTGCCAAATACAGGCGATTATTCAACAATGCAGATGCTTTTTGCGACTGGTCTACAAGGTACTGGATTACCCACACAAAGTATAAGTACACCTCCAAATGTGGGCCTAGCAAATCCGATCCAGCCTGGGGTAGGTCTATCGACTGATTTTAACACAATGCAAAACTTGTTCGCTACCAACAATCTAGGAGGTTTCCCTAGTCCAGTTCAACCTATTCAACCTATTCAACCAGCTGCAAATGCAATGAATACCAATTTTTATTCAGTTGGCAACTTGTACGCAACTGGTAATCTAAATCAACCTATTGGACAGTCAAATAACAGTTTAAACTTCGGTACGGGAAGCATGCAAGGAATCCAAAATATCACTTTAGCACAGCCTCAAGTCGCTGGTTCAGGAATATAGAATGTAAATCTCCAAGATTTCAACACTATGCAGAACCTATTTAAAACAGGAGGAGTCCCCGTGCTTCCGCCCCCAGCTAGCAGTGAGCCTCATGATCCTTTTAGCGTACTCAGTATGCCTCAGACGACACCCACAGCTAAAATAGAGACTGCAGGCACAGCACTCAACACTAACACTAATATCAGTAGTAATAATAATATGAATATGGGGATGTTTAATACTTATAGCGGCAGTAAATCTTCAGCTCCAGTCTTGGATGCATCCTCGTTTGGGACCATGCAGAAGGGACAGCCAGTAGCTGACTTCTTGCAAACTCTGCCAACCCAGCCCCCACAGGCCACCCAGGAAGTGCCCAACTTCTCGAAGAAGAAGCAGCCGGTGGAGCAGGACTTGATTTGATTCATCATAAATATATAATTGTATTTCTAGATTTTTCATATATAAAATGCAAGTAAATTCATTCGTCTTGCAACTCAGTTCTGCGCTTAGCTGTCGAAATACTAACGCTGTCGAAGAGAGACGTCTGTACGCTAGAAGGAGTAATGTAGTGAATGTACTACGCGCTAGGGGCATTACCTAGATCACTTACTGAGAGTATGCCATAGCCTGTCCTGTTATATGAATGAGCCACACTGAAGTTCATTACTGGATAGTCTTGATCAATAATGCCTACGTCGCAGCCTGCAACTCCTTCGACAATCGAGGGCATTTCTCCCTTGTAGTATGGTCCAAGCTGTCCGACTGTGAAATTGCCATGTTGGTAAGGCACAATTCTCTAATATTGATGCATGTGTGCTCCTAAGTACAAGTCAACTTCTTTGAGATCACTTATTTATTTGAACAGGTCGGGCATGCTTAGCATAGTCTGACGGCAGTGCGAGTCATCTTGAGAACACATCAAAGGGTAGTGGCTAGTCAATATTTTGAACTATGTTTTAGCCTAATTGGCAGAAAGTTGAGTAAATATTGCATTGCGCATTTCATCATATTATTGAGTGCTACTCAGATTATAAACTTAGAGGAAAGGGTTGTATGCCACTATCTTAAAGTTCCAGAATTAATAAACTTGCACTCTGCTCTTGCCTGACAGCCCATAGGTCTCAAAACTGAGCTTGAACATTTAGAAGCTGGTGGGGATGGCAGATTCATGGTTACCAAATATGGCAATGATAGGGACATAAGGGCTAACAGCAACAAGCTAATTCATGAAAAGCTCATACTGCTGTCCATTGTTAGTGTTCAAGTTGTATGCAACATCACCCATAATCAATAAGGCGTGGATAGGCCTCGATGAATTGCGCAATTCTCGAACCAGACTTGGATATATTGGCTGGAAAGGCTGCTGCTGAAGCGGTCCCCAATCAGCTGTTACAATCATATTGAACTGTCTATTTTCCTAAATTTAGTTAATAGCTACCTGTGGGATGTGAATAGTAAAACTATCCGTGTATACTTATTAGTGACTGTCTTATGATAGGTTTATTGATTAACCAAAAACAGAGTAGTTGAATGTGAGTATGTTGGTGTTAATATTAACTTTACAGTTCTGAATGTACCTAATGTACGTTTAACTCTGAACTATTTTCATCATGACTGACTCGCAGTAGAATTTACTAATCCTGCTCTATTGAACCACTGTCACGTAGCTTCTTGTACATGGATCAATAGTGTTAAACTTAATGAGCATCACGTTGTTGTCTTATGTAAAAAATAAACGAGGAAATGCTTATTGACAATTTTGTTGTTTGACCTGATTTGATTTTGTGATACCAGTTTGTTTAGCATCATCTATTGCCGGTGATTACATTACCTCGCAATGGCATGAACTTATGATAGTGGTCAGAATAAGAAAGACTAACTGTAAAGACACAAAGCCATTGATATTTAGACGATGCTCCATCGTAAGTAATACTTTATATTATATATTTCTTGAATTACTTATAATTATGCATCAACATTTAAAAAACAGATGAAATAAAGTTATAGTACAAATACAGATCACCAAAGCAAGCATTGCATGTTAAATGTAAGCCATAATTTAATTATTAAATTTACTATTCTCAAATTAAATTTTTTCAGGGCTCTGCTGGTTTTTTCACTCTTTTTGCCATAATATTGCGAATTTTCATAATATTTTTTTCTCGTTCCATCATATTTTTACTGCTCTTAGCCTGGAAGAAAAATATTAACGGACTCTCATTTTCATTATCCAATGTCTTAACTCTGTTACTAGTTTATGCAGTTATCTTACTTACCATTTGCTCATTTATTTTTCTGTCTATATCTGTCTTGGTCTGAAAAAAATTATTGTTTGTAATTTTTTAAAGCTTTGTTCTGCTAGTTTGCTGACAAGCTTATCGAAGTTTGTTCATAGACATTTTTCTTTGCTTACAATCCTCAGAAAAGTATTTTTTGTTCCCGAATCCTTGCAGATGATTGAAAACTTCGATAGTGTTTAAGCGAATCTTAGGAGTACTGTCATGACAATTAATCTAAGTTTTTGTTCGCTGTTTTGTTTTAAAGTTTATTGTCTATTCGTCATTATCTTCTACTCTGATGACTTCCGAATTTTCGTGAATATTAATTTTATGAATGTCCTCAATTTTTTTGCAGCTGGTCAATGTGTTGTATCTTTTTCGTTTTGGTTTTTTCCCCTCGATTATTTTTTTGTAGGATTTATATTATTATGCTCCCCAAGGACTAATGGATTGCATATAATCATCGTTTAACTATTTTGTTTTACTTATAGGCATTTTCGTGTTGTTTCTGAACTCGAGTGGATAGTGGAAGTACTATGGATGCTCGACTCGCGCTGTCCAAGGCTCGTAATCCTCTTTTTTCCTGTGCATAAAATTATTAATATCAATCATATTATAAAAGCTTGAGGAGAGTGAAATAGTAAATTATTAATAAAAATACTCATTTTCTTGTTTTATTTAATTTAGACATGCTGCTTATGCTACTATTTTTATTTGACTACCTGTCCAATGCCAAGGAAGTATCTCTCTTCTTTCTAGCCTTAAGGTTAGGAAACACAACTTTGGGTTTACTTCCAAGTTGATTTTCCAACAACCTTACTAATTATTATCTGTAATGCTGCGATTTATCTTTCTTTGAGTAGGTCGTGTCCCTAAATTTTGAATATTGACTAGTCGTGGCTTCAAGCTTTTTCGTCATTCTTTTGTTGTCCTGCTTAATGCGACTATTCTCAGAGTTCAAACTCCGAAGACTACTCTTGCTGTTAATTCTCTTAAGACTGTTATGACTTTGTAAATCCTTTTTCTCTCTGTTGTAAACTCTAGTCAACGATTTCTGAATTTTAGCGTTGCTTTGCTATAAATAACTGCTTTTCTATTTTTAAATGAATATCTAAGCTGTAAGTCTTTGCTTTTTGAAGTTGTTAATTAACTCTACATTCTTATATGTTGTGCTTGTGGCCTTTTTCTTTGCATTAAATGCATTTATTGATGTCAATCTTTGTTTATGCTTTTGATAATTCGCCTCTATTTCAAATGCTTTCATAAGTCTTAGTGTCATTATTTTTACTTTTTTATATAAAATTATTGTTAGTACGTTATATAACTCATAAAGTAATTTGTTAAAGTATGCGACGATATCATTAATTGTTGTTTACACTCTTTTTCTATTATTATAATTAGTCCAAAAATTTCTGAAGATAGTCCTTAAGCTTAGTTTCTGGTTTCCAGCCTAACTATTGAGTTGTTTTCGTCAAGTCGATAGATGAGTGCTTTCTATCACCTTATCGAGCTGGAAGAACATTAAAATCTTATGGCTTTATTTTCCCGAGCATAGCAGCGACCTCGTACAGAGTGTAGGCCTCCTCTGCGCCAAGAGGGTATCCATCACCTTTTCCTTTTTCGCTTGCCAAAACAATGCCCTTAACAATATCACCAACATAAGTAAAATTTCGAAGTTGGGTTCCTGGAGCTACAATGGTCAACTTTTAGTTTTTACGCACACAATCTTTCCAAATATCAACGAGTGTAAAATATTCTTTAGCAAGTACTTTACGATCACCATACACATTATAGAAGTACACGATAACGAAATCTAAGCCGAACCAGTCTCCATAGCGATTAATTAAATCAACGTTGGTTGCTTTACACCAGGCGTAAGGGGACTGATTTTTGCCATCGCCTCCATCTGCCATCTTAGTGCTGGAAGCTGCATACACAAGTCTCACCTTGTTCTCGCGGCAGTACTCTACAACTTTAAAAGTTCCGTGACAGTTTTGCTCCCACACAAACTATGGGTGCTGGAAACTAGAAGTAACCCTTGAGTACTCACCAAGATGGTAGATCATTGCCGGAGTGAAGTTTAATAACTTATTGATGTCTTTAGTATGGCCTTTGATGTATGTTACTCCGGGAATGTGATTCAGCTATGAACCTGCCGAGTAGTCATCAATCGAAAACAAATTAAGAGACTTGTCTTTGACGAGCTCTTCCAGCAAATGCGATCCAATAAAACCGGCTCCTCCAGTAACAACGATGTTGCTATTAGCAATCATTAGTGTGTGAGTACGATACTATTATATAAAAGAATCAGTCTCAAAATGAGACAAGATAGATATGCCTCCAGTGCTTGCCTGTGAGTAAAAATTTGTTTGTTTCGGAGTCATATGCTATTCCATTAATGACCTCATCGTGTCTTAAGGTACCACTTGATCTTTATGCGCTAATAAGCTTACTGCCATCATACTCTGACACGACCTGTCCCTTTTAATAATCAATCTTCACGATTTTGGAGTCAAGATAAATATTTGCATAAATATATCCGTTAACATACTCCAGCTCATTAATGTTGGTCACTCTGCGACCAGTTTGAGTCTTGATAGCCTTTTGGCCTACCAGCCTGAAATTTTAATCCATAAGATAAACCAAATTGCTTCCATCTGTAGTGAACATGTGAGTGTTGTTATGAGTGAGTCCCCAGCCATCCTTTTTCCAGGGAATTTATTCAAGTACCTTGAAAGTATTAGGATCTATTTTGTACACAACATACTCTCTCCATGTGAGCATGTAGATGAACCCCTTGAATAAAATAGCCCCCTCTAGGAAAATGTTGCGCCTCCACGGAATTTAGCTCACATACACAGTATTGATAATAAAAGGTTCAGCCTGATATTCCAGAATCCGAAAGTGTGAGTTATTATAGAGTCCACATGTCTCAAACAGGTGGGTTGAGTTTATGAAGAACAGTCCTTGAGTGTAACACTCTGAATCATGAGATTGAAAGTTTTCATACTCTAAAACATGACCCGTGGTCACTCCGATGCAAAGTAAAAGCAATGTGAGCATGATAATTATAACAATACAGATAATCTAAACTGATAATTAATTTATTAATGAGTGAAGAGCAAAATAAGTACAAATTCGACAATCTACAACCGATTACCTTCTTGCGAAAGTTTAACAAGATGATCGAGGAAGACGTCAAACATCCACTTAGGCCAAACAAAAATTAATTGAAAGTTATCTCGCTTAGTAAATTTCCATTGCCTTCCTTCTACGAGAAAATGGAAGGCATTTTTTAAGCTGGCACCAAAAAGAAAGACATAATAACAATACATGCTAAATCGAAAGATGAAATTCTAGATGAAGAGTTCATGGCTAAACATCGGCATTTTATGACAAGTGCTATTGAAAAAATCATTAATGAAAATTAAAATCAGCAAATGAGCTTATAGAATTATAAAACTCAGTATAACCCTAGTGCAAGAGTTGACAAATATCCGAAGAAAACTCAAAGTCTAACAAGGCTAAAAAATTCGAGAAATCGTGAGAGTGTATCAAGGAAACACGAACTATCAAAATAGCACAAAATATCAAGCGAGAAACAGAAAACAGAATAAAAATAGTAAATGCCGGAGGTGCAAAAGTCTTATTTGGAGAAGGTTCAAATCTAAAGATTATAATCTCTACGCAATTCCAAAAAGTAGAAGATCAAGATTAAAGACAGTCAGAAAATAGATCAATTCTTGGACTCGCGTCGAAATTGCATTTCCGAGCGAGTGATAGTCAATCCAGTTAATGAATTAGATCAGTTAAAAACGACCAGATCCATATCTTATAATGTAATGACTGCCGAAGATTGGAAAAAATCGTTTGTGCAAGAACTACAATCCCTACAACGATAACAAAGTATCTACCAGCGAAACTATTCAGATAAAATTTAAAGTTAAATTAAGAAATTTAATGAGAAAATCAAATTGAGTGTAGAGAAAACGAGGAAACAAAAGTTTTGGTGACCAGTGATATATTTAATTAGACATTTTATTAAAGAGTCTTAAATTTATTAATTGCAAACTGCGATGCAACTCAACAGCTTCAGGGTGAATAAATTCAGAACTTTGGACATCCCAAGCATATAATTCAGTCATCGAGACGACAAGCTTACAAAAAGCACTCATGAAGCACCTTCATTACGGTAATAGATCAAACTGAGACTCGAGTTCATTAGAGACAGAAGTGCTCAGGGTTAGGTTCGATCAAGTAATCGGAATAAAAGTTTATCACAATAAAAGTAAGGAGGATCAATATAGTAATAAAGTAATAACTTTCATAGCAAGTAATCATTGAAGTTAGGATCTTATTTCAAGGATGAAGACCATAAGACAAATTCATACTCATCTAGATAAAATAGCAGAGATAAAAAGCCCACTAATAAATTTATTGCCGAATTAAAGAGAAAACGTATGAGATTTATTGAACAATATGGATATATTATGGAGAAACCAAAGAAAATTGAACTCGAAAAATAGAAAATGGAGTCAATAGACATCTTGCATAACATTGAAGACACCAATTAAAGATTATTTTTGAGCGAAGTAGAAGAAATGAAAGTTCAAAAAACAATAGAGGAATTTAGACCCAGTCCCAACAAATCCATTAAAAAGACAAAAAAATAGTTGGAAAGGTTAAATAAAGCAGTTAGAAAGGCCGAGCAAGAAGTATCGATTAATGACCATGCGCAAAAATAACGACAATCTTTTAGTAAAGTCAGGCGAGCTCACTCACAGGTCGATGCTAAAATCTTTTTGAAAAATTTAGTAACACCATGCATTAATTTAGAATGTGTAAAAATTAACAAACAGCTTAATACTTTATAGCAACCGATTGTATGGGAAAGGTCACCCCTCTTAGTCGGCTCAGTGGTGTGCTGAAGTAATGAAGGCTCAAATTTAAAGTTAATACGGTTCACTTGTCAGCCGTGACGGCCAAAAAGAAAAGAAGAAAGTTGATCTACACAAGACTGTAAGAACAAAAATATTGCTGAAATAGTTACCGATTTGAATTCCGAGCAACATATTCTATCTTTTAATATGCTGATAATATTAATGAATTCTACCATGCCGATAAATATTAATATTTCTTGATGAGCCAAGGGGATCTTAACTCATCCCTATTGTAATACCAAGTGTTTGATAATGCACCATTCGACAATGGCAACGAAGACAACATGTTTACAAAAAATAAGCGACTGCAGTCATTGTTTTACTTAACCGGACTGACGATGGCCGAAATAACATGGGTGCTGATCTGTTTTGCAGATCTACCAGTAAGACTCCATTAATTTAGATTGACTCGCTATTGGTAATATGTACTGGGTTGACCTTACTGTGGGCGACATTTGGCTTAAAGTGCAAATATATGTTCAGAATGCAGTATATCTTTTGGCTTCAAACTTCATATCATATTCTAATGTTTGGACTAGCCTTAATGCTTAACAACCATCATTTTATTCTCTGCGGTTGCAGCACTGGAAGTAGTTATCCTCTTAAACTATAGTAATATTTTTTCTGATTATTTAACTGGTCAGCAGTAAGAAATCAGTATCCTCTAAAATCTACTTCTATCTATACATCTGGTACGCACTTATCTACTTCCACGAAATGGAACGCATGCAGTATACTAGAAATGTCAATTGGATTATGATGATCCTCATGGACATCTATTGCTTACTCGGTCTCTTGGTTCTTGGTCTTCTGTGCCGCAAGTGGTCAATGATTTCGCCTTTCGCACGCTTTCAAGTCTTGTGTCTTACTTACTTACTATCTATTCTGGTTGTTTTTTGTCTTGCGGGGTCTTTTCCTGAACGATCCTTTCACTTTTCATGGAAATATTTTACAATTGTCAATCATTGCGTTTTTATATCAATATGGTGCTATCTTCTCAAAAACAGAACCATTCTACCTATCTTAATAAGAGAGTCAAAATATCAGATAGACACTCGGTAGAAGTTGTATCAAACATCTGACGCCCATTTGATTACCGAAGACGATTTTGTGGAGAATCCAAGAGCTTCAATGCAGGGCTCACCTCCATTGGCTGATTGCCAGGTCTGCTATTCTGAGGAGTCTTGCTTCTGCTACTTTAATTGCAAGCACGCTGTTGTGGGCAAATAATGTGCATAAATTTGGCTCAAAAATACTAGCATGAAAAAATGTCCCATCTGCAGGACCGAATCGAAAGACATGCTCTACATTCAGCGAGTCGATGGTCTGGTTTTTGCAATTTCGGGCCGATTTAGATTTAAGAATTGAAGTCTTATGTGATTTTTAATTATTATATTGTTAGCATAATAATCTTTAATGCCCCTAGAAATGCTTTACTTGCTGGTCTTAATCTTACTGGCTATAAACGGACACTCTAAACCAAATCTGCACATCGGAACTGGAGGATTCGGATACGGCTGCGGGTCTAATTCTCCTGCAGCTCAAATACCATACAGCTTTGTGAGACTTGGCCCAGACACCAGCTCAATGTAGAAGAAGTTGTATAAGAAATTTCAGCATTATGGAGGGTACCATGACTCTGATCATGCAGTCAGAGCATTCTCGCATTTGCATCTGGTAGGCGCCGGTGTCATTGACATGGGAGTTTTTGGTGTGCTACCAACCATAGCGAACAGCAATAATAGAGTCCCCAATGTGGATCAAGATAGAGTTGTCGCAATGAGCAAGTAAGATGAAGTCGCAGAACCCGGGTACTACTCGACTCTGCTGTCTAGCGAGCACGTTAAAGTTGAACTGACAACCACACAGAGATGTGGAGCCCACCGATACACTCACACCAACACTAAGAATAAGCCTTTAGATATTAACATCATGACTTCGTATCTGCTGGACCGTAAATCCCCTAGGCAGTCTTTGACAAGGATCTGTGGAAGTGCATGTGTGGAGGGCCGTATACATGTGGATGGTGGGTTCGGGGGAAGATTTGGAGGTTATAATCTGCACTACCATCTTGAAATTTTTAACAAATACGAGGATAGCTCAGAAATATTTTTGTATAGAGGTTTTGAAATTATGAACAAAATTGTAACGTAAGTTCAAGGTAATACAACCGGCGCGGTATTCCGAACAAAATCTAACGTTGTATAAATTTTAGTTGGCATTTCTTATGTCAGTATCTAAAATGCGCGATTAAACTTTAAGTCAGAAGTACAAGGTCGAAATTTCGACTAAATAAAATCGCAATCACAATAAATATGGAGATAAGAACTCAAAAGATTCGATATTTATGCTTTAAATCCAGCAATGCAGACAAAAATAGACACAGCGATATATAGAACATTGCTGACTCCAACTATATTCGAAGATGCAAATGGGTAGTATGTATCCTTCAAGAATGATGGTAGTGTGTTGATAAAACCATAAACTATGAAACACATATACACAGACATGTCCATCTGGGATGTGCACAGAACTCAGATGCCTTGGATCCTGTTACATGATCCTCACCGATTTAACGATATCGCCATGAGCTTAGTCCTGATTAACAGAGAAGGTGGATACATGCCGAAATGGCCCTTCGCTCAGGGAGCAACTGGATGTATGATTGGCTCTCATGCTAACACAATCCTCGCTGACTGGATTATCAAGGAGGCTCAAAATTATTCAACTAAATTTAATATTTCGTAAATATTCACATATATGCTGAGGAATGCAAATAGTGTGACCCCACATGACTCGAGATTCGATCCCAGCAAATATATAAAATTAGGTTATATCCCAGCTGACAAGGATACTCGATCATCGTGCTCTTAAACTTTGGAGTACTCATACAATGATTTTTCAATTAGCCAGATCGCTGGTCTGATTCCTGGTCAAAGTGATGTTCAAAAATAGTTTCTAAGAAGGTCTAAATTTTATCGAAATCTATTCAATAACAAAAGTAAGTTCTTTGAGCCAAAATTTTAAAATGGAACTTTCAAAAGCTGGCTGCACTTGAACACATATACATATTCTCTAATAATTACGTGGAAGGTGATGCTTGGCATTACAGATTTTACGCACCCCACGATGCCTCCGGTCTTATTTAATTGTTTGGTGGTGAAAAGTAATTTATTCGAGAATTGAACAAACTCTTTGCAAAGTACCCAACATGGCCTACCCTATGGCTGCCTAACCCTTACTACTGGCCAGGGAACGAGCACGATCTGTTCTCAGTGTGGCTGTTTCCCTTCGCCAACCGGTCTGACCTGACTCAAAGATATTCGAGACTGATAGTTGACACATCCTATGGATTAGATGGGAGTGGTTTGCCTGGCAATGATGACTACGCTACAATGTCAGCTTGGCTAATTTTCGCTAGCTTGGGCTTCTATCCGCTGCCCTCGACTACCAAGTATATTTTGGGCAGTCCAACCATCCAATACGCGCGTATTGATCGCAGAGTAGGTGAAAATTAGTATTCCCCCTTGCGCATTCGTGTCAATAACAATACTAAATAAAATGTTTATGTCAAGAAATGCGAAACAGGGAAATCCTCAATTTCAAAGTTTGTTGACCACGACGATCTTAAGCGGCCAGACTCTGTTTTGTAGTTCTGGATGGAAAATAGAAATATATTAGCAGAAAATGTTTAATGATATCTTATGCTATAAATTCAGTAGTGAATTAAAATAATCACACAGAGGCAGGATTTGCAGGTCCTGCTTCATCGTTTGCTTTTGGAACTTTGCTTGCCTGGAAAACTTTTCCTGAAAAATTTGAGGCATACAGCCTTATTTATTTTTTCTACTTTTGGTGGTAGCTAAATCTGCCAATTTTTATTTATTTGAGTGCATATTTAGGATCGGCTTCGACCTATTTTATATAACTGTTGATCTCATGAGTTATGATTATCATGCGGACAACCATAAAAATTGCGATGGAATAAGTGAGTAAACTAAAGACCCAAAAAACGAGTCGGAACAATTTATATGGGAATGGTTCAATAGAGGTGAGATAGTAAAAAGATGAGAACAAGAAAACGAGTAGTGTTGGAAAAAATACAATAATTATTCTGCTAGTCTTAGCGCTGGCGTAAGGTTGGTGACTGCACCAAATATGTATACATATGACAATCCAAACAAGTTCAGTTAGTACAAATAAGTTGGCAAGGGTCAGGCCAGTTAAATGAAAGCAGGATGCAGGTAGGATACTAAAAAGTACTAATGCAGCTGTCTATGTCAATGATGTCGTACTGCTTTGATGAGCGCCAATGAATAGTATCTCTGGATGTAGCAGCAGTAGCGCATGTACGAACATTCCACACTCATCATTATGTCTTTAGGTGGTAGTAACTGCTACGTGAGACCACTTTGAGCACTCTCCATTTAACTCAATAGGTCTGTCTTTATTATAATTTATCGCACTAATTATACATTTTATAGACCTTTGCTCACGCCTAAACATACTCTATAGTTTACAACTTCAATTATGCTGTTATAATTATTATCATCATGGACAGGCGAGTGTGGGAAATAAAACAGGAGGCCTTCGACCCTAAAATATTAAGCGAGATTAAACTATTTCGTATCGAAGATCTAAATGACGCAGTGCTTAAGGAAAATTGGCTTGAAGTTGCCAAGAGATTCTCTAAAATGAAATTGACAACAGATATTCTTTAGTCTATGTCTTACGAATAATTCATGACCCTACGCTGCATAATGTCCGCAACTCTAGGAGATTTATCCCAAAGAACAGAAAGCCAAAAGTAAAAAATCGATGCTCAAGAAGAGGCCTATGCAAGACTTAAACATGAGTAATAAATGCTAACTCAAATATACAACGATAACCTTGAAAAGTCAAAGCAAGTAAAGTAAAAAATAGAAAAACTTAAAAAACAATAAGAGGATTAAAACATTTTTGATGACTTTCTCTAAAGTCATGAAAACTCAAAAGATGCGTGATTAAATTATATTGCGTACATAAATCATTTTTTCTCCTTCTTAGGGGCAGGCAGCCTTTTTACCTGCGTCCTTCTCAGCAGGGCCTGTGGTCACTGCAGCCTTTTCGACGGCAACTGCGACTGGGGTGAAGAGTCCTTGTTTGCTGTGTTGCTCAACTGACTTAATGGCACCGCTATCAGCGAGTTGCTTGAGTACCATGCGTGCAATAGATCCAACGACTTTATACTTTTCAATCACTTGTGAAACTGAAACGTGTTTGCCGATTTTAGGAATGCCGGTAATCAATTTCTCATGGGTTGCCTTGTCAACGAAGACGGCATGGTCGACTTTTTCTTTAGCTTTTCCCTTAGTCCATTTCTGCATAAATAATTGACTACCTTGTGAGCGCCCTTCTTTTGGGAAGCAGCCTTTGAAATTTGATCCTTTGATTTTTTCTGTCCGGTGGTTGGTTGTTTTCCCTAAATCAAAATCTACGTACCATTGTTGATCAGTCGCAAATGAATGATTATAAATAATGAAAGTTAATAATGAATATTAAATAATAATACTTTAATCAATTTTTATAAAAACGAAAACAGGCTATGTTACTATTTTGTAATTAAATCATTCTTTTTTTAATTTAAAAGATTAATAAACTTTCTTAGCTTGCTGGTACACGATGATTTTGACCACGAATTCAGGCAACAAACTTACAATAGTTGATAAAATCTAATGAGTAACGTAACCTGCTGTCCAATCACACCAACCTAGATATTTTAAAGAGTCTGATGCGCACTATCGCGAAGTGGGGACTATCAAACTTCTTTATTTTTTGACTGCCGAACTGATCACCATCATTGCTCTTACCGAAACCATATCGATGTTATTGACCTCTTTGACTGCACATCTTGAGAAAACATCGTTAAAACCTTTCGTGCCCGCATATGTTGACATGAAAGGAATCGCGTCAACCCACGAATGAGAAGACATATTTACAATACCTCCTCGATACCCTTATTTTTTACATCTTTTTACAAAGTAGCAAGTTAAAACACTCATTGGAAGGCAGTTCACTGCTATTATATTCCTCATGCCCTCGATTTTTTGATCCTTTACTTATATTACTTCAGCAATACCGACGTTGTTTACCAAGATTACAGGTTTAATCATGTCCAATTATTTGAAGATTGGTTCGAAAAAGTTGTTTTAATGAGATTTATTAAAATCTGCTTATACAGCTTTGTACTGAATACTATCCCCAAATTAAGATTTCAATTAAGCAATTTTGGCATTGAGTTTGCTGAGACTCCTCGAAATGAGACAAATATTAAAACCCTGAGAGGCAAGTTCCTCACAAAAACCGAAACCAATTCCATCAGTGGCTCCAGTGACAACAGCCCACCCTTGCCCATACACAGATTTGAGGTTATGTGCTCTAAAGTGATGATAAAGTGCAAGGATTATCCTAGTGATAGGCCTGAGTAATGAAGCTACTGCAAATGCTGTCAACAGCGTTACTATCATATTTTAGTATAGATATTATAATATTATTAAAATCCAAATATTATAAAGCTTATTTATTTATAAGTAACTAAACAATATTTAACTTAAAATTCGATTCTAAA
>APMI01001524.1_pt1 | contig 27624 bp, 27 predicted proteins | sample 667938 | NCBI WGS metagenome assembly APMI01 (sample SAMN01084076, study PRJNA167559) | wastewater metagenome | biome: Wastewater | place: Denmark: Ejby Moelle, Odense | collected 2011-11-28
CCGAAGATATCAACAAACGATCGTTTGTAAACGTCTCTTGAGTGCCTTTCTGACAACCGAAAGGGCCAAAAGCCCCGGAAAAACGGGCTCTCTCGTCGATCTGAGCATGGATTGACGGGTGTCTGTTCAATCTCGGAGGCCGCAGCGCTCACTATATATAGAGGGGCAAGAGAATTACCAATGTGACGGAAGCGAAAAGTATGATAACTTCCGTATGAAAATCGAAACCTCGTTTTATCAATGACTTATGAAATCGGAAATCTGACCCATGGGACCCTCCTGGGGCCGATTGCGGCCGCGGAGGACGCGCTTGCCCGGCTTGATGAGCGGGTCGCTCGATCCGAGGTCGGCGCAGGCTTTGCCGAACGGGCAGATTTCTTCGAGTCCGTCTCCAGTATGTGGGTCGGCGGTGAGCTCGTCCATCTCGAGGACTTGGTTCTCCACGACGCACAGATGGACATCCGTGCACCAAGCCATGAACTCGTCATTGCGCACCGCATTGTCCGGGCTCGGCGCCGCGCCTCGAGGAACGATCCTGGCTGGGCGGTTTCGCGATCAGGCATCATGGCCCTTGCCGGCTTAGCTGAAGAGTCGCCGCTCGAGAGCGAACCGGCCGGCAGGGCAGGGGAGGGGGTCGAACTCGACTTGGTCGACAACGAGGCGTTTTCTCCCGAGTTGGCAGAGATCGATGAGGTCCTCGCACGGACCCAATGGCTGGTCGATGGCAATGCTGCTGGCGAACAAAGGAAGCGAGAGCCCGAAATCAGTGTCGGCGAGCTGCTCATTCGCGATCCGGATTGGGATGAGGGCGAGCGGATCGGCGAGTGGCTCGACCTGGCAAAGCAGGTCGAACGGCTTCCGGCCACATTGGCGGCGGCCGTTCTCTGGGATGCGTGGGAATATCTCGAACCCCTGCAGCGCCAACATTGGCTCGGGCAGGTCCTGGTTTCGGATTTCCTGCGATCGCGCGAAAAGGTGCGGTCTCATCTTCTGGCCTATGCGGTGGGATTGCGCGACATACCGCGCGAGCGTCGGCGGGCCCGCGATAGGACGACGAGGCTTGTAGCGTTTCTCGATGCGATGAGCGCTGCCGCCGCGGCCGGGATGAAGGATATCGACCGACTGACGCTTGCGAAACGGCGGCTTGAACGGAAGGCTCTGGATAAGCGCTCGACGAGCAGCCTCCCGTGCGCCATTGACCTGTTGTTATCGCGCCCGATCGTGTCCGCACATATGGTCGCTAAGGCTGCGAAGATCACGCCGCGCGGGGCATTGAACCTGGTCGGAGAACTCGGAGTCCGAGAGATAACCGGGAGGGGACGGTACAGGGCGTGGGGGATCTTGTGACCCTTAGCTCATATCCCGAGCCTGCAGTGAATTCCCGAGTGCCGAATCCCGTAGCATTGTGTCCATGGTCAAGCGCGCCGGATTCTCAGGCGCTTGACAAACTGAGCATGCTTGCGATACTTAGCAAGCATGGAGAAAGAAACCACACAGCTTGGCGCATATCTGGCGAAAGCCCGTAAGGGTCTCGGGCTTAGTCTCCGCACTGTAGAAGCGGAAACAGAGGTGTCGAATGCCTATCTCAGCCAACTTGAGACAGGTAAGATTAAGACGCCATCACCCATCGTGCTCCATTCCCTAGCGATCAGATACAACGTCCCCTATGAACGTCTGATGGCTTTGGCTGGGTACCCTGTGCCTGGCAACGCCGGCGGTGATGCCCCCGCACGATCGCTCGATCTTGCAGCGCGGCTTGGCAATGTTTCCCGAGATGAGGAAGAGGCGATCGTTGAGTTCCTCAGCTTGATTCGGAGACGTGAGCGAGGTCGTTCATGAGATGGTCCTACTCATCTGCCCGGGCTTTCCGTCAGTGCGAGCGTAAGTGGTTCTACGCCAATGTTATGGCGGCTAAGGGGCGGCTAAAAGACGAGAGCCGACTTCGCGCCCGTCGGCTCAAGAATCTTTCCACTCTCTCTGCTTGGAGAGGGCAGGTTGTCGATACAGTTATTTCCAAACACATCATACCGGAGTTGGACTTCGATGAGCGGATGACGCTGCGCGAAGCCAAGGAGCACGCCAAAGAGCTATTCGACGAGCAACGTGAATTCGCAGAGGCGCATCGTGAAGAGGATCTCACGCTGGTTAAGTCTCATCACGGCAGCGCTTTTCTACTGCTTTTCGAGCATGCATATGGCCGTGAAATAACCGCCGAAGATTATGATCGGGCTTGGGAGGACGTGGTCACAGCGCTGACGAATCTCTATCACCTCGACGATTTCCGGGCTGAAGTTGCCTCGGGTTGGAGCTTCCATGCACAGCCTCCTCTGCACTTTAACATCCTTGATAATTTGGACGGCAGTGCCTTTCCTGATCTCATCGTTTATGCCGATGATGCTCCTATTCAGATTATCGATTGGAAGGTCCATGCGGACGGTGCAAATGATGCGCGTGGCCAGTTGGCAAGTTATGCCATCGCGCTTAGCCGCATGGAAAATCCCAATCGAGACTTCCCACCTGACGGCTGGCGGGCTCCCGCTTCCGAGATTGTGCTGAAGGAAGCGCAATTGCTTCTGGGCTGTGTACGCGAACACATTCTCACCGCTGCTGACCTCGAGGACGCCGAGTTGTTCATGATGGACACCGCATTTGCGATGTCCCAGGCGCTCGACGGTCGGAAGTATGATGATTTTGACATTGAAGAATTCGACGTCGCCAGGAATCCCGAAACCTGTGCGTCCTGTGCATTTAGAATGATCTGTTGGGAGAGGGTCTGCCAATGATCGAAACTAATCTCTACCGGCTCGGCGGGCTCGAGACCGTCACTGCTCGCTACCGGCTATTTGAGATACGGGGCAACGATGTGCCCGAAGCTCAATACTATGCCGGCGTAACGCGCCTGCAGAGGACACTCACGCGTGATTTTCAGCGGCCCTTTGCCCTTGTGAAGTCGGGTGACACAATGCGGTTGGCGGCACCTGAAGATGTCGCCGATCAAATCCCTACTGACTACAACTTGGTGCGTTGGGTAGCATCATTGCGCCCCGTGGGGGATACTATCGAAATCGACTGCTCCGTCGATGGGGACGATCTGGATCCGGTCCGTCTTCGGTTCCTAAATTTCATTGTCCAGACCCCGTTGTACAGGAGCAACGATCTCTGGCGACCCCGAGCGGGTGACGCGTTTTATCATCGAGAGCCGGCGGAAATTCGCGACGGGGCGGAGATCTACGAAGGCGTTTCCGTTCGCGTTGTTCCCTATCCCGATAGAGGCTTTGGGGTCTTGCTCGAAGCAAAGACCAAGCTCATTTCAGCTCGATCCATTGGAGCGAACGCCGATCAGAATGTCATTCGCCGCATGAAGGGTTCGTCGTGCCTTTATCGTATGGGTGACCGCTGGTTCGAGATCAAGGTCAGCGGTGCCGGTCAAACGGTCAGCGACCCGATCACGTTTGAGAACGGAAAAGCGATCTCGCTCAAGGAGTATCTGCACAAGAACGCTGAGCGTCCGATCCCGAGGAACCTCATTAATCTCAGAGGTGACGGCGCGGTTGTGAACTACCGCGGGTCTGAGACAGCCCAAGTGAAGGCCGCCCCGGCGGAGCTCTGCTTTCCTATCATTGATACCCATTCCAAGCGGGGCGCTCGACTGCAAAGAGAGACCATTCAACCGCCTGCTGTCCGGCGAGCGAAGGCATTTCAGTTCAAGAAGCGTTTTCTCGAGAACATATCACTCGGCAACGCACGGATCACCGTCGCCGACAAATCGGCGCAGCTCACGACGCGGGCATTCGACTTGCCCGACATTCTCTTCGGAGGCGGTCGCAAGCTCTTCGGAACGGACCGCGGAGGAGCGCGGGTTGACGCAGGCACTTATGCCAAGAAACGTCGCAGGTTCTTGGAGGACAGGGGTGCTGGATTTTATGAGTCCTCGGCTCTCGAACCTCAGACGCTCGTCATTCCGCAAAGCGTGATGAATGGGTGGGGACCGACGTTCGTCGACGACTTCCAATCGGAAGTCAGAAGGCTGCATCCAACTGGCGGATACAGCCCCAAAATTGTTCCATACGATGATCTCAGTGCGACGGTGAATTCAGGCAACCAGGCGAAGGCAATTCTCAGCCTCGCGCGAGCTGGTGAGCTGGAGGCAGGCGACTGCGCCATCATGATCCATGCCGGCCACGGTAGCGCGCGCACCCAAGACCAGTTGCCGGCCCTGCTGATGAACAAGCTTCGAAAGGACCATGGGATCAATGCTGCGGTGTTTCATGTGACCACGCCGGATCGGGCCTATCACCGGGTCGGTAGCGGTAGTGAAGCGAAGTACGTTCGCAAAAACGATGATCGCGGGCGGTTCTCTGGATATCTAACTGGTGCGGCGCTTAACAAGGTCCTTATCCCGAACGGGAAATGGCCATTCGTTCTTGCAGACGGGCTCTCCGCAGACGTGGTGGTTGGTATCGACGTCAAGCATCAGACAGCTGGCATTGTTCTTATTGCTGAAGGTGGTCGTATCATTCGACACAGGTTGAAAACGTCCAACAAGCAGGAGAAGCTCTCGGCCGGCATTGTACAAAACCTGCTTGGAGAGATGCTGCGCAGCGAAGCCCGCCACCTTTCAAAGTTGGCTAGAAAAATTGTGGTGCACCGCGATGGGCGCGTCTTTCCGAGCGAAATTGCTGGGCTGCGTGGAGCTTGTGAGAGACTTGCCGAAGAAGGCCATATAGCAGATGACTTCGAGCTGAGCGTATTTGAACTGGGAAAGACGACGCCAGCACCACTGCGCTTTTTCCAGATTGACCCGTCCCATGGCAAGAAACAGAGGATTCATAATCCCGGGGTCGGAGAATGGATGGCGCTCACCGAGGACGAAGGCTTCGTTTGCACAACCGGCTGGCCACTTTTGCCTGCTGGAACAGCCCGCCCGCTACATGTCACCCGAGCGGCTGGTGCGATGTCTATAGAAGATGCTTTGCGCGACATTTTCAGACTTTCATGTCTCTCTTGGACCCGACCAGAAAGCTGCTCACGGCTCCCGGTGTCACTTAAGCTTTGCGACACCTTTCTCAAGGACGAAGGTGCTGAGCATGATGAGGATGACATCCTCTATGAAAGCACTGACGACGCAGAGGGTACGGCATGAGCACGCTGTCACTTATCGGAGGTGCGGAATCGCTAGCGGCGTCATTCCATCTCTTGATCGACGAAGTGCTGATGGCAGGCGGTGTCGTAACGGAGGAAAAAACGCAAAAGCTTGCCGAATTGCTGCGTGCTGCCGGGGAGGCGCGAGACGGTGACGCCAGTCACGAGGGGCTGCTCCTAGACAGCCTCCTTCGGGATTCTCACGGAAACTCCCGTCCGGACCTCAGCAGTCTTGCAGAGGCTGTTGTTGCTCGACCGATTCCTGGTGATGCCTTGCAGGCGCTCGCGGAGGTCGCAAGAAGAGTGAGCCATGAACGCGCATCTCTCTCGACACGGACTGGCTCTTGGTGATCACGGCTGCATACCTGCGGAACGCGATTGGTCATGCGATAAAACGCGCGCGGGATCTCATCGAGATCGCGCAATCCGGAGGCGGGCTCGAACTTAGGGCGCTGCAGGCCAAATGCGCAGACGAATTGAACGCGTCGATCATCCTCTTGGCCCAGGCGCTCAATAGCCTCGAAATGTCACCTCAGAATGTCGAAGCAGTCGCCCGGACCTATCAGGCGGCGACCAAGCGGATATTCGATATCGAGCGCCTGGGCGTCTTCGCCTTGAAGAATACGTCAGCGGATGATGCCGGGCTCAATCGGCTATTGAACGCTGTTTGCCAGGAGATTCGATATCCGCTTGTCACCCCGACCGTGAGCCACACGTCGCAAGACTATTTTGAAATTTCTCCGTCATTCGGTCTCTTGAGGGTGCCATTACTGGAGGGGCGCTACCTTCTTCATCTCCCTGATCTCTACCACGAGCTTTGTCATCCCATGCTGGCTCTCGGGGGAAGCACAAATCCACGACTTGATCCGCTCACACGTGCGTTCAGAAAGATTATGAACGACAGGGGTATTGCCATGGATAAGGCGTCTGTCCGCGCTGAGCGTCGTCGTGGAGGCCCTGACATGGTTGCGCGATATGCCCTATGGCGCCGGTGCTGGATAGAGACTTGGTGCGAGGAATTGGTGTGTGATGCTTTCGGTGCATTTTGCGCCGGCCCGGCATACGGATGGACGAACTACCATCTTTGCTTTCACAGGGGATCTTCCGTCTTTCATGTACCCGAGACCCGTCCGACGTCACATCCCGCTGACGACGCGCGTATGTCGGTCATTTTGGCAGTCTTGCGTCAGATAAACTGTGAGAGCGAAGCGGAGGCCATCGAGAGGGCTTGGCGAAGTTTTGTCGAACGCGGTGAGTCGCAGAGGTCGACGAGCTTTGATCTCTGTTATTCACTGGACGCGCTTTCGGACATCGCTGATGGCGCAGTTGTAGCGTTCCGAGAGTGCGGGATTACAGGTTTTGATATAAATAGTCCGGGGCCTATCTCCGGAACACTGCAAGATGCCTGGCATATGTTCTGGAGTCCCTCACAGTCCTACGAGGACTGGGAGACGGATGCTCGCCTGCGCCTTCTTAGTGAAATTTCCTAGCGAACAAAAAAATCCCGGAGCTGCCGTGAGGTCTTGTGCTTGTCCCAAGCTTTCCCAGCGAGAAGCCTGAGTGTTTCTGTCGCTTCCGAGGTGGCGCGATCCAGAGATTTGATGGATCGGACCTGGTTTTGTGCCGGCTCCTCATCGATGCGCTGGAACCGGTTTCGAAGGAGGCCGCTGACTTGAGACAGTGCCAAGTTTTCTTGTGCGGCCATAATAGTCTGAACAAGTCCGCGGCGTGCGACCCAGGAAACTGATCCTGGAGCACGGGATTTTTCGTGAACAGCGGCGCCTTCGCGCCGCGAAGCGGTGCCGATCGAAAGCTGGTAGACCTCCTCCAGGCGTGCATGGTGGTAGTTTGCCGCATCCAGAAGAGCGACCATGTCCGGCGCGTTTGCTACAAGCCCACCATCGATGTACTCGCTGGGGCCGATCTTCTTTGTTGGAAAAAAGCTAGGCGCAGCGGCACTTGCCAGGATCGCATCTTCAATGCTCACTGTACTGGCGGCCTTTCCTGCAACTCCCCTGGAACGAAAGATGGTTGTTTCGCCCGTAGTGTAGTTGATTGCCGTAATGATGAGAGGGGCGTCATAGTTGCTGAGCAGGGTAGCCGCGGTTGGCTTGCCTAATGTCTTGCGGATCGCTTCGACAATTGGGCCCGTCTTGTAAGGGGCTGCTACAGCAACCTGTTTAATGCTGGTTATGATCCCTCTTGCGAAGATTGATGGCCCATAGTCCTTTATGGTAGCGGCGAGCGTTTGCGCGGGAACTGAGGCAGAAAGACCGGCGGCAAGCAATGCGCCAATTGAGGTGCCGGCGATGATGTCGAATCGATCTTTGCACCGCGCGCCAAACTTCGCTTCGCATGCTGAAAGAAATTCGGCGCCAAAGAGTCCGCGATAGCCGCCGCCGCTGAGTGTCAAAATCTGAAATCTGTTTGGAGCAGACGCCGCCATCTCACCTGCGCACGAAGTCTTCGGGGTTCTCTACGGCAAGCCCCGGGATCTCAGCGTGTCCCTCTTGATGGTAGTCGACATAGACGAACGGGAAGTCTCCTCTCCCAACAAGCGCAGTGGCGATTTCAACTTTCGTCGCGCTCGGAACATCGTAAGGCTGACCGTCAGGGCTGCGATATGTAATTCTCATGTCGAGCAGATCGCCCCATCGAGATGCGATCCGATGATCCATTGCAATGATCCGATCGTCTCGAGCGAAATCCTCGAAGAGTCGATCTGCTTGGTTTATGAAGTCTCTCAGTACAGGAACGGGGTAATCGGCAGCTTCAGGATTTGTTCTCGCAGCAGCTAGGGCCTGTTCGAGTCGCCATCGAATGGTCATTGGGGTCACGGCGCTGATGCAGATATCATCTGCATAAATCCCCCGAGAGTCCGCAGCCTCGAGCCAAAGCTCGGCGTCGAGGTTGCGCCTCTTAATTACGTCGAAGACGCACTGCGAACTCATCAGGTAACGAGACATGAGGGATTAGAAAACCTGTCCCCGGCCGCCAACTGTCTCCTCTTCCGAGCGGCGCCCAAGCCGCATTTTAACAACACTCTCGTCAAGCGGTCTCAGCTGGGCAAGCAGCGCGCTTGCAGGCCTTCGCTTCGCGGCCCTTCTCTCTGTTCCATCACGAACAGAATCTATTAGCGACAAGATAGTATCTGACGACAGTACGAACGCTGCCTGAGCCAAATTGTCGATGCGTCCTGCTCTGGCAATCACATAGGCCTGTCCGGACTCAAGCGCGTGTTTCCGAAGAGACTTCATGCTCTTGTTTGCCCGCTCTTCAGGTACAATCTCTAGGTCGATGGCGGGGCACACTTGCAACGCATCTAAGAGTTCGAGCTTTTGTGGGCTGTCCGGCATATGCTCCACAAAGCCCATTAGCGTCTTGGTGAACTCACTCATTGGACAGTTCCTTGGCGGCTATCAGTTCAGAAATGGTAGATAGCGTATGTTTCGACCGAAATCAAGGGAAATCGACCGAAAATATAGGTCCACGGTGCTAGAATCACTCGATAATGGGGTGTTCCGGTCGGTTCGGTCTTAGACTCGGCTCTCGTGCCAAGTAGCGCATAGCCTCCGACATCCAGCTGACCCTGATCGTTCGCCGCTCCGGTTCTCCGGCAGAGACCAATCCAAGAACCGCTCTTAAAAGCCGCGCTAGTCTTGCCTGAAAAGGCCGCCTCCAATAGGCACTCAAGCTCCCGTTGAATTGGTTGATTCAACCATCATGCGGCGGAAATCCGGCAGCGTTGATTTCGCCACCTCGTAAACTGCCTCCATCCCAACTAGCGGGTCCATCCCCCTATCGGCCCGATCGGCGAGCTCCTCGAGTACCAACATATTGACCGGAGCTTCGTCACCCGCGAGGTCGATAATGGAGAAATCCGGCAGGATGCACTCCTCGCTAAAGTGCGGATGGATCGCTTCCGCAAGCGGGAGATAGCTTTCATCGCCTTGGTGAGCGCCGATCGCGGCAGCGGTGCCGGCGATCAGGTCGGCGATTTGAACCGATGGGTGGTCAGCCGAAGAGGCAAACGAGATCGGCTTCGCCATGTTCCAAGTCAGACGGACGCGCTTACCAAAGGCTTCCATGTATACGGGGTCCGGCCGATTGACCATGACGTCATAGATGTCGGCAAGAGCCCGGAGTGGTTTGGAGTCATCGCATGTCACTTCGAGTAACGGGTGCCGCTCGCCCCAATTCCGAAGATGATCGGTCACGGCGCTAAGCGTTAGGTCAAGCACCCATTTGCCATTGTCGCCTGTCAGTTGAAGGCTCCGCGTTTCCCTGGCAATGACGACATTGTAGCCGCGCGCGAACCGCAAGATCGGACCGAGAAGCATGTTGAAATGCTGATCGTCGCCGGATCCGAACAAAGCTGGCGCGTCTGCCGGATCCAACGATCGCATGAATTTCTCGAACTGCACCGCAAGTTCCTCGGCGCCTTCTCCGGAAGCCACCATCTGCATGTAGAGATATGTCGCTACGAACCGATGGAGATTGTGCCGGTAGAACAGCATATTATTGCGTTGCAGGACCGGTTCATAGACATACTCGAAGAACTTAGCGGCCAAGCTCAGGCGCTTATCGTAAACGGTCGCAATGTAGCGACCCTCGATCTGCTCGAGGACTTCGGCAATGATCTCGCGGCCGCGCGGCCTTTTCAGCAGCTTAGCTGCCTTCAACTCCGCCATCTGCAGGTGGTGCCGGGATCGCAAGTCCTTCACGATTGCAGTGGCTTCGTCCAATTGCAGATCGACGGACGCGTAGGCAAAATAGGGCTGGGCAGCGTCAAGCATGCGGTTTCCAGTGAAACCGGCCTCGTCACATGAGATCAATCGTGGAAGAATAGTGGTCGACATGGGCTGGCTGCTTGGTGACGGGGCTTCGCCCGCTCACTTCAATTGACTGCGGGTCGGCGCTCTTTCTACCGCTTCCATGTGCGAACACGCGTTCCGCATACACCGTCCAACCGGAACGGTATCGAAGACTGTCTGCGGAGTTAGAAGGGTATGAACGGCCGTCTAGTTGGGACTGCGCATTTGAGCGCGTTCGGCTCTGAGTTCGTCGGTTGATACACTACCTTCGATATCCTCTTCGCGCGCATGCAGTTCCCTGATGAGTTTTCGCGCGCATTCTCGGATTTTGTGTCTTGCGAATTCGTCGATCTCACCATCCTCCTCCGCGAGGAGAAAGACGGCCTCGGGTGGGACGATCGCACCGAGGAACCGTCCGTATCGATCAAAGCCGGTAATCGTCTTGCTCCCATATGAATCCTGAATGAAATCTGGAAACCGGCGGCGCCCCTCTGTCGTTGGAAAAACGATAGTTTCCGCACCGCTCCGAGCCGAGCGATTAGACTTTGCTTTTAGCATATTTTGTTCTCTTAGCCTGGGTTGCGGTCATGCCAAAGAAAGTCCCTGGCAATGACATTTGGTGAAGTTGGTTTTGATGTCGATGCAGCCGACGTGACGCAATTCTGAAAGACGGAGGTCTTCGCAGGGAGCGTAGGGGCCTGGTCGAAAGTCAGCATAGTCGGATTGTGCGACATAAAAGACCGAAGCGAATAAAGTAATTCATCGTCTGCTTCCTTCTCTAATTCAAAAGAAACATTTTCAGAATGTACCATTTCATCTGTCCAAATAATTGGAAGAACAGGTATCTCTTCTACATCGCATGCTTGATCAAAGAGCTCGACGAATTCTTGCGGCAAGCTCGGAAACAATGACAAACGGACGTGCCAGCCGCCGTCGAACGCGCCGCGACCGCCGCCATGGGGCGGGCCGTCAGGATCCCCATCCTCGTAAATGTCGACGACAATCCACTCATTGTTGGATCCCGGCTTACGGATGCACACAAACGCATATCGCGAGACACGCGTGATTGCCGACAGGGCTGCGGGATGAGCGTTCAGGAACTCGTCGAGGCTCTCTGGAAGCTGTTCGATCAATGTGACCACAGTCTCGAACTCGGCGTTATCAAGGGCACGGATGAGGCTTTGCATCCTTGCACTTACAGAGACGATCACGTGCTCATCCGCCATGGTTCAGTTCCTGGTTGTCACGGTCATATTAGTACGGAATCGCCAAGAGCGCAATGATGGCGGAAAAAGGCTATTTCGTCTTCCACTTGCCTTTATGGTTAACACGGACTATGTTGTACAACATGGTCAACCTTATTCGCCATATGCCGCTATTGTCCGATCCGCTTGAAACTGACGGCGTGATCTTCCTTGCCGACATGATCGATGTCACTGAGAGCAACAAAGAGTTCCCCGATCGGCGCGACCTCGAGAAGACAACGCCACAGGCGCGTGACGACGTTCTCGGTGGCCTTCAAGAAGCTGGATACCGCGCGCACCATCTGGAACATCCATCTTCCCTTACGAACGACCTGTCGTGGAGCCGCCGTCACGTCGTGCTGTCGACTTATGGTGGCGAGATTGCTCGCAGCCGCACTTCTTGGGCGCCGGCGATTTGCGAGGCCTATGGCATTCCGTATGTCGGCCTGGATGCCTACGGACAAAGCCTCTGTCACAGCAAAATGGCGGCTAAGCAACTTGCCAAGCAATCCCGACTGAAGACACCCCGCGCTCGCGAATATCACACCATCGAGGAGATCCGTCATATCGATGACTGGGCATATCCGGTGATCGTAAAGCCATCGGCTGAAGGATCATCGATCGGGATTAGTCAGGCCAGTATCGTCAACTCCGCCGAGATGTTGAAGAGGACAGCCGAGGGTCTTCTTGCGGTACTGGACGCCTCCATAATGATCGAGGAATTCGTCCCCGGACGGGAAGTGTCGGTCGCTGTGATCCAGGGACCCAATGGCGCGTATTCCTCCTTCAACGAGGTCACCGTGGACGGCGAGCCCGACTACTTTCGTAACCGCGTCTGGGACGCGCACGAGAAATATCATCGCGATCTGCCCAGGCGCGTCAGATCGATCGACGATGAACTGAAGGATGAGGATCGCTGCGCGATTGGGCGGTTCCTGACCGCGCTCGGGGACTTCGGCTACATCCGGATCGACGGCAGACTTCAGGACGGCTGTTTCCATTTCCTGGAAGCCACCCCGGACGCATGGCTGGGGCAGGGGGGGCAACTTGCCCAAGGCTTCGTCAATGATGGCTGGACTTACCCCGAAGTCCTTGCGGCCATCATTGAAACAGCACGGACGCGACTTCCCAATCCAACTGCCACTGGCTGAGGAAACTTGGATGGTAGGGTTTGGCCAACACGTGCGGGGCGTAAATGCCGGGGGCTTCTCCGGTCAGGCCGAACCTCCAGGACCAGTACTCGCTGCCGCGGATATCCACACCGACGGTGTCAGTGACGAACTGGACGACGTCGTCGGCCCTTTCGTGATCGCCGGCTTCGCGCAGGATCATGAACGCGGTGTGCCCTATCGCATCCGCCAGCAACCTTGTTGTGGAATCCACCTCCCGCATGGACCTCAAGGCCTGGTCTACGGACGCGACGGCCTCGCGAGCACCACGGGCTTGCCATATCGCGATCGCGAGATTTTGGAGGATCGTCAGGTCGCTGAATTTGTCGCGGCTGAGCAAGAGCGCGCTGCGAAGGTTGCCTTCAGCCGCCTCAAAATCGGGAGACACTGCCAAGAGTTCGACCGCAGCGTGATTGTTCAAAAGGAACTGCCGCGAGCTGGCAGCGTCTTTCAGTCCGCTCTCGGCGATTTGGATATTCGCCTTTGCTTCGTCTGTTCGCCCGAGGCGGGCGAGATGCCGGGTCGCCGTCAGCTTCGACTGCGCTGCCGAGCGCTGCAAGGCGGCTCGCTCATACACTTCGGCGCTCTTGTCGCAATATTCAATCGCCTCTTCCATCGGGACCGCGCTCTCCAGAAGGCGGTAGGCGTGCCCGAGCAAAACGCTTCTTCGGCGCTGAGCCTCGGCAGCGGTTTGCGTCAGCCTTCGTTCGCAAGTCGCAAGTTGCTCCTCGACGAGATCGAGGTTCCCCAGGATCAGATCGCTCATCAGATCGGCATCCGCAAACGGGAGACGAGCGCGCATGTCCGACGCGATTTCGCGGGCCTCGGGTTCACGAAGCTCTTCGATCAAGGCGTGCGCCAAAATGCTTTCCCAGATGGGCCCCTCGAGATCACCTTTGTCGATTGCAGTCAGAGTCAGGCCGAAATTGCTGGATCGGTAGGCGTGGCGAGCAGCCCACGCTGCCAAAGCACTCCGTTCGCCGTGTCCGAGATCCTGGGTGTTCTCGATACAGGCGATCACGTGGTCGACATACAACGTCGGATCGCCCTTGCTTTCGATCTCACCGTCGAGTTTTTCGAGAATGGTCTCCAACAGGGCAGGATCTTCCAACAAGGCCGCGAGACGCGTCGTGTGTCGCAACGCTACTGCACGCTCGACGCTGCCTTCAGCAGAATTCTCGATGATCTTTCGGTAGTGATCGACAAGAAGCCGTCTCGCATCCGTTTTGTAGAGGGCCTCGTCCTCCATCCCCGAGATCGCGCTTGCCACGTCATCGTTGTTGAGTCCGATCTGGGCGCTCGAAACCGAAAGGAGGCTGCCGGTCAGCCCCGCGAGCACATCAGGAAGCCTCAGCGGAAGGCCGATGCTTGGATCCACTGTCCGCCAAATTGCGTCGAACGCCTCCCGCGCTATCGGTTCGTTGTGCTCGCGCAAAATTGCCAGCGCCAAACGCTCGGCGCGTCCGAGTTCGCCGAGGCGCTCTTTGATGGCATCGACTGCGCTATGCGGGATCTGGGCGTTCGGCTGCGTGCTGATATTCGCAGAGCCGTAAGCGACGCGGAAGCGCAACTCATCAAGCGATCGGAGATTGCCGTCCCAGCGGGCCTGGAATTCGCCGACGACCTTCTGGTCGTGGTGGCCGAGCCGCTCAAGCAGTTCAACCACATAGGCCCAAGGCAACATCTCGATGTCCCAGATCTTGGGAACCGCGAACTGTTCGATCTGAACGTGATGGCGTTTTTGGAAGCTTCTGGTCTCGGTCGTATATTCCAGCAGCGGGTAGAATTTTCCGTCATCCGCAAAACAGCGCAATATGGTGCGAAGGCTTGTCGTGTCGCAGTGTTGCGCCTCGCGGACAACGAGTACGAATTCGGCCAGATTGGCGACGTATCGAAAATATTCCGCACAAACCTCGACAGCGTTTCTGTTATCGCTCTTGAGCAGAGCCTCAGGGGAATATCCGCCCAACGCTGTCACCCGCTCGGTCGCATCAATGGCGCGCCCAACGAGTTTCGGAACGCTTGCCGCTTCCCGCACGGTTCCTCTGACGTCAAAGCCTTTGAGGTTTTTCAATCCGCGGGATCTTACGAATTCGGCGAATGTGTCGATGCTTCGACTTGGAGCTGCAACGCTTTCGGAAATCGCCGAAACGCAGTGCTGGATATAGTAGCCTTCGTAGGCACGATGCGGGTCAATGTTCTGGCCCCGAAGATATGGATCGACCTTTACGCTCAAGGTAGACCCGGCAATCTTATCAGTCACCCAGTCCGTCAAAGACGACTTGCCAACCCCCGTAGGCCCGCGCACCACCAGCAGCGCCGGAGCCGTCGCCGAGGGCGGCAGGCAAGACAGCAGGGTGTCGCGCTCTCCCTCTCGGTCGAGAAAGACGACGTCCGGTTTCAAATCAGCTTCGGCAGTCAGCGACAAAAAGTGGATCCCCCTCGTAGTCCCGAAACTATACGGGAGTGCTCCGGATGATCAAACAAAACGAAGGTCAAAACGAGCCCCTCAAGAGTAATTACGGCTTGAACTATGACCTTGATGCAATGATCCACAATGCCAAGCATTGTTTTGTCGCCGCAAAACAGAACGGGTTTGAACTGCGTGCTGTTCTCAAGGGCGGTTACATCCTCCCGGAAATTGTCGAGCGGCTCGCATGTTTGGACGGCATTTCCCTTGCGGTGGGCACTGTGGCAGAGGCATCCCTGCCGGTCGTGAACAACATGGCAGTAGCAACCTTATATCCGAGCTCTTCGATCCCAGTCGAGGCATTCAGCAATGTCGTTCGAACAACGGAAGTCGGCACATCGGGAATGCGTGCTTGGGCTCGAGGAGCAGAGGCTCATCGTGTGCTCCTGGCAATCGAGACCGGCGAGAAGCGCGAGGGCCTGGACCCCAGAAATCTTCGACAACAGGTCTGGATCATCAGGAAGGCATTTGGCAATTGCGTGAAGATTGACGGGTTCCAGCTCAACTACGGCTGTGTGGCGGAAAAGGCACCTGATGCCCCGGCAGTCAATGTGCTGATAAAGGAGCTGGCTCAGGAGTTACTGACGCTTCCTATCGCCAATCCCCTGCTCTCCCTCGGCGGGTCAGCGCTATTGCCGGTTCTGGACCAGCTGGAAATACCAGCCATATTCAGGCCTGAGTTGCGCATCGGGGAGGCGATCGTTGCCGGATCGATACCAGGTCAGGAGACGAGCTCAAATTTGCTACGGACAGCCTCCTACCGTGCCGAAATACTCCAGGTCTTGCCTCGGAGTTCCTCCAACCGGCAACGTTTGCTCATCAACGTCGGCGGCTATGTTCTCAACGCAGCTCGAAGAACTCGGCAAAATACTAGCGTAGAATTCGAGTCGATTGGTTCTCAAGTGTCGGTCATTTCTCTTCCGGATGATTGGGCGAACTCGTTGAAAGACAAAATAGAACTGCAACTAGATTACAGCGAAACCGAGCGAGCGCTCATACGACACCAAGGATCAATTGGACACCTAGGTCTGTCTGCAGCGATCGATAGCAAGGCCGTAGCGGGTTGAACCTGCCAAGGAGAAAAGATGCACCGAGTTCTCATTCCGATCGATAGCCAGGATCCCGAGTCGTGGCAGTACGCTCTCGCCTATGCGCAAAAGATCGGCGAACAGCAGAACAATCCAACCGATATTGTCCTCCTTGTACATACGAAGCGGCAGATAGATGGAACGAGCCTAACCGGCCACATGGGCCGGCAACAAGCCAAGGCATTGAGTGGTGGCAAGAGCCTGCAGCTGCAATCCGGCGCGAGGCTCAATCTCAAGACGTTGAATACGATGGGCCAGATGCTGAACAATGCGATTATCATCGCTTTCTTCGCCGACGCCAAAATGCTCGATGCCGTCGATAGCCTCCGCGGTGTCGTAGGCGTCGTCGCAGTGCCGGATTTGCCTGGTGACGCGGATCAATGGGTCGCGCGTTGGGGAGCAATCGTGCATGGTGCGGAACGCCAGCCGGCGAAAAGACTAATCGACGATCAGATTGTCGAAAATGCGCTGTCACGCCTCTTTTCAATGGTCAACCCGACGACGGGTATCGGTCATCCAAGAGACAAGCAGATGGCCGATGAAACTCTGCGTATCCTCCGCGCCAAAGGTCACACTTTGAACCCGGAGACGATCCGGTCCCGGGCGATTCAACAAGGGTGGCGCGCTGATCAGGCCAGCGAGCTGGGGAAACTCGCTGAAAAAATCAAATCGCTGAAATCCAAACCCAAGCTCTCTGGCATCCACAACTGGGAAGGGCGGTACCAGAGCTGGTCCGAGTAATTGCCAGTGCATGGTCAGATGTCTGTCGGCTTCTCGAGACGGTCAGAGCATCACGATGTTGTTTCCGTTGCTCAGTGCGGATTGATACTTGCATGACGGAAAGCGTCGCAGACGGCGCGCATGTCATTGCGCTGCTGTGCGGCACTGAAGGCGCTATCGAGCACGAAGAGAGACGCCCGCAAAAGGCGCTCGTCACGTTCGCCGATCCAGGCCTTTTCCCCGTGAAAAAGATTGTTACGAACAAGCCCAATGGCTTCCAGCAGCATTTGTGTGTTTGCTAGCGCGGCTTGCTCCGTGAACTCAACGCCCCCGTCCTGCTTGACCGTCAATCGCTTCGGGGGAGCCTCGAAAAAGATCTTCGCGGCATCGGCCTCTTTCATTGATGCGAAGAAGTCGTTGCCGAGATCGGTGGCGAACTGGATCCAATTGGGACTTGCGCGGTCGCCGGCTGTGCCTCTGACATAACCCCCGCGTTTGAGTGCAAACTCGAAGCGCGAAAACGTCGCAAAAAACTCAAGCGCAACAGGCTTCAAGCTGCCCTCTATCCCGATACGATATTCACTCATTCCACTTTGCCATTCGTTCCGATGACCCGATCAAGCTGCACTCAGAAATTATTGCGTCGAGGACGGCTTCGATCTTGGCCGTATCGTGGTCTGATTTCGCCAACTCCGCTGATGACGTCTCAAGGAATCGTTGCGCGTAGCTTTCCTTGAAGTCGAGCGCCCCATGCCAGCGGCCGAGATTCTTTTTGTAGTTGCTCCACGTCGCTTGTGCTGGCGGTCGCCCAGGAAGGTTCAGATCAAGATAGCATTCAATTGCTGCCGCGCGCCCATTGATGTCTGCATTGGTCAGCCCGTCGGGCCCAAGAATTGGAAACGAGGAAAATTCGTGGCGGTCAGGCAGCACCATACTTCGCATATTGAGCGGCAATCGCATTGCCTCGACCTTTTGAGAGGCCTCCACGCCTTCGGCGTCATTGTCGAACACGAACAGCGTTTTGTTTTGCACGTCGATCTTTGCAAGCCCTTCGGCAAACTTGCGGAGCTGGCCAGTCCCGGAGAAGGGATGGCTTTCGCTTACATCGACGAAGTGGAAGAAATCGCAGACATCCGGACGGAGCGCGGCAATGGCATGTCGGAGAACGTGAACATCGGAGCTGCCCTCTGTGGCAATCAGGAAGCGCTCGGAGCGGCGTGCATCGCCTGTGAATTCGCTCAATTCAGCCCAGCCGGCATCGACAAGCGGCCCATATTGCCAGACGACGTCCAGCCCTCGGTTTGAAGGGGTCCCGGCAAGGAGCCGTAGAACGCTATAGGGGTGAAGAAAGTCGATTACGTTCCCGAAGTAGGATCGCTCCGAGTAGTGGTCTCTGTCCCAAAGATCCGCATTTGGAACCTGGTCGATTTCCGCAAGACCCGCAAAGCGTCCTTTCGATTTTTCGTCGTCGAGGTCTGGATCGTATTCGTTGTTGAGGTCAGCAATTGAGGTTCGTAGAGCAAACGCCAGGAACTGCTCGAAGGCCATCGCCGCCTTCGGCGCTTCTTCCTCTTCATCCGAACGCTCGAGCCATCGTTTGGTGGCGAGGGCGTACTCTGCTTCAATAGACTGCATCGTGAAGCCGAGAAGTTCGAGGCGAGGAACGAGGTCGGCAAGCTTGCGAACGAACGCGGCTTCCATCGAAGCCAGCTCAGCGTCGTCGCGCTCCTCGAAGTATTTGTAGTCAACCTGATCGGAGTGCGCACGGGTGCGATCGCGCTCCTGAAAGAGCGCGCCATGGTCTATGCCGCGATGGTTCTTGCTCCACGCGACATCCATGCCGCCGACCGACAATGTAATTTCCGTTCCCACCAAAACTCCTTGGCTGTGTTGGGCGCTGTGGTCGTCTGATTTGATTCAGACATGTTCGCCGTCTCTCAACTTTGCGGGATTCGTGGTCACCCTCCGCGGCCATACGAAACCCGGTGACCGTGACTAGCCACCCGCGTTGCCATAGCGGCAGTGATCGGATTGCTGAAATCTCCTTCGATGAGATCGAACCGGTCACTCCCGGTCGCCGCAAAACGTGTTCCGCCAGCCTTCTCGATCGCTGTCCGCAGTCGACCAACGAACTTCTCCGGTCCGCCCACAGTCGAAAACGAAACCGAGTGGATCGGTCTGTTCAGGTCATCAACGTCCACATAGGCGTGGAAGGATCCCGACTTTGGAAAGTCCTCCCAACGCAGTCCGCGGACGCTGGACAACGGGTAGGTGTTGCCCCTGGGCATGGTGATTGTTCCGGCACGATAGTCCACGCGCACACGGCGTTGCGAAAATGAATTGGGCGTTGTGATCGGTCGTTCCACATAGGCGATCACGGTCGCTTTGAGCCACTTGAGACCGATCCAAATCAAGGCGAGGCCAAGAAGCCAAACCCACCAGGGCTGGCTCCGGTATACCTCGACGATTTCGTTCCAACTGATGCTCATGGGCTCTGACTTTCCGGCCTGGCTTGGACGTTACGTCGTCTGTATCATATTTCTAACTACGCGAAAATCACGGAGTCTACATTATAGAACTTGCCGCAGTTCAAATATCATATTATAAAACCGGCGCAAAGTGCGGAGTTAGAAATATGACTGCGGCGCGATCAATGAGCCTGGCAAGCTATGCCGAAGAGCTCGAATCGACCGGGAAAACCTACTTCACGCGCGAAGGCGCCATGGAAGTGCTTGGAACAAGCCACGGGGCGTTTCTCGACGCCGCCGCCCGCCTTGCCAAGCGCGGACGCATCGTCATGCCGCGCCGTGGGTTCTACGTCATTACGCCGACCCGATTCCTGAAATGGGGTGCGCCGCCCCCCAACTGGTATATCGACGCCATGATGAAGGAAGCGGGGCGGCCATATTACGTTGCACTGCTGAAAGCAGCCGAACTGCATGGCGCCGCTCATCAGGCGGTCATGGAATTCCAGATCGTCACCGACCGGCAGTGGAAACCCATCCGCGCGGGCCGCTCGAAGATCGCCTTCTATTTCCGAAAGGATCTGGACGCCATCCAGATGGGAATAGGCGACCGGAAAACGGACACGGGTTCGATGAGGGTCTCTTCTCCCGCGCTCACCGCACTGGATCTGATCCGCTACCCCCAGGCAAGCGGAGGCCTCGATCGCGCAGCAAGTGTGCTGAACGAACTGGCGCCGGAGATCGACCCGGTGCAGCTGCGCGAGCTCTTGCCAGCCTTCGAACGTTCTGTCGTGCAACGGTTGGGCTATGTCCTGCAAACCGCCGGACACGAGGCCTCTGCCTCCGTACTGTCTGACTATCTTTCGAGCCAGAGCCTCCCATGGATCGAGCTTGATCCCGGCGAAACGAGCCGACCCGAATGGGCAGGTGAACCCGAACGTGACCAACGCTGGCATGTCGTTGTTCGGCGACCGATCGAGATCGACGAACAATGATACCGGAAACGAACATCACGGCATGGAGTCAGATCGCACCTTGGGGCGAACCTCGCCAGATCGAGCAGGACCTGATCATCTCCCGCGCGCTCGTCGACATCTTCAATCATGAGCTTCTCGGTTCGGTGCTACGGTTCCGCGGCGGAACCGCGCTCAACAAGATCATCTTTCCAAAGCCGCTTCGCTACTCCGAGGACATCGATCTCGTTCGCACGGAAGCAGGTCCGATCGGCCCCGTTCTTGATGCACTGCGCGAGGTCCTGGAGCCGTGGCTGGGGCAGGGGAGTTTTGCGGCAAGTCAGGTTGCGCCCAAACTACGTTTCCGCGTCCCCGCCGAGGACGATCCCGAGGTCAATATCCGCCTCAAAATCGAGATCAACACATCGGAGATCGAAGCTTTCGATGGACCGGTCTTGGTTGACTACAGCGTCGACAACCCTTGGTTCAGCGGATCGACAAAGATCGCGACCTTCTCTCCGGAAGAGCTGATCGCGACGAAACTCCGCGCATTTTTGCAAAGGGACAAGGGTCGGGATCTGTTCGATCTGGACCATGCCCTAACGGTTCTTCCCGACCTCGACATCGAGCGCGCCATCTCTATCTTCGGACGGTATCTGGACATCCGTGGTCACGCCATCTCTCGCTCTGACGCGGAAATGCGAATGCTTGCCAAATTCGGAAAGCCCAGCCTTCTCGGCGACATCCACGCCCTGCTGCCACCCGATGCTGCGGATCACTTGGACGAAGCTGCAGGACAAGCGGCCTTTGTCCGGGTGTTCAAGCTCTTCATTGAGAAGATGCCAGGTCAGCGATGGGCTCGCACTGAGGACGTGGCGCAAGAGCTGGGCCTCGCCGAACATCTCTAGTCCGCAGCACCGGAACACCGAATGGTCGCGCCATGAACAAAGTCAAAGAAGCAGAACTTCGTCATCTCATCGACTTTTTCAGAGCCACAGACGTTGTGCCTGAGAAGCTCGAACCCTCCGAATGCCCCGACTTTATCGCGGTCATTGACGGGCAGACAGTCGGAATCGAATTGACGATTGCGCGGCATGAAGCGGGGAAATTCGGTGCGCTGCAGATCGAACATGCGCAAAGCGAATATGCGAAAGAGCTGCGGAAATGCGTCGAGGACAATGCAAAGGAGGGCGACGACGGGTTGATCATCGGCATTGCCTTTGAAGACGGAATTCCTGTCAGAACCGACGACAAGGACGCCCTGCCGCGTGTCGCGGATATCATCTCCGACGCCGCGGCTACGCTGCCGAATCCTGGCGCCATAACGATCTGGTCCGAGAAATGGGCGCGCATCCGCGATGACGCGGGAATGCGAAGCGCGGGCTCCGAGCCGTCTGCTCCGTTGCCGGAATTCATTCAGAACGTCTGCCTCTACAGGGACGGGAATCATGACATCAAGGTCACTGGCGGACGGGGCGGCATCACGCCGGACTTCGACGACAGCGTTCTCTTGCCGATCCTGAGAAACAAGAACGATCGGCTGAAGAAATATGCAGCCTTCGACCGGTCCTGGCTGGTGATCGTATCGCGGGTGACGCAATTTGAAGGTCACAGCCCCGATGCAGAACGCGCCAATGTCGCCCTTTCATCGTTCGCCACCACGTTTGGCAAGGTCAACGTGACGCGGCCAATCCCGTCCAACTTTGACGAGACCTATCTGTTCAAATGGCCGTCAGAGGTTATTCGTCTCTCTGCCGACTGACGTCACCTGAGCCGTCCTCGACCTCCCAATCCTTGAAGTCGGTTTCCTGCTCCTTGAAGAACTCTGCCGGCAGCGGATGAGCTGCATCCGGATTTGGAAGAAACCGGAATTGCGCCCTCTGGCCCTGGCCCGCCAGATCGTAGAATCCCAAAAGCGCGACGCCGCTGAATTCCGGGTACTCCTTGGTCAGCCAAACCTCTTTCAAATAGCGGTCGTGATCGGCAGGATCGCCGAGAATATCGTCGTCGTGGATGAAGGTGATGAACGGAAAACCCGGCGCCGACTGCTTGCGGCTGCGACGGCGGTTCTTTTCGAAGATCTTCCGGTAGCTCGGGGGCGGTCCGTGAATGGCAATCGATCGGCCGCCGCGCATGAACGTGTAGCCCGGCATCCGCACGCCGGTTTCGACGTCTTCCAGCCAACCCGCCATCGTCACGTTCAGGAAATCCTCTTCGCCGCCTATGATCGGTGGTTTCCGGATGACCCTGACATTGAACTCGCCCTCGACGGTAACGTCCGTCTCGTCCCCCTTCATTCCGGCGGCGAAAATCAGGGTCGCGAAATTCTTGTCGGGAACCAGCTGCCGGACCTTGTCGGCCGCGTTCTCGTGCAGGAGGTAGAAATTCAACTGGTCGCAGGTCGGCAGTTTTTCGTAGATTAGATCCGCCAGTTCCTGCTTCTCTTTGAGATCGAAGAACTTGTCGGTCATCACGCGCTTGCATTCGACAAAAACGACCTCAGCTCCCGCGGTCGTACATTTCAGATCAGGCTTCGAGGGCTGTCCCTCGATTTCTGGCTCAAACTCGATCTCCAGGCCTTGCCGCGAGAGCCATAGAGCCGTTTTGGCGGTGAAGAGGTGATTGTCGAACGATTCCTTGCTGTATCCGAGAATGTGCCGTTTGAAGCCTGCGAAGCTCTCAACCGGCTCCAGGATGGCCGCGACATTGCGCATCCGGTCAATGTCGGGCGTCTTGATATCGAGAGGAAAAAAACGCGGATAGTTGAGCCCGAAAATTCGGGCAAGTGTCAGCGTCACGTTCTTGATGTCGTCCAGGTTCAGGCCGCGCCTGTCGAGGAACTCCTGCGTCGTCTTGAATGTGAAATGGACCTGCTTTCCTTCCGGCTTGTCGCTCATAGCAGGCTCATCTGATCGTCTTCGGCAGTCTCGGCGCCATCGACCAACGTCGACAGCGTCACACCGAGCAAACGAATGCCTTTCTGCACGGGAAACAGTTCGGTGAGCATCGCGCCCGCGAGTTCACCGATTTCCCGTTCGCTTTGCAAAGTGCGTCCAATCGTCCGGCTCCGGGTGATCTGCTGAAAGTCTGCATATTTCACCTTCAGCGTGACAGTGCGTCCGCTGATCTGTTTATTGGTAGCGTGGCGCCAGACTTTCTCGGCAAGCGGTGTCAACTCGGCCTTTGCCGCTTCAAGATCGAAGATGTCAGCGGCGAAAGTGTCTTCCGCCCCGATCGATTTCCGCTGCCGGTCCGGCTGAACGGGGCGTTCATCGATGCCGCGCGAAATCCCGTAATACCAGGTTCCCGACTTCCCGAAATTGTCGCGCAGGAAGGTGAGTGATTTCTCACGCAGATCGGCACCGGTGACGATGCCCAGCCGTTGCATCTTCTCGGCCGTCGCCGGGCCCACTCCGTGGAATTTCTTCACCGCGAGCTCGGCAACAAACGCCGGCCCGTTCTTCGGCGTGATGACGGCCTGGCCGTTCGGCTTGTTGAGGTCACTCGCCAGCTTCGCCAGGAATTTGCAATAGGAAATCCCGGCCGAAGCGTTCAGCTCGGTCACCTCCTTGATTCGGGCGCGAATGATCGTCGCGATCTCGGTGGCGAACTCGATCTCTTGTTTGTTTTCGGTGACGTCGAGATAGGCCTCGTCGAGGGAGAGGGGTTCGATCAGATCGGTATGTTCGGCGAATATCTCATGGATCTGAGCCGAGACCGCCCGGTAGACATCGAAGCGAGGCTTCACGAATATCAGCTCGGGACAACGGCGCTTTGCCGTGACCGAGGGCAGGGCGGAGCGCACACCGAATGCCCGTGCCTCGTAGCTTGCGGCCGCGACGACGCCACGGGCCGCCGACCCGCCAACGGCGACCGGCTTGCCTCTCAGCTCTGGATTGTCGCGCTGCTCGACCGACGCATAGAACGCATCCATGTCGACGTGCAGTATCTTGCGGACCGGGACGACGGCGTCGATCCCTTCGCTCTCCCGCTCATGCCCGCCTCTGTCCTCGTCATCATTCAACATGGTGCGGCATGGCCTCAGAGCAGCAGATCGTCATCCTTGGGATTGGCCGGTGGCTCCACAATGACCAGCATGTTGCCGGGCAGCGGACGCTGCAGATGTTTGACGTCCGCCCATTCCCCGGTGAGCCAGAGATCGACCTCTTCCGGTGTCGTCAGGATTGCCGGCATGGCCTTTTCGTGGATGGGCTTGACGATCTCGTTCGGCGTCGTCGTGAGAAACCCATAGAGCTCATATTCCTGTTCGCCATCACGGACCTTCCGCACCCCCTTCCAGGGCGTCCAGAAACCGGCGAAGAACATCAGCGGCCGGTCGGGGTTCTGCGCGAACCAGGCATTCGGCACGCGGCCGCCTTCCACCTTGCTGGCGGGATCGGGCTCCGCGAACGACGTGAACGGGACCACACAGCGGCTTGTCGGTCCGAGCCAACGGCGCCAATGTGGCGATCCGACATTGCGGATATTGGTGACGCCGCGATCGGCCTTGCCTTTGACGAAGGCCGGCGGCGTCGGCATGCCCCAGGTCGCGCTGACGATCTCGCGATTGCCATCGTCGCCAACACGCACGATCGGCGCCAGCGTGTTCGGATAGACGTTCAAGGAGGGCTCGTTCCAGCCGGCCTTGTCGGCCATGGCCTTGGTGAACTCGACAACCGCGTCCCGCGTCGTCGTCAGATTATAGAGATTGCACAAATCCTTCTCCCGTTAGCGCCACATCCCGCGCATGCGCGCGCCCACATCGAGGCGCATCTGCCGCGGTCCGGCATTACTGGCTTGGCCCGGCGCGACCACCGGCCAGGTCCTATTCTCGAAAAACTGCAACAACATAGCGGGAATGAACCGTGTCCGCGAGGCATAGACATGCCGGTCGCCGGTCGAAGACTGTCCATGCGTGAAGAAACGCTGCGGGACGACCAGGTTCAGACTGTCTTTCGCCCGCGTCATCGCGACATAGAGCAGGCGCCGTTCTTCCTCGATCTCGTCGGTTGTCCCGACGCCCAGATCGGACGGAATGCAGCCGTCGACGGTATTGAGGACGAACACCGACCGCCATTCCTGGCCCTTGGCGGAATGGATGGTGGAAAGGACCAGATAATCCTCATCGAGCAGCGGTACCCCGGCCTGGCCGGAGGTCGCATCCGGCGGATCGAGCGTCAGTTCGGTCAGGAACCGCTCGCGCGACGGATAGCCGGCGGCGATGTCCTCGAGCTGCAGGAGGTCCGCGCGTCGCATCTCGAAATCTTCGTGGATGCGTTCCAGATGCGGCTCATACCACGACCTGATCCGCCCGATCTCGGCCGGCCAGCCCATGTTGGAGGTGCGGAGGTCCGCGATCAACCAAACGTGCCCGGGCCAGTCGGCCGCGGCACGCGGCGGCGCGGGCAGGGCGGCGAGCGTCTCAACGGGGTCGGCGGTTTCGCTGACCGCATCAAGGGCGATCTGCGCCGACGCCGGGCCAACGCCTGGCAGGAGCTGCATCAGGCGGAAGCCCGCCACGCGATCACGCATGTTTTGGGCGAACCGAAGCGCCGCCAGCATGTCCTTCACATGGGCGGAATCGAGGAACTTCAGGCCGCCGAATTTCACAAAGGGGATGTTGCGGCGGGTCAGCTCCACTTCCAGCGGGCCGCTGTGATGGCTCGCCCGGAACAGGACGGCCTGGTCTTTCAGCCGCATGCCGCCTTCACGATTGTCGAGCACCTCGTCGGCGACAAAGCGCGCCTGGTCGCCTTCGTCGCGGACCGTAACCAGTCTTGGTTTTTCGTTGGAGGCGCGCTCCGTCCAGAGGTCCTTCGTGTAGCGTTCCTGCGCAAGACCGATGACACCGTTGGCGGCGGCGAGGATGGGCTGTGTCGAGCGGTAATTGCGGTCGAGCGTGATCACGTCGGCCTTCGGCGAGAACTCATTCGGGAAATCGAGGATGTTGCGCACCGTGGCGGCGCGGAACGAATAGATCGCCTGGGCGTCGTCGCCGACGACCGTCAGGCCGCGACCGCCGAGCTTGAGCGCCATCAGGATGGAGGACTGAAGGCGGTTCGTATCCTGATATTCATCGACCAGGACATGATCCCAGCGTCCGCCGATCTCATCGGCAAGCACGGGATCGCCCATGGTCTGCGCCCAGTACAAGAGCAGGTCGTCGTAATCGAGGACGTTCTGGATCTGCTTGGCCTCGACATAGGCCGCGAACAGCTCCTTCAGCTCCTTTTCCCACGCGGCACACCACGGGAAGTTCGCCCCGAGGATTTCATCCAGCGGCGCCTCGGCATTGACGGTGCGCGAATAGATGGAGAGGCACGTCCCCTTGGACGGAAACCGGTTTTCCGTCTTCGAGAAACCGAGATCATGCCGGGCGAGGTTCATCAGGTCGGCCGAGTCCTCGCGGTCATGGATCGTGAATTGCGGATCGAGGCCGAACTCGATGGCATATTCCCTGAGCAACCGCGCGCCGATCCCGTGAAACGTGCCCGACCAGGCAAGCCCGTCCGCCATGATCCCCGCCTTGTCTCCCAGCGCTTTCGCGCAGATCCGCTCGACCCGCTTTCCCATTTCGGCGGCCGCGCGGCGTGAAAAGGTCATCAAGAGGATGCGGCGCGGATCGGCTCCGGAGATGACGAGCTGGGCGACACGATGGGCGAGTGTATTGGTTTTCCCGGAGCCCGCGCCGGCGATGATCAGAAGCGGTCCGCCGATTCCCCCGTCGGGCAGATCGATCCCGTGCAGGACCGCCGCCCGCTGATTGTCATTCAATTTTTCCAGATGCGCTGCGCTCATCCCGTCCCGCCTCAAACCCTTGGGAATCAACGATGCGCGTCCCACGCATCGGTGTTTTCTGCCGGTCGAGGTGGCCTGAGCCCGTCAAAGAGTCCGATTGACTCAAAACCGGAAAGAGAACAAATAATGAACATACCGGAGATTTTCGCCGTTGCAAAGCCTTAAAGGAGACCTTTCCGCGTCATGCCGAGCCGTTCGGTCAGTCCCGCTATTGCCGAGCTTCGAGAGCGCATCGCGCATCTCGAAGGTCCGGGGGGACGTGCGCGCTCGGTTCTGCCCTTCGGCCTGCAAGACATCGACCGAAGGCTTCCGGGAGGAGGGCTGGGGCTTGGCTGTCTGCATGAGGTGGCGGGCGGCGGCAATGGCGCCGTGGATGGGGCTGCGGCCGCGCTGTTTACGGCCGGGATCGCGGCGCGCACCAAGGGCAAGGTGCTCTGGGTGGTCACGCGGCCCGATCTCTTCGCACCGGCGATCGCCCAGGCCGGACTTGCGCCCGACCGGGTGATCCATGTCGAGGCCGGCGACGAGAAGGCGTTGCTCGCCTGTTTCGAGGAAGGGTTGCGTCATGGCGGGCTTGGCGCTGTCGTCGCCGAAACCGCGCGCCTGTCGATGCCCGCCTCGCGCCGCCTTCAGCTCGCGGCCGAGAGCTCCAACACGATCGGTCTGGCGCTGCGCCGGTGGCGCCGGCAGACCGAGGCCGGGGATTTCGGGCAACCAACGGCGAGCGTCAGCCGCTGGCGGGTGTCCGTCCTGCCGTCGCG
>APMI01001568.1_pt1 | contig 27567 bp, 19 predicted proteins | sample 667938 | NCBI WGS metagenome assembly APMI01 (sample SAMN01084076, study PRJNA167559) | wastewater metagenome | biome: Wastewater | place: Denmark: Ejby Moelle, Odense | collected 2011-11-28
CGCCATCCGTACCTATCTGACTAACCCACTTTACATATTACCCTCAACTGCGTAACTCCTAAGCTTTTTATCTGCTCTATATCACCTAGACCCATCAACCCTTGCACACCTTCAATGAACTTGTCCAAAAATGACCTTAAACGGTTGACTTGCAACACAGAATAAACGGGATTTACGTTAATTTAGTCAGGCGTATTGTCCGCAGTCGGCCTAAACTTGATTGATCCGCACGCTGTGGATGCGCGCTAGCGAAAATCCACCGGTAATTGAGGACAATCCACCATGTATGAATTCCTGCAATACCAAGTTCGCGACGCCATGACCGTCGATCCCATCATCATCACCCCGACAGCGAAACTACATGAAGCCGAAGCACTGTTCGAGACCCACGACTTTAACGGTGTGCCGGTGGTTGATGACCGACAACAGTTGGTCGGTATCCTGACCAAATTCGATGTACTCAAGGCGTTCAGCCTCGCGTCACAGGCCATCGCACCGCATTACCACGACATTATGGAACAGCCAGTGACAAGGGTGATGACCCGCGATCCCGTCAGCGTCGATCCGCAATTACCGTTAAGCCGTTTGCTGCAAAAGCTCGTGGAAATGCGTACCAAGAGCCTACCGGTTGTGGAGAACGGTCGGCTGGTGGGGATCATCGCGCGGGAAGATGTCCTGAGAGCACTGCGACGGGCCACGCTCGAGCATGAAATTCCGGTCCACGAGGATCAGCGGCCATGACAACTCTGCTCTACACGCACGCAGCTTGCTTAGAGCACGATCCTGGGCCTGGCCATCCTGAGTCTTCCGCCCGATTAAGCGCGATTCTTGCCGCTCTTAAAGCGCCCCAGTTCGCGGCGCTGCAATGGCGAGAGGCGCCCACCGCCACCGTTGAACAGTTGGCCCGCATTCATACCCCCGCCCATATTGAGCGCACCTTGTCGCACATCCCGCGAAATGGCTACCAGGCTATCGATGGCGATACGGTGGTTTCCCCGCAGTCGGGCACCGCTGCCCTGCGCGCGGCGGGCGCTGTTTGCGCGGCCGTCGATGCCGTTTTGCAAGGCGAAGCCAACAGCGCCTTTTGTGCCATTCGCCCTCCTGGCCATCACGCTGAACCCAATCAAGCCATGGGCTTTTGTCTGTTCAACAATATCGCCATCGGGGCTGCCCACGCGCGGGCTGTTCATGGCCTGGAACGGGTGGCCGCCATCGATTTTGACGTGCATCACGGCAACGGCACGCAAGCGGCTTTCGAACACGACCCGGCCTATCTCTACATCTCCACACATCAAGCCTACATCTATCCAGGCACGGGTCGCCGTGACGAGCGCGGGATAAATAACATCGTCAATATCCCCTTGCTGGCCAACAGCGGCACCGCCGAACTGCAACACGCCTGGCAAGAAGATATAGAACCGGCGCTGCGACGCTTTCAACCACAGCTCATTCTGATTTCAGCGGGTTTTGACGCGCATCGCCTGGACCCGTTGGCCGGGCTTACCTTTACTGAAACAGATTATGCGTGGCTAACGGAGCAAATTCTGGCAATAGCGGCTGAATTCGCACAAGGGCGGGTCGTTTCGGCTCTGGAGGGTGGCTATAACCTATCGGCTTTAGCCGCCAGTACGGCGGCTCATGTCAAAGCCTTGATGCAAGCCGATTGAGCGTGTCCAATATCGCCCGAGCGCGTTAAAAGCGGCAACAATCTGGTTCGCTAAGGCAGCAACACGGTCGAGCCGGTCGTCTTGCGCGCTTCCAGATCGCGGTGGGCTTGGGCGGTTTCCGCTAGGGGATAGGTTTGGCGTACCTCGATTTTCACCGCACCCTTCAAGACCACCTCAAACAGTTCACTGGCGCTGGCTGCCAAATCCGCACGCTCGGCCGTATAAGCCATCAAGCTGGGCCGAGTCAGAAACAGCGAACCCTTGGCAGCGAGAATGCCGGGATCGAACGCCTGTACCGGACCCGAAGCATTGCCAAAGCTGACCATCATCCCCAAGCGGCGCAGGCAATCCAGAGACCCCATAAAAGTCGCCTGACCGACCGAATCGTAGACGGCCGCCACGCCTTGACCGTTGGTAATTTCCCGGACTCGCTCGGTGAAATTCTCGCGGCTATAGACGATGACGTGATGACAACCGTGGGCGCGGGCCAGTTCGGCTTTCTCGTCGCTGCCGACTGTACCGATGACGATTGCACCCAGATGCCGTGCCCATTGGCTAGCGATTAAACCAACCCCACCGGCGGCGGCGTGCAGCAAAATGGTATCACCCGCTTGGACGCGATACGTGCGGCGCAACAAATATTGTGCAGTCATCCCTTGCAGCATCATGGCGGCGGCGGTTTGATCGTCGATGGCGTCGGGCAAAGCCACTACCCGATCAGCCGGCATCAGCCGGACTTCGGCGTAAGCGCCGACCGGCGGGCTGGCATAGGCCACCCGATCCCCCACTTTGAATTCGGTTACGCCTTCACCGACGGCTTCGATGCGACCCGCGCCTTCCATGCCCAAAGTCCAGGGCAGCGACGGCAGCGGATACAGACCCGTGCGGTGATAGACGTCGATATAGTTCAATCCGACCGCGCCATGTCGGATGCGAACTTGATCAGGACCGGGATCGCCAATTTCGACATCTTCCCAGCGTAGAACTTCAGGGCCACCAGGTTGGTGAATGCGGATCGCTTTGGGCATGGGGTTCTCCCTGGAGAGTATTCGAGATGAGATTGTTTGAATACGGCGTTATGTCAGGAACGCCAGGTGGTGGACGGTCATAGAGATCGGATCGGACAGCAGCTCGCGCTGCTCAGAGAAGATCGAGTGACTCGCGGTCATGGGGCAGAACCTCAGTCGCTAACTTTCGGTCCATCGTGGCAAGTCGCCCACCGTTGGCTTGCGCGAGGGCGAGCAAGTAACTATCCGTAACCCGCGCGTGACTAGAAAGGTGCGTTGGGGCAACGTGAGCGTTGTCAGCAATACTGATGCTGTCCGGCCAGAACTCATGCCCCGGTAGCGCCCGAATCGCCGCCAACGATTGCGCTACTACACTCGGTGGTCCAGGTGAGTTCGGGTATCTCGGATGTCCTACGATTCTCAGCAACCCGTTCTCGGTGATCGGGCAGGTCGCAAAATGCGCGTGTCCGGTTCGGGCGAACCAGTCATGTGCTTGGTCGTGCTGGACATGGGCGGGGTCCATCAGCGCGATCAGAACATTCACGTCCAACAGGAACGCAGTCACGGCCGCTCATCGCGCAGTTGGTTCACGAGTTCGAGGGTCACCGGCGCGGCGTCCTGACGCACAGGTAGCAGAGGGATGCCATTCCGCTCTGTTGGCGTGATGCTTGTCCCACCCGCCAGGCCCCGCCTGGCCAACGCAGAGATAATTTGACCCACCGATTTCTTCTCGCGTTCCGCAAGGTGCTTTGCGGCCGCGAGCACATCGTCATCAATACCCAGTGTCGTCCGCATTTCCGGCGCTCCAAACCCTATGTGATGCGCAACATCCTACATCGCGCATCCATTCCAGGCAATTTGACTACACCATACGGAATTTAGAATAACTCAGTCACCCCAAACACCGCCTTGCATTCTGGAACAACCGTAACCACGGCCCATCCTGACCCCAACCATCGGGACGCCAGGAATATTGCACCGCGCGGAATACCCGCTCCGGGTGCGGCATCAAAATGGTGAAACGGCCATCGCGGCTGGTCAGGCCAGTGATGCCGCCCGGCGATCCATTGGGATTGGCCGGATAGCGTTCGGTCGGTTGGCCGAGGTTATCGACGAAACGCAAAGCCACCACGCCCGCCGCCAGCGCTGCGGCCGCGCCATCTGGCGTGCGAAACTCGGCTCGCCCCTCGCCATGCGCGACCGCAATCGGCAGGTGCGACCCTTCCATCCCTTGCAGGAATAAGGAAGGCGACGGCAACACTTCAACCAGACTCAAGCGCGCCTCGAATTGCTCCACCCGATTGCGGACGAAATGCGGCCACAACTCCGTTCCGGCAATCAATTCGTGCAGGTTGGACAGCATTTGGCAGCCGTTGCAGATGCCCAAGCCGAAACTGTCGGAGCGGGCGAAGAAGGCGGCGAACTCGTCGCGGGCGCGCGAGTTGAACAGAATGGATTTGGCCCAGCCCTCGCCCGCGCCCAGCACGTCGCCGTAAGAAAATCCTCCGCAGGCGGCGATGCCGTGAAAATCCGCCAACGACACCCGCCCGGCGATGAGGTCGCTCATGTGGACATCGACCGCCGCGAACCCGGCGCGGTCGAAGGCCGCCGCCATTTCGATTTGGCCGTTGACGCCTTGCTCGCGCAGAATGGCGACCCGTGGCCGCGCGCCGGTGGCGACTAATGGAGCCGCCAAGCCCTCGGCGGGATCGAAGGTCAAGCGGACATGCAAACCCGGATCGGTCGGATCGCAGGCCGCCTCGAATGCCTCTCGCGCACAGTCAGGATGATCGCGCAACGCTTGCAGCCGGTAGCTGGTTTCCGACCACAGCCGCCGTAATTCCGCGCGAGTGGCAGCAAAGACGATTTCGCCACCGAAGCGTAGCATCAGCCGATCTTCACTATTGGGCGCACCGATGACATGGCTACAATCGCCCAACCCGGCATCGGCCAACGCCGTCAGCACCGCATTTCGATCTGCCGCGCGGATCTGGAGCACCGCACCCAATTCTTCGGAAAATAGCGCAGCCAGGCCAGGTTCAACCCTCACCCCTAACTCCTCTCCCAACGGCAGAGGGGGATCAGAAGTGGCCAGATCATCCAATAGCACCGTCACCCCGCAGCCACCGGCGAACATCATTTCCGCCAGCACCGCCAACAAGCCGCCATCGGATCGGTCGTGATAGGCCAACAGCCGCCCCGCCGCGTTTAACGACTGGATCGCCGCGAAAAAAGCGGCCAAACCTTCGGGTGAATCGACATCAGGAACGGTGTCGCCCCACTGGTTGTAAACCTGGGCCAAGGCCGAACCGCCTAGCCGATTTTTACCACGACCGAGATCAATCAGAATCAGATCGGTATCGCCGAGATCGGTGCGCAATTGCGGGGTCAGCGTCCGTCGCACGTCCAGCACCGGCGCAAAGGCCGAGACAATCAGCGACAAGGGCGCGACCACGCTTTTGCGCTCGCCGCACTCCTCCCAGACGGTTTTCATCGACAGCGAATCCTTGCCAACCGGAATGGCGATGCCCAATGCCGGACACAGTTCCATACCCACCGCGCGCACGGTGTCGAACAGCTTGGCGTCCTCGCCGGGATGTCCCGCCGCCGCCATCCAGTTGGCCGACAGTTTTACATCCCCGATTTGGCCGATGCGGGCGGCGGCGATGTTGGTCAGCGCCTCAGCCACCGCCATGCGGCCGGAGGCGGGTGCGTTCAGCACCGCCAACGGCGTGCGTTCGCCCATCGCCATCGCCTCGCCGGTATTAACGTCGAAACTGGTGGCGCTCACGGCGACATCGCCGACCGGAACCTGCCACGGCCCGACCATCTGGTCGCGACAGACCAAGCCGGTCACGGTGCGGTCGCCGATGGTGATGAGAAAGCTCTTGTCCGCGACCGCCGGCAAGCGCAGCACCCGCGCCACGGCGTCCGCAAGGTCGATGCCGCTAAAATCGAAGGGCGGCGCGGCGGTCGGCACATGGCGGACATCGCGCAGCATCTTCGGCGGCTTGCCAAATAAAACGTCCATCGGCAAATCCACCGGCTGGTCGGCAAACTGGCGATCCGTCACCCGCAACACTGGCTGCTCGGTAGCGACGCCGATCACCGCATAAGGACAACGCTCGCGCTCGCACAAGGCTCTAAAATTCGCTAAACCTTCGGCGGCAATAGCCAACACATAGCGTTCCTGCGCCTCGTTACACCAGATTTGCATCGGCGACATGCCGGGATCGTCATTCGGCACTTCCCGCAACTCGAAAGAACCGCCCCGCCCCGCACCGTGGACGATTTCCGGCACGGCGTTGGACAACCCGCCCGCGCCAACATCGTGTACCGAAAGAATCGGATTGGCCTCGCCCAGCGCCACGCAACGGTCGATGACTTCCTGCGCCCGGCGCTGCATTTCCGGGTTGCCACGCTGCACCGAGGCGAAATCCAAATCCTCGTGTGAGCTGCCCGCCGCCATGCTGGAGGCCGCGCCGCCGCCCAGACCGATCAGCATCGCCGGCCCGCCCAGCACGACAATCGCGGTACCGGGCGGTAATTCCGCCTTGTGGACGTGCGGCTCGCGGATATTACCGAGGCCACCGGCGATCATGATCGGCTTGTGATAACCGCGCCGCTGACCGTCGGGGCCGTGTTCCTCGAAGGTGCGGAAATAACCGGCGAGATTGGACCGCCCGAACTCATTATTAAAAGCCGCCGCGCCGATAGGCCCTTCCAGCATGATGTCCAGCGCCGATGCGATCCGGCCTGGTTTGCCGTAATCCCGCTCCCACGGCTGGGCGAATTCGGGAATGCGCAGGTTGGACACCGAAAAGCCGCACAGCCCAGCCTTGGGTTTTGCGCCGCGTCCGGTCGCACCCTCGTCGCGGATTTCGCCGCCGGAGCCGGTCGCCGCGCCGGGAAAGGGGGAAATCGCGGTCGGGTGGTTGTGGGTTTCCACCTTCATCAAGATATGCACCGCTTCCGGGTGATAGCGGTACTGGCCATCGTGGGAATCCGGGAAAAATCGGCCAGCGGGAAACCCGGTCATGACCGCCGCATTGTCGTTATAGGCCGACAGTACATGGTCGGGATGATGTTGGTGCGTGTTGCGGATCATCGCAAACAGCGATCTCGCCTGTGCCGCGCCGTCGATGATCCAGTCGGCATTGAAAATCTTATGGCGGCAATGCTCGGAATTGGCCTGCGCGAACATCATCAATTCGACATCGGTGGGATTGCGCGCCAGCCGACTAAAGCTATCCAACAGATAATCGATTTCGTCGTCCGACAGCGCCAGGCCCAACTCTCGATTCGCGGCGGTTAATGCCTCACGGCCGCCGCCGAGCACATCCACCGTTGCCAGCGGCGCGGGTTCGGCTTGGGAGAATAATACGGTGGGATCGTCGGTCGGCCCCAGCACGACTTCCGTCATCCGATCATGCAGCAGCGGTTTTAGGGCGACCATCTCAGCATCGGTTAATGGTCGTACGTAATCCAAATAATAGGCCACGCCGCGTTCAATGCGCCGAACCTGCCGCAACCCGCAATTGTGAGCGATATCGGTCGCCTTGGACGACCAGGGCGAAATGGTGCCGGGGCGAGGCGTGACTAAAAACAAGGGAGCGCCATCAGAACGCGCCTCGGTCGCGTTAGGGCCGTATTGGAGCAACCGATCCACCAACTCACGCTCGTGAACGGCGACACTCCCATCGACGAAATGGACAAATTCAGCACGGAGGCCCGTGACGACCCCAACTGATTGACGCAGTATCGCCAGCAGTTTTTCTAAACGAAAAGGCGACAACGCAGGGTTTCCACGGAAACGCAACATCGCGGGGTGTGCTCCTGGCTTAGCGATAAATTTGAATAATACCAGCAATTTTCTGTCACTTGATCTTCAACTACCGGTCTACTCGGTATTGAGCCAACCTTAAAAAGGCTTTTATCAGGGTATTCGCTGGCTTATTAATTGGCTTTGGCATATTTATTGATACACTTCCTTTGGTTTTTAACTTTAATTTCACTACTGAGCCAGCACCACTGCACCCTTCAATGTCCCGATGGAGCCGGTTTTTAACTCACGCTAAACCCGATACGGTGGTGTACGCCACCCGCAATCGTGTCGCGCTGGAACAGCTACGGCTATTCCATAGCAATACCTTGGTCAGCCAGACGATGAGCCTGATCATCGGTATCCTCATCGCCATTGTCTTTTGGTCAACGGGGGAAAAAGTTGAGCTAATCACCTGGTTCTTGCTGGTCCTTCTGGCAGCTGGGATACGCTTAACCCAAAGCAGGCGCTTTTCTCGGCTAACCCTGGATCATGCCACTGCGACTTCAAGAATAGCGGCCTGGGAACATTGGAGTCGGGCTGCCGCCCTGATGTCAGGTGTCATCTGGGGAAGTGGTGCTGTTGGCTTGTATCCGGTGGACGACCCGCATCGGGAACTCTTTTTATGCCTGATGATGCTGGGTATGTGCTCTGCGGGAATGGCTTTGTTGGCACCGATACGGGGAGCCTTGTTGTTCTTTGCTGGCCCCATTTTGATTCCTTTGTGCCTCCTTTGCCTGTCGAAGGGCGGCTTTATGTATTCCATCATCGCGGTTTCCGCCCTTCTCAAGCTTTTTACTCTGGTGGTCAGCGCCGAGCGCTATCGGCACAACATTGCTGAAAATCAGCGCCTGCGTTTCGAAAATGAAGCTTTGGTGGAAAACCTGACTAGCTCGAAAGAAGCAGCTCTGGCGGCTAAAAACGAGGCCGACGCCGCCAATCAAGCGAAGAGCGAATTTCTCGCCAATATGAGCCACGAGATTCGCACGCCGATGAACGCTATCCTTGGATTAACCCAGCTAGGTCTTCAAGCGACGCCAGAACAACAGTTGGAGTATCTGGCCAAGATCAACGATTCGGCGGCATTACTACTCAACATCCTTAACGATATTCTGGATTTCTCAAAAATCGAGGCCGGCAAGATCAGCCTGGAGAAGATCAATTTCGATCTCTATGAACTCGTCGATTCGCTGACGTGCATTATCGATGCCCAAGCTAAAGTCAAAGATCTCGATTTCAAAGTCGAGATTGCGCCGGAAATGCCTCGGTATGTCACGGGAGACTCGCTCCGACTGCGGCAAATTGTCATGAACCTGGCAAACAACGCGGTTAAATTTACCGAGCGTGGCCACATCGTTCTTAAAATCACCTGCATGGCCACGAACGACCATAGCATCCTGCTTCACTGTTCAATCACGGACACGGGCATTGGCCTCACGCCTGAGCAGAAAACCCGCTTGTTTCACGCATTCTCGCAAGCGGATACTTCGACCACGCGAAAATTTGGTGGCACGGGGTTGGGTCTCGTTATCGCCAAGCGGCTGGTCGAATTGATGGATGGTGAGATCGCTGCCGAAAGCACCCACGGCCAGGGCAGCACGTTCTATTTTTCCGTACCGCTCGCTGTGGCCGAAGACCCCATCCGTAAGATCTCACCGTCACCCGGCCTGGATGAGCCTAACGGCGACTCCTATCAAGCCCAGTTGCGGGGCGCGCGCGTACTGGTTGCAGAGGATAACGCGCTCAATCAGGAAGTCATCCAGGAATTTTTAGCCAGGGCCGGCATACACGTCACCCTGGTCGGCAACGGCTTGGAAGCCATTGAGAGGGTCCAACACCAATCGTTCGATGTGGTGTTAATGGACTTGCAGATGCCGGTGATGGATGGTCTTGAGGCAGCGCGAGAATTGCGTAAAATCCCCCAATCGGCCAAGACACCGATCATCGCGCTGACCGCTAACGTGTTCCAAGCCGATATTGAGCGCTGCATCGCGGCCGGAATGAACGATCATGTTGGCAAACCGATCAAGGTGGAAGCATTGTTTTCCAAACTTGAGACATGGCTAAAACACGCCGGTTTCCAGCCACCCGAAGAAACCGTGCCCTCCCCACAATCGCCACCGACGGAACCGGAGATGACCCAGGCCCAGATCCCCAGCGCACCACCAGACCCGGATATTGCCACCGCGCTCGCCCGGATCGGCAACAACGAGGGATTGTTTCTTAAGTTAGTGGCGTTATTCCGGCAATCGGAAGCGGAGACCCCCCAGCGGCTGCGGCAAGCCTTGGCAGCCCACGATGCCGAATTAAGCCACCGGCTGGCGCACACGCTGAAATCCACTGCCGGTACTATGGGTGCCAACCGGCTCCAAGCCGCCGCGCTCGTCATCGAACAAATTCTGCGGGTGGGCGGAGAGATCAGCGAGGGTTTGTTGGTCGATTTGGAGGCTGCCCACGCGGAGGCGATGGCCGGACTGGCGGCGTTCGAATCCCGTGCCGGCGCCGGATAATTCTGGCGCTACGGTCTGCGGCTGGCTACTTCGCCAGTCGCAGTAAACTACTCAAGCCGTGCTCTTCCAGAAAGGCGTTGGCCCGCTCGCGGATCGCAGTGGCATCGTCGAAGGTCGTAACCTCGGCCAGCAAATCTTGAGCGGCGCGATAGCCGATGCTGCGAATCATCCATTTGATCTTGAGCACGCTGCCTAAATTCATGCTTAAGCTGTCGGCTCCCATGGCCAGCAGCAACAATGCCGATGCCGGATCGCCCGCCATTTCCCCGCAAATACCCACGGGCCGGCCGGCGGCTTGCACCCTCTCGACGACATAGCGGACCACGCCCAAAACCGCCGGATGCAACGGATCGTAAAGTTTTGCTACACGGTCATTATTGCGGTCCACTGCCAGCAGGTATTGAGTCAGATCGTTCGTGCCGATAGAAGCAAAATCGACCATGCGGATTAGCGTATCGATCTGGTAAGCCGCCGAGGGTACCTCGACCATGATGCCGACCCGTGGCGGCTCGACCGCTAAACCGCTATCGCACAGTTCGCTCCGCGCCGCCCGCAACAGTTCTAACGCTTCGCGCAATTCGCCGGCACTGCTGATCATGGGAAATAAGATCGACAAATTCGCATGTTCCGCGCCCGCCCGCAGCATCGCCCGCAATTGGGCTTTGAAGAGATCTGGCTGGTCCAGGCTGATGCGGATACCGCGCCAACCCAGGAACGGATTCTGTTCGTTGATCGGGAGATAGGGCAGCGACTTGTCGCCGCCCACATCCAGTGTGCGCAGTACGACCGGGTGCGGTTCCATGATCCGCAGGACTCGCGCGTAGACCAATGACTGCTCTTCCTCACCGGGGAAATCGTCGCGCAGAAAAAAATGCAGCTCGGAGCGGTATAAGCCGATGCCATCCACTCCGCTATTACGCGCAGCGGCAATGTCGGCAAACAGTCCAGAATTGGCGTGTAACTCGACCCGTCGTCCATCGGGAGTCTCCGCCGGCAGGTCGCGCAAATGCTGCAACCCCCGCGACATCTCCGCTTCTTCGTCGATTAATCTCAGGTACTCTTGCCGCAGCGCCGGGCTGGGCTGGATACACGCCCGCACGGTGTAGCCATCCACCACCACTTCACGGCCGTTGAGACGGCCTGGCGGTAAATTGCTGATCCCGAATACGGCTGGAATGCTCAAACCGCGTGCCAGGAGAGCGACATGGGAGGTGCCGGTACCATGCACTGAAACCAAACCCTTCAGTTTCTCAGGCGGCACATCCAGCAACTGGGAAACACTGATTTCCTCCCCCATCAAAATGGTGTTGTCGGGATATTCACGATTGACCACCTGTTCGACCTGTAACCGGTTCAGCAGTCGCTGCCCAAGATCGAGAATATCGGCAGAACGTTCCTTCAGGTAGGAATCATCCATCTCGGTGAAGATATCGGCGTATTCGAGCACGGTGGCACGCAAGGCCCCCGGCGCCCAATTGCCCGCGTGAATACGCTCTAAGGTGCCGTTGACCAAGCTATCGCTACCCAACAACAAGGCATAAGCATCCAGCAAGGCCCGATCTCCAGGCGATAGCAATAACCGCATCCGCTCACCAAGCCGCTGTAGCTCGGCCAATTCTGCCGCAACCGCTTCCCGGAATCGGGTGGCCTCTGCTACCGGGTCGTTGATATCCTTGTCCGGCACTTGTGCCAAGGCCGTCGCCGGGAAGACCACCACGGCCTCTCCTAGTGCCAGACCGCGGGCGCTAGCCACACCCTCCAAAAACAGGGTTCCAGAAAGTGCGTCATCGCCCAGACGCGCCAACACCTGACGGATTTCGCTGGAATTGATGCAACCGGCTAGCTGGGCGGCCAGCGCTACCAAAAACGCTTCTTCGTCGGCGGTATATTTGCGCTGCTCGCGCTGCTGAGCGACCAAAACGCCGAGTACCCGCCGTCGGCGGATAATGGGCACCCCGATGAAGCCGTGGAACGGTGATTCGCCAGTCGCCGCGATATAGCGAAAGGCCGGATGGGCGGGCGCATCATCGACGTTGATCGGCTCGGTGCGACTGGCAGCCAAGCCCGTCAAGCCCTGCTCGAACTTCAGCCGTACCTTACCGACCGCGCTGGGACGCAAGCCGTCTGTCGCCATCAGGACCAACTCACCACGACTGTGGTCGGCCATGTAGACGGAACAGACATCGGTATGGAGAGCGGCTTTGACTTCCGTGACGATCAGGCTAAAGGCTTCGCTTGGGTTACGAACCGCATTGATGGCCTGCACGATGCGCCGCAAGGTATCCAGCATGGAATCATCCTTAAACGAGCGAGTAGCGACCGAGTGGCAAGGCTCAGCGTCGCGACCAGTGGCGAGGACCCGACGCTGTCGAGCGCACTATGCAACTTTCTTCCAAGGCCGCAGTGCCTGCTTGCTCCAGACCTGGCCCGATGAGGCTTGAATCCGATACACCGAACCGCCGCGTCGAGACTACCATGCGGGTAATCACCGGGTGATGACAGGTATCGACCCGCCGCAGGGGCACAATGAGGGGACGTTGGGGGGTTGCCACCGGCGCAATCGGCTCGGTGACTCGCGTGGAGTGGGCTGGATAGCGCATTCGGCCTGATGATGGGTCGCGCCGCATAGATCCCTCTTCACCCCGTTGCGCTGACCTGGTAGCCCTGGCGGTAGCCGCTAAGCGGGAGGAACGACCGGCAAACAGCAAAGGCGCCAACTCACGCAACGCTTGCCAATACACCTGCCGTTTGAACCAGACCACGGCGCGTAGAGGGTACCAGTAATCCACCCACTGCCAATAGTCGAATTCAGGGTGATCGGACAAATCGAGCCGTACTTCTTCTTCGTCGCCCAGCATCCGCAACAGAAACCAGACCTGCTTCTGGCCGATGCAGCTCTGTTTGTTACCCTGGCGGACTAAATGTTTAGGCAGCCGGTAACGCAGCCAGCCTCGGGTACAGCCGATCACTTGAACGTGTTCGGGCCGCAAACCGATTTCTTCAGCCAGCTCGCGAAACATGGCCTCTTCGGGCGATTCATCCCGCTGAATGCCGCCTTGGGGAAACTGCCAGGACCGTTGCCCGACCCGTCTCGCCCAGAACAAGCGCCCATGCTCGTTACACAGGATGATGCCGACGTTAAGCCTATAACCCTCCGAGTCGATCACGGTGGAACCAATCAGGTTGAAATTTAAGTATCTTTATTTTTTCATAATAAACGAATTTTGGCCATCCACATCTATTGACCACAACCCGGCCAATCCGTGCTGGAACCGGCTATGATCACTAGGGTGGTGCGCTGCCTTGAGTCGCCTCCCACCCACCGACTCCGCGCCGTCTGTTACCCGTTTCATCGAGGAACCTACGATGTATCGTCTCTGCTGCCTGTTCACCCTGCTGGCGCTGCTGTCCTTTCAAGCGCGCGCGCTTGATGATCCGTCATTGGCTGTACCCGCCGCCCAATACCTCCAGTCGATCCGCGATGGCCGTGACCCAGGTGGCCGACCGAGCACGGCGTTACTGGAACAGGCCGATCAGCAGGTCCGACAGAAAAACCTGACAGCCGCGATTGCCAGCTACGAAACCGCTATCGTTGGCGGTGCCAATCAGACCGCCACTTGGCTAACCCTCAGTCAGACCTGGCAAACCCGTTGGGCTGAACTCAGTAAAAGCGATACGGAAGCGCGTGAGCGAGCACGCGAAAAGGGTTCGCAAGCGGCCTGGAACGCTTTGCAAGCTGCCCGCCTGCCCTATGAGCGTGCGCGCGCACTGTTCCGGCTGGGTGAATTGTACGACCAGAACAAGGAGCCGAAAAAAGCCATCGCCGCATGGCGTGCCGCCTTAGAGTTGGAGGATAACCCGCGCATTGCCAAACGCTACCAGGATTTGTTGGAGGCTAACGCATTCCAGATTAAGGGCGTTGAGGTTGAATCAGACAGCGCCACCCCAAAGATTTGCCTGAAGTTTTCCGACGATCTGGCCAAGGACCGCAAGATACGCTACGAGGATTATCTGGTCATCCAACCGACCACCCAGATCTCCGTCAGTCCCAATGGAGACAAGCTATGCCTGGAGGGGGTCAGCCATGGTCAGGGTTATACGATCAAGGCGCGCGCCGGTATCCCATCCAACACTGGCGAAAAAACCCGCACCGGCCAGGATTTCACGGCGCAGGTTGAAGACCGCAAACCGACCTTGGGCTTTCGCGGCACAACTTACGTCCTACCGAAAGCCAGCGGCCAACAGTTACCGCTCATCAGCGTCAATCTCGACACGGCGCGGCTACGGGTATTGCGCATCCATGATCGCAATTTGCTCCAGCAGATCGACGGTCGGCGGATCACCGGCTTGCTGGATGGCCATGATCTGAAAGCCGTCGCCACTCGCTCTGGAGAACTGGTCTGGGAAGGCACCTTGACCTTGGCGAGCGGTGAACGTAATCAGGAAGTGACCACCGCCATTCCGATCAGCGAGATTCTGCGCGATCCGCAAACCGGCATCTACATCGTCGCCGCTGAACCGACTAAGGAAGATCCCGAAAGTTATGAAGATCGGGCCACTCAATGGCTGGTCGTCTCCGACACCGGCTTGTTCACCCTGCGTGGCAATGACGGTCTCCATGTATTCGCCCGGTCGTTGGCTACGACCCAACCGCTAGCCAAGCTGGAATTGCGGTTGTATGCCCGCAATAACACGGAGTTGGGCAAAATCGTTACTGATGATAAAGGCTATGCTCGGTTCGATCCGGGCCTGCTGCGCGGGACCGGCGGTCGTGAACCCGCCGTGCTGATGGCGTTCGGTACGGGGGACTACAACTTTCTCGATCTGACCAAGCCAGCTTTTGATCTCAGCGACCGAGGGGTAGACGGCCGTGCCGCGCCTGGCCCAGTCGATGCCTTTCTGTACACGGAGCGGGGCGTTTATCGGCCGGGCGAAATCGTCGAGTTGATGACGTTGGTGCGGGATGGCCGAGGATCAGCCCACCCGGATACCCCGCTGACGCTAAAAGCATTTCGTCCCGACGAGGTAGAAATCGCCCGCTTACAACCGGCCGGCCCGGCGCTCGGTGGCTATCACGCCCGCTTACCGCTAGCGAGCAACGCCCGCACCGGCAATTGGACAGTGAAAGCTTACACCGATCCCAAGGGCGAGCCGGTCGGCCAAGTGAGCTTTCAGGTCGAGGATTTCGTCCCGCAGCGCCTGAAGCTGGAACTGAACTCGGCGGCGGCGGCGCTGAAGCCCGGCGAGCCGGCGGTGATCGATATTAGCGGGCGCTTCCTCTACGGTGCTCCGGCCGCCAATCTAAAAGCTGAGGCCGAGGTCGTGTTGCGTGAAGACCCCGACCCGTACCCGGCCTTCCCCGGCTACCGCTTCGGGCTGGTACAGGATAGCTGGACCGCCCAACGCTTCCCGGTGGCTTTGGCGGGTACTGATGCCCAGGGCAAGGCACAAGCCCAGGTCACTTTGCAAGAAACGCCCGACACCAGCCGACCGCTGCAAGCGCGGGTACGGGTGTTGCTGTTCGAGCCTGGTGGCCGACCCGTGACCCGCAGTCTGAATCTGCCTTATCGCAATCAGCCGTTCATGATCGGGATCAAGCCGCGCTTTAGCGACGATGGGGTAAAAACTGGCCAGGAAGCAGGGTTCGAGATCATCGCGCTAGATCAGCAAGGCCAAGCCCAAACCAAGAATGGACTGCGCGCCGAGTTGATGCGTGAGGAGCATCAATATTACTGGTATCACGATGATGGCCGCTGGAATTACAAAATGGTGATCCGCGACAGTGCGCCGGTAAACACCCAGACCTTGAACCTGGTTGCAGGGCAACCGGCCCTCGTGACACAACGCGGGTTGGAATGGGGTCACTATCGGCTGGAAGTGCGTGATCCGGTGACCGGCGTCGCCGCCAGCACGCGCTTCACCGCCGGCTGGTTCGAGAACCCGCAAGAAGGCGATACACCCGACCAATTAAAGGTCACCCTGGACAAACCACGCTATCAGGCCGGTGAAACCGCCAAGGTGTTTGTCCGGGCACCGTTCGCCGGTGAAATACTGTTGAACGTGGTCGGAGACCGCTTGTGGCTGAGCAAAACGGTCAGCGCTCCGGCAGACGGTACAACGGTGGAAATACCGATCTCCGCTGAGTGGGGGCCAGGCGTTTATATGGCCGCAACAGGCTTTCGGCCAGCGGATAAACCCAATCAGCGCGGGCCGGGCCGGGCTATCGGCGTCGCGTGGGTGGGGCTTGATCCCGCACCACGCACCCTCAACCTAGCGCTGAATGCGCCAACCGAATGGCGGCCCCGCCAGACGGTGGAAGTGCCGGTGACGGTGACTGGCGTCACATCCGATCAGCCAACTTACGTCACCTTGGCTGCCGTCGATGAAGGCATCCTGCAATTGACCGATTTCATAACCCCGGACCCGATTGCGTATTTCCTTGGTAAGCGACGGCTCGGTATGCGGGTGCTCGACCTGTACGGCAAGTTGATCGAAACCGGAGGACGAGCAGGACAACTGAAAGTGGGTGGCGATGCTGACAGCCGACAACTGGATGCATCGGGTGTGCGCACCGTCAAAACCTTAGCGCTGTTTTCCGGCCCGGTGAAGCTGGATACGAATGGACAGGCCAAGATTCCGCTGGCGTTGCCTGATTTCAACGGCCAGATCCGCTTGATGGCAGTGGCGTGGGACCGCGACCGGGTTGGGCGCGCGGAAATCGCGCCGTTAGTCCGTGATCCGCTGGTTGCACGGGTTTATTTGCCGCGCTTCCTCGCCCCAGAGGACGAAAGCCGCATTACCGTCACCGCACAAAATGTGAACGCGCCGCCGGGTGATTACCGCATCCAATTGAGCGCGACCGGTGCAGTGGCGGTCGGCGAGGCAAGCCCGTTCGTTCTCACCGTCACCCAGTCCACCAGCCAAACGTCGGAAACCCGAACCTTTGTTTTGCGTGGGATCGCCCCAGGCGTCGGCCGAGTCCAGTTGAAGGTGGAGGGACCCAACGGTTTCCAGCTAACAAGGGAAACGGAAATCAATGTGCGCCCTGCACAGACCATCACCACGGCCCACAGTGCTCAGCGACTAAAACCGGGTGAATCCCTGCGGCTTGATACCGCACTCTTGCGCGACTACTTCCCAGGCACTGGCCGGGCCAGACTGAGCCTCAGTAGCCGACCCAACCTCAATGTGCCTGAACTGCTGGCGCGGTTGGATCGTTATCCTTACGGCTGTTTGGAGCAGACCACGAGCCGCGCGCTGCCGTTGCTGTATTTCAACCAAGTCGCCGAGGTTTGGGCCGGGCAAACTACCGCCGAAGCAGGGCTAAGGGCACGGATGCAAGAGGCAATCCAGCGTGTTGTGGCCTTGCAGGACGCTGGCGGGGGATTCGGCTTGTGGACTCCGAGCAGTGAGGTGGAGGACTGGCTGTCGGCGTATGCGATGGATTTTCTGGTGCGTGCCCGCCAGGAGCACTACCTTGTCCCTGAGGCAGGTTATCAGCGGGGTCTCACCCACTTGCGGGAGCGGCTGAACGCGGACGAATTTGAGGAGCCACAGCTCGCCTGGCGCGCTTACAACCTGTATGTTTTGGCGCGAGTTGAGCAAGCTCCTATCGGCGATTTGCGCTATCTGCACGACAACTACTTGAAAAAGCTACCGACTCCGTTGGCTCAAGCGCAACTGGGCGCCGCGCTGGCACGGTACGGGGAGCTGGAAAGGGCTAAGGTCGCTTTCACTGCCGCGTTAGAACGGAACAACCGGGCAGAGTCAGCGCATGATTACGGCAGTCCGTTGCGTGACCGAGCTGCACTGTTGGCCCTGCTCGCCGAATCGGGGTTACTGCCTGAGCGCGTACCTTCCCTGGCTGAGGAATTGGCCGCCACCAGTCATCAGCGCAGCCATACCAGTACCCAGGAACAAGCCTGGTTACTGCTGGCCGCCCGCGCGTTGCTGCAACAACGTGGCCCCTTACAAGTGGCGGTGAACGGGCAACCGACGGCCCGTGATCCCTTGTATCTCGCGCCCACTCCAGAACAACTGACCAGCGGAATGACCGTCACCAATCAGGGCAGTGATCCGGCGTGGACCGCGCTGGATCTGAGTGGCGTGCCGCTCGCTCAGCAACCGCCCGCGCGGGAAGGATTCACCATCAGCCGCCGCTATTACACCCGCACCGGTAAAGAGGTGGACGCAACTCAAATCCGCCAAAACGATCTTTTAGTGGCAGTGATTAGCGGGGAAGCTCACGGCCAGGAGTCCCAGCAGGCATTAGTGGTCGATTTGCTACCGGCTGGGCTTGAAATCGAGAATGCCCGTTTGGCGAACAGCGCGGCGGCGCCATCGGAAATCGCCTGGCTACCGCAATTAGCCGAAACCCGCTATAGCGAATTTCGCGATGATCGTTTTGTTGCAGCGTTGGATATCGGCCCGGACGACAAGCGTAATTTTACCTTAGCCTATCTGGTTCGGGCGGTTACCTCAGGCCTTTACCGACAACCAGCGGTCTACGTGGAAGATATGTATAAACCCTGGCAATTCGGCCGCGGTGCGATGGGCACCATCAAGGTGGAGTGAGCGGCTCAGTGTAGCCACACAAGTAATCAGCCAGCGAGGTGCCTTCTAGATGAAGGCAGCCTCGTTGGTGTAGACTAAATTCGTTTTCAATAAAAATTTGGCAAAATTCTTGCTTTGTTTGGGCAATAACAGCCACTACAGTAGGTTTAGATCATTTCAGTGGAACGGCGTTATTGAATGATCAAGCTCTGACCAGGGTATCGAAACTTAGACCACCCTTCTCGGCGTCAATTATTTGCACGAGCGTCTTGTCGATCCGATAAAAAATCGCCCCATGAATACCATTCTGATTGTTGATGACACGCCCGAAAACCTTTTACTGCTCAGTGAACTGCTGCAACCTCATTATCAGGTACGTGCTGCCAGTTCGGGCCGCCGGGCTTTGCAGGTCGCAACGACGAACCCCATTCCCGATCTGATCCTACTGGATGTCATGATGCCGGAGATGGATGGCTACGCCGTGCTGGCCCATTTACAGGCTGACCCGCGCACCGCCAGCATTCCTGTCATTTTCGTCACGGCTCTCGACCGTACCAGCGACGAAGAACGTGGTCTCAAGTTGGGTGCGGTGGATTACATCAGTAAACCGATTAAGCCAATGATCGTGCTGGCCCGGGTAAAAGCTCATATAGAACTCAAAGCCGCGCGCGATTTGCTGCAAAACCGTAACGCCACCCTTGAAGCTGAAGTGGCAAAACGGATGCAGGAAAATCTGCTCATCCAAGATGTAAGCATTCGAGCACTGGCCCATCTGGCTGAAATTCGCGATCCAGAAACCGGTAATCACCTGCGCCGCACCCAGGCTTATATCAATGTGCTGACCCAGCATCTACGGGAGCATCCACGTTTTGCTGATTTCTTAACTGAGCAAAATATACAGGCGATGGTGAAATCAGCGCCCTTACACGACATTGGCAAAGTAGGGATTCCCGATCATATTCTGCTCAAGCCCGGCAAATTGACGCCTGAAGAGTGGGAAATCATGAAAACCCACAGTCGCCTGGGCCGCGATGCCATTGAGCAAGCCGAGCGCGATACCGACCAGCCGGTGGAATTTCTGCGTATGGCCAAGGATATCGCCCACTACCACCACGAAAAATGGGACGGTTCCGGCTATCCGTCAGGGCTGGTTGGTGAAGCAATTCCGATCTCAGCACGATTGATGGCATTAGCCGACGTGTTTGATGCGTTGATTGCCCGGCGTGCCTACAAAGCACCCTTCCCGTTCCAAAAAGCCGCGACCATTATTTGCGAGGGGCGCGATAACCATTTCGATCCAGCGATTGTCGATGCCTTCCAGGCGGAGATGGATAAATTTGAAGCGATCTCGGTTCGTCACGCCGACAGCGAGGCGGATTGTCTCAACAAACTTGAGCAAGTCGCTGGCTTGCAGACCGGTAAATCCGCTGAGCGATCCGGTTGAAAAGCCAGAACAAGCGAAGCGCTGACCTGCAAATAACTGGAGTTTTGTACAACTAAAAGAAACGCGCCCGCTTCAGTATGATCGAAGCCGGGCGGTGTCGTGATTGGTCGGGGCGAGAGGATTTGAACCTCCGACCACCTGCACCCCATGCAGGTGCGCTACCAGGCTGCGCTACGCCCCGAATTGCGGCGGACCAGCCGCCGCGAAGGTGGGTAATGCTAATTTAATCGCTGGAGTTTGCCAAGCGTTTCGCACTGGGGCTGCCTATTGCGCTTCACCCTTAAACGCATCCACTCGCGCCTTGAGCTTTTGGCCCGGTCGAAACGTGACGACCCGCCGCGCGGTGATGGGGATTTCTTGACCCGTTTTCGGGTTGCGACCGGGCCGCTGGTTCTTGTCCCGCAGATCAAAATTACCGAAGCCGGACAGCTTTACTTGCTGGCCGCCTTCCAGTGCCCCGCGGATTTCCTCGAAGAAAATCTCGACCAATTCCTTGGCTTCGCGTTTGTTGATACCCAACTCTTCGAATAACCTTTCCGCCATGTCGGCTTTTGTAAGTGCCATGCTCCTAGACCCTAAGCGTTGCGCCAAACTGTTCCGTTAGTCCCGCGATAATGCCGGATACGGTCTCTTCGACTATCTGATCTGTAAGATTGCGCGAGAAATCCTGTAGAATCAATCCCAAAGCCAAACTTTTCCTTCCCTCTGACACTCCTTTCCCTCGATAAACATCAAAAATCCGCACATCACGCAATAATCGACCACCGCGCTCGCGAATATAGCGGTATATCGCGTATGCCGTCACCGCTTCATCGACCACGATAGCGATATCGCGGCGACTGGCAGGAAACCGGGAAAGCTCGCCAAAGCTCGGTACGCACGCCGCTTGTAAAGCAGACAGCCGCAACTCGAACACAAAAACATCGCCTTCGAGATCGAATGTCCGCACCAGATGCGGATGCAACGCCCCAATCCAGCCCACTATCAGCTCGCCGCGCTCAATTCGGGCGCTCTGACCCGGATGCAAGGCCGACTGTTGGGCAGCGACGAAGCGGAAGGCTTCGGGTTCGCCCGTCAAGACCAATAAGGCTTCAACATCAGCTTTGAGATCGAAAAAATCCACCGGTCGAACCGGCGTTCCCCATTGTTCCGGTAGCGCCGCCCCCGTCACCACACCGCCCAGATACCCGTCTTGCTGCAAGCCGTTGTCGGTTGGAACGAAATTAAGCCCGTGTTCGAACAGTCGCACGCGCGGTTGTTGGCGCTTTTGATTGTAGCTCAGCGCCTTGAGTAAGCCAGGCCATAAACTGGTGCGCATGACGGCCAAATCGGCCGAAATCGGATTCGATAACGCCAGCGGTTCCCGTTCAGGATCAATCGCTTTTTGCAAGGATGGATCGACGAAGCTGTAAGTGATCGCTTCCTGAAAGCCGCGCTGCACCAGAGTCGCCGTCAATCGCTCCAGCGATACTTGCCCTTCTGCTTGCGGTGACATTGCCAGCCGGGTCAGCGGCCGGTTGCTCGGCACGCGCTCATAGCCATAAATCCGGGCAATTTCCTCGATCAGATCGGCTTCCAGGCTGACATCGAAGCGGCTGCTGGGTGGGGTGACAAGCCAGCCATCGGTTTCGGCCGTCACGGTCATGCCCAACCGGCGCAAGATGTTCTCGATCTCAGCGCCAGAAACGTCCATCCCCAATAACTTGCGGATGCGCTCCGGCCGTAACCGAATCGTTGCTTGCACCGGTAAATGATCAGGTGAAACGGCTTCGATGATCGGCCCCGGCTGACCGCCCGCCATCTCAATCAACAACCGGGTTGCCCGTTCAGCAGCGCGGCGCTGCAATTGCCAATCGACCCCACGCTCGAAGCGATAAGACGAATCGGTCTGTAAGCCGTACTGGCGGGCGCGACCGGCGATGCTGGCCGGGCTGAAAAAGGCGCTTTCCAGAAACACATCGCGGGTGGCATCGGTGCAGGAACTGATTTCACCACCCATAATCCCGGCCAAGGCGAGCGACCCAGCCTGATCGGTAATCAGCAAGGTTTCCGCATCCGGTTCAACGACTACGCCATTGAGCAATTCCAGTCGGTCGCCAGGCCGGGCACGGCGCACTTCAATACCCCCGGTCAGCCGACCCAGATCGAAGGCGTGCATCGGCTGGCCGAGTTCCAGCATCACGTAATTGGTCACATCGACCAAGGGTCCCAGACTGCGCACGCCAGCACGCCGCAGCCGTTCCTGCATCCACAGTGGAGTCTCGGCAGCGGGATTGACCCCTTGAATCACTCGCCCGATGTAGCGAGGGCAGTCGGCGGGGTCACGCAATACCACCGGAAAAACCGTATCCACCGTGGGTTCTACGGCCTCTACCGGCAGTGCCTGAAACTCCTGACCACTGAGCGCCGCCACCTCGCGGGCGATCCCTGCCATGCCCAGACAGTCGCCGCGATTGGGCGTCAATTCAATTTCGATCAGCGCATCGTCCAAGGCCAGCAATTCGCGGACATTCTGGCCGGGACGGCTGTCGGCGGGCAATGGCAGCAAGCCATCCGCGTTCTCCGCCAGACCTAATTCCTTGGCCGAGCACAACATCCCTTGCGACTGCACGCCGCGCAGTTTAGAGGGCTTGATCTTGAAATCACCAGGCAACACAGCACCGATCAAAGCGGTCGGGGCACACATCCCCACAGTGACATTGGGCGCACCACAGACGATTTGCAGCGGCTCAGTCTCGCCCACATCGACCGTCGCCACCCGTAAGCGGTCGGCATCGGGATGTTGAATCAAGCCGATCACTCGACCGACCACGACTTTACTGAAGGCGGGCGCGGCGGGTTCAATGCTATCCACTTCCAAACCGGCCATCGTCAACCGTGCTGCCAGTTCAGTGGTGGACCATCCAGAATCGACCCAATCTCGTAACCATTGTTCGCTGATTTTCATACGAGTAGCCTCACCGAAACTGTCCCAGAAAGCGCAGATCGTTCTCAAAGAACAGCCGCAGATCGTTCACCCCATAACGCAACATGGTCAGTCGTTCGACCCCCATGCCGAAGGCGTAGCCGGTATAACGCTCGCTGTCGATGCCGACTTTCTCGAACACCGCCGGATGCACCATGCCGCAGCCCAACACTTCCAGCCAACCGCTCTGCTTGCAAACCCGGCAACCACTGCCGCCGCAGATCACGCATTGAATATCCACTTCAGCGGACGGTTCGGTGAACGGGAAATACGACGGCCGGAAACGTACTGCCAGATCGCGCTCGAAGAAGTTGCGCAGGAAATCATCCAGCACGCCTTTCAGATCGGCGAAACTGACGCCCTCATCGACCAGCAAACCTTCGACCTGATGGAACATCGGCGAATGGGTTAAATCGGAATCACAGCGATAGACCCGACCGGGCGCGATGATCCGCACGGGCGGTGCTTGCCGCTCCATCACCCGAATTTGCACCGGCGAAGTATGCGTCCGCAGCAGGGTATGGGCATCGAAATAAAAGGTATCGTGCATCGCCCGCGCCGGATGGTGCGGTGGAATATTGAGCGCCTCGAAATTGCGGAAATCATCCTCGACTTCCGGGCCTTCCGCCACGCTAAAGCCGATGCCAGCGAACAGCGCTTCAATGCGGGCCAAGGTGCGACTGAGTGGATGGTAGCCGCCCGGCTGCTGGCCGCGTCCTGGCAGGGTCACATCAATGCTTTCGGTGGCCAGGCGAGCATCCAGCGCCATCGCTTCCAATACCGTTTTACGGGTCGCAATGGCCGTTTCCACAGCCTGTTTAGCGTCGTTAATCGCTTGGCCCGCTGCGCGGCGTTGGTCTGGTGGCAAGCGTCCCAGTTCCTTCAACTGCTCGGTCAATACACCTTTCTTGCCCAGATACAGCACGCGCGCCTGGTCAAGCATCGCCAGATCAGCGGCGCTGGCAATCGCAGTTTGGGCGGATCGGATGAGATCGGACAAGGCATACACGCAGATAAATCTCTTAACGATAAGCAATGAAAAAGGGAAAGACCGCAGCCTTTCCCCCGTTCGGAATTCGGCCTGAGGGTTGCCGGATCAGGATTGATCCGGCCAACAGTCAGGCGATGCCGAGCGCGGTCTTGGCGCGGTTGGCCAGCTCAGTAAAAGCAGGCTTATCAAACACTGCAAGATCGGCCAGCACCTTACGATCCATTTCGATGGCCGCTTTCTTTAGGCCATTGATGAATCGGCTATAGGACAGCCCATTCTCGTGAGCACCCGCATTGATGCGGACAATCCACAGCGCGCGAAATTCGCGCTTTTTCTGGCGGCGGTCACGATAGGCGTACTGACCGGCCTTGATGACGGCTTGTTTGGCAACCCGGAATACTTTACTCCGAGCGCCGTAGTAACCCTTGGCTTGGTCTAAAACTTTTTTATGACGGGCGTGGGCAGTAACACCACGTTTAACTCGAGGCATGGCTCAATTCTCCGGCAAATCAACTATAAGGCAACATCTGACGAACGGCGGGCGTATCCACAGCCGCCACGATAGCGGTACCGCGCAACTGCCGTTTCCGCTTAGTCGATTTCTTGGTCAGGATGTGCCGCACATGGGAGTGCGAACATTTGAACTTACCGGACCCGGTGGGCTTGAATCGCTTAGCCGCACCACGATTGCTTTTCATCTTGGGCATTGCATAACTCCGCTATTTTAGGAAAATTCTGGGCTGGCCCCCGAGGGTATCGGCGGCAAAAACATGGATCGCTAAGGGAGAATTACTTCTTCCTGACCGGCGCGATAGTCATCACCATTTGCCGCCCTTCCAGTCTGGGCCGCTGTTCTACTGCGCCATAGGCCGCGAGATCGTCTTCAACGCGCTTAAGCAGTTGACTACCCAGATCTTGGTGCGCCATTTCGCGGCCCCGAAACCGCAGCGTCACCTTGGCTTTATCGCCATCACTTAGGAAACGGATCAGGTTGCGTAGTTTGACCTGATAATCTCCTTCGTCGGTTCCTGGACGAAATTTGATTTCCTTAACCTGGATCTGTTTTTGCTTTTTCCTGGCTTCGCTTTGCTTCTTGGCCACTTCAAACCGGTACTTGCCATAATCCATGATGCGGCAAACCGGTGGCTTGGCGTTCGGGGAGATTTCAACCAGATCCAGTTCAGCTTCCTCTGCCATCTTTTTCGCTTGTAGCAGAGAAACAATACCGGCTTGCTCGCCGTCCTGATCAATTAGGCGCACCTCGCGCCCGGTGATCTCGTCGTTGAGCCGGAGTTCATTATTTGCAGCGATGTTGGGTTCCTCCAGTAATTATTCAGTTCGTCCGCGCCGGGCGATATCAGCTTGTAGCAGCTCGACGAAAGCCGGCAAGCTCATGACGCCCAAGTCTTTTCCGGTTCGGGTGCGCACAGCGACGGTTTCGGTTTCCATCTCCCGGTCACCGACGACCAGTAGATAGGGGACACGTTGTAAGGTGTGCTCACGGATTTTAAAGCCGATTTTCTCGTTTCTCAAGTCGGATGCGACGCGGAAACCTTGTTGCATAAGGGATTTTTCAAGCTTGGCGACGTATTCGGCTTGATGATCGGTAATATTAAGCACAATCGCCTGCACGGGTGCGAGCCACGCCGGCAGCGCACCGGCATATTGCTCAATCAAAATCCCGATAAATCGCTCCAGCGAACCCAGAATCGCCCGGTGCAGCATCACCGGCACCCGCTTGCTGCCGTCTTCGGCAATATAGTGGGCATCCAGCCGACCCGGCATCGAAAAATCCACCTGAATGGTGCCGCACTGCCACAAGCGATCCAGACAATCGCGCAGCACATACTCAATTTTGGGGCCGTAAAACGCGCCTTCGCCGGGTTTGAGCGTCCACGGCAAACCGGTGCGGTTCAGCGCCAGTTCCAGGGCCTTTTCCGCTTTGTCCCACACCTCATCGCTGCCCACCCGCTGCTCCGGCCGGGTCGCCAAGGCCAGTTGCACCTCGTTGAAACCGAAATCAGCATAGACATGAAACAGCAAATCCATGAACTCTGACACTTCTGCCTGAATTTGATCTTCGGTGCAGAAGATATGGGCGTCGTCCTGGACGAAGTTACGCACCCGCATCAGGCCGTGCAAAGTACCGGACGGTTCGTTGCGATGGCAGGAACCGAACTCGGCCAGCCGCAGCGGCAAATCGCGGTAACTGCGCAACCCCTGGTTATAAACCTGGATGTGGCAGGGGCAGTTCATCGGCTTGACCGCATAATCGCGGTTTTCCGATGAGGTGGTGAACATGTCCTTGCGGAATTTTTCCCAGTGGCCGGACTTTTCCCACAGACTGCGATCCACAATCTGCGGCGTGTGGATTTCCTGATAGCCGTGCTGGCGCAATAACTGCCGGATGTAATTCTGAATCTCGATGTAAATCCGCCAGCCCCGATCATGCCAGAACACCATGCCCGGCGCTTCTTCCTGGACGTGAAACAGATCGAGCGCCTTGCCGACCTTGCGGTGATCGCGCTTCTCCGCCTCTTCCAAGCGATGCAGGTAAGCTTTCAGCGCCTTTTGATCGAGCCAAGCGGTGCCGTAAATGCGTTGGAGCATCTCGTTACGCGAATCGCCGCGCCAATAGGCACCCGCCACCTTCATCAACTTGAAGGCCTTGAGCTTGCCGGTGGAGGGAACGTGCGGCCCGCGACACAAATCGATGAAATCAGCCTGTCGATACAGCGAAATCGGCTCGGCGCTGGGAATGTCGGCGATGATTCGCGCCTTGTACTCCTCGCCCATCTGGCGGAAGAAGGCGACGGCTTCATCGCGCGGCATCACCGACCGTTCCACTGGAATATCCCGCACCGCCAGTTCCTCCATCCGCGCCTCAATCTGCGCCAAATCGTCGGGCGTGAAGGGGCGGTTGAAGGCGAAGTCGTAATAAAAGCCGTTCTCGATCACTGGGCCGATGGTGACCTGAGCGCTTGGATAGAGTTGCTTGACGGCGTGCGCCAACAGGTGCGCGCTGGAATGGCGGATAATATCCAGCCCTTCCGGGTCGCGCTCGGTGACGATGGCGAGATTCGCATCCTGTGTAATCAGGTGCGAGGTATCCACCAGGCGACCGTCCACCTTGCCCGCCAAAGCAGCCTTAGCCAAACCGGCACCGATGGCGGCGGCGACATCGTGGACGCTGACCGGTGCGTCGAATGCGCGCTGGCTGCCATCGGGGAGCGTGATGATCGGCATGACTGCAACTCTCTTAATCTACAAATTCCGCTGAGTAAAATAATAAAGGGCGCGCCCAAAAACCCTTCTTTTGGAAGGCAGGCGCGCCCTTTGTAAAACCAGTGCTCTGCAACTCAGACCAAAAATTGGTAGGCGCGATTGGACTCGAACCAACGACCCCCACCATGTCAAGGTGGTGCTCTAACCAACTGAGCTACGCGCCTGAGCGATTAGGAGCGGAAGGGTAACGAAAGGCGGCGGGATTGGCAAGAAGTTGGGGTAGATTTTTTGCTTACGGTCGCATCAATGCCAAAAGAAAAAAGGAGTCTGTCAAATTTTTTGTGTAAATGCAGTTTTGGTTAGTGGAGTGAGAGTGGCAAGCG
>APMI01008583.1_pt1 | contig 27566 bp, 22 predicted proteins | sample 667938 | NCBI WGS metagenome assembly APMI01 (sample SAMN01084076, study PRJNA167559) | wastewater metagenome | biome: Wastewater | place: Denmark: Ejby Moelle, Odense | collected 2011-11-28
GCTGCCTACGCTATTCTCAACAACGGAAAAAAATTACACGCTCCCCTTTGATATTTTTTCTGCAATATTTTTCCTGCTCTCCCGCTACGAAGAATACTATACCTATACGCCCGACAAGTACGGCCGCTACCCTGCCACCGAAAGTGTATTGTATAAGAATAACTGCTTGCGCCGCCCGATAATCGATGAATGGGTAGGGTGCTTAAGACAATTGCTGAAACAACAATTCAATCAACTGCTACCAGAGGCAAATTTTTCATTCCTTCCTACATATGATATAGATATTGCGTACTCGTACCTGCATAAAGGATTGCTGAGAAATGCTGGTGGTTTTGCAAAAGATATCCTTACGGGAAAAGTCCACATGGCCGACGAAAGGATGAAGGTTTTAAGGGGTTCTAAAAAAGACCCTTACGATTCTTTTGATCTTATTTTGCAGTTGCACAATGGCGCGGTTCGGAAACCTATCTACTTTATATTGGCCGCTTTACAAAATACCCCTTACGACAAAAACATCCTTCCTTCAAAACAGGCTATGATAAGCTTATTAAGACGCTTGTCGCAGGAGGGGGAAATCGGTATGCATCCATCTTTTTACACCGATACAAACAGTAATACCTGGAATGCTGAAAAGAACTTGCTTGAAAAAATAACCGGTGCGAACATCACAACCTCAAGACAACATTATATAAAAATGCGGTTGCCTGACACTTACCGTTTCCTTATGGAGAACGGAATTGCCGAAGACTATAGTATGGGCTATGGCAGCCACCTTGGTTTTCGTGCAGGTAGCGGACAATCTTTTCAGTGGTACGATATTGAGCGCGAGCATAGCACGACATTTGTTGTCCACCCCTTCTATTTCATGGATACCACCGCTCACTATGAAGAAAACCTAAGTGCTGACGATGCCTTTAAAGTGCTGAAAGAGATGACACAAAAATTGCAGGGGACAAACAGTACTGCAATCACCATCTTTCACAACTTTTCTTTGGGCAGTGATGCCGAATGGAATGGTTGGGTGGAACACTATACGCAGTTTATAAAAAGTCTTGCTTAAAGCGTTACTTCTTTATCAGCACTTTTGTACCTACACCTACTATAGAAAAAAGATCTTCGATATCTTTATTTTTCAAGGCCACACAACCGTCCGTCCAGCCTACACCCATTTCTATCATATCATCACCGCCTTTCCAGATGCCGTGTATGCCTATGTCGCCGCCGATGCGGGCACTTGCGGGGATGCTACCTTTTTGTTTGAGCGCATTGAAGCGTGCGATTGCAGAATCATTTGGATAGCTGAGCAGCATGAACTTATTATACCTCGAGTTAGGGTTCTTGTTTTTTATGGTGAACAAGCCCTCGGGTGTACAGCGATCGCCTTCCATACATTTGTTTTGCAAGGGCTGAGGACCGAATACGGCTTTATATGCACGTATCAACCTGTGCCGGTAATATAGTTTTACAGCATATTGCTTTTTGTCAACCACCAGGTAGAGCGAATCTTTAATAAGAGTGTCGATCTTTATATTATAGGGATTGAAATTATGCAGCCTTTTTTGCGGCATTATTATTTGCTCGGTCACTTTCATGTAACCCTGCTCATACTGTACGGTACGAACAATATTGCCTTTCCCATCAGGCTCTTCGTTTATGATCTTTACATTGCGCGGTTCATTGAACACACCTTTCTCCTGCGCATATGTATGAACAGCAAATAAAACGAAGGCAAAAGAAAACACTAAACCTCTTAAGCCACTGCACGCACTGCGGACACTGTATTGCTTCATTTCTATCATTAGCAGCTTTGGGAACTATACGAAAATAATGATTTTGCCTTCAACAAACATACTTTAAATAAATTTTAAGGTATATATGCTTTATTACTTTGCTGTTGGCGGCTTTTTGTAGATGGGCACAGTGGAACAAGGCTCGCCATACATCAGTGATTTGGCCACCGGGCGGAGATGGTAAGTAACTGCTACGTATGCGCTATCGGGGATGGGCGTATCGCCGCAGCCTTTTATGACTACTCTTTTGTCTGTGTATTCTGCAAGGTCTATCGCTGCGATCCGTTTTTGCAACAATTCTTTTTTTAACTCCCCGGTGCTGCCAAAGTATACATATGCTGCCACCGGCTCGAGGTATACGGCTGCCAGCATATATGCCCATACCGGTACTATAGCATCGACGGTACATTGAATAGCTACATTTTTACCGGCATATTGTGCCCAGTCGTGCTGCTGGAGAGCGGCGCGATAATCTTTTTCGCGCAATATCATTTCGCGGAAGAGGAAGGGTTTCAGATCGAAAAGCATTATTTCCTCGTCGCGGGGGATATAATCCGCGAGGTCTAAGGTGATGATACCACTCTCTGCTACTTTATTTACTATCACGTCCATCAGCACAAAGGTAGGCATAAGGCCCCTTTATTTAAAATACCCGCTGATTAAGCGGGTATTTAAGAAAGTTATAATGAGGCAAGCATTACAAATTGCTAACCGTATACTTAACATTGGCATTGTCTTTAAGCACCTGGCGAACCAGGCCACTCATTGCATTCTTAGCCTGCATGTCCATCATCATTTTTTGCTGTCCCATCATCATATTTGCGGCAGCCGGGTCGGAAGGTTTTTCCCAACGGGCTGTTAGGCTTATGTAATAAACGGCATCATTCGACTTAATGGCAGGCGACATGGTATTAGGCTGCAGACTCTTGTAGAACATGTATCCCAAAACCTTCGGAGCCTGGCCACCGAGGGCAGGAATAAATTGTGCATTTGCAGCTACAGAATCGGCATGAAGTACAGGCTGGCCTGCAGATTGTGCAAGAGCTTCCAGGGTGGTAGCACTTTTAAATTTGCTTACTATCAGGTCGGCTTTCTTTTCGCCTTTCACAATATTTTCCAAAGCAGGACGGTTGGCTGCTGTGATAGAGGGCAATCCTTTTTCCTGGATAGCGGCTACTTTTGCCACTATATATTTACCGTCCATAGAAAATACGGGGGATACCTCGCCTACTTTATGTTCGTACACCCAGCGAACTATCTCGCGCGATGAGCCGAGGCCGGTGATATTATAGCTCTGCGGTTTGATATTGTCTGCATTTCTTTTATCCAGGTGACCTGCTTTTACTGCAGCATCGAATGCCTCGCCGGTAGTATTTTTTCCTGCAAATTCATTTGCCCTTGCATACACGGTGCGATCTGTAGAAGTACCTGCTTCGAGCGCCTTGGACACGGTAGCCAATTTAACCGAAGGTGCAAATGCCTTCTGATCGAGTATCTCTATATAATGGTAACCGGCATACTGGCCGTTCTCCACATGAACCACCTTCGTTTCTCCCTTTTTGCCATCGAATACAAAATCACCAAATTCTTTTGACAAACCTTCCTTCTGGGAATATGTGAATTCGTACTCACCATTCTTAGCGAGGCTCGCAGTATCATCTGTGAATTGTGTAGCAACTGCTTTGAAATCGCCACCGGCCTTTATAGCGGCCACAGCACTATCGATCCTTTTCTTAGCTGCACTATCGGTCCTCATATCGGTGCCCCTGTCTTTGGTCTTTACCAGTATGTGGCGGCATTTTATAGAATCGGGTATCTCTTTTTTATCAAGGATCTTTACCATTTTGAAAGCGCTGGCCTCAAAGTAAGGGCCGAAGACCGTGCCAACCGACATGCCGAGTATAGAATCTGCAAAACGAGATCCGATGGTTTTCTTGTTTACGTATATTTCTTTGAACTGATCGTCGGAATTGCGGTTAACAAAAGATTCTGCATCCTTTGAGCTGATGGTATCAAAAGCGGGTTTTATTTTTAATAGCTCACCCAGCGATTTCGTGGTATCCTCAGCCATTGGCGTAAGATCGAACGATACGTAATCAATAGAGCGATAAGCTTCTTTTATCTCGTACCTGGCGGCGTTCTTTTTGATGTATGCATTGATATCGTCGTCGGTAACTTTTACTTCGTTGTCATTTATAGCAGTAAAGGGCACTTTCACAAAATTGATGCTTGCCATTTGTGACTGGTCTTTTATTGAGTGCTCAATAAGGAACTTAGGTGTGTAAACACTACCTGTAATAAGGGAATTGAATTTAGTGATCTTGCCGTTGCGTATCACGTATGCTTTCACCGCTTCCCAGCCTTCGATCAATTTACCTGTTTTATCATTCTGCCTGATATCTTTTTCAAAAGCCTTAACCCTTTGCGGATCGAAGCGATGTGTTTCGGGATTGCTGAAAACCTGCTGGCCCTGGAGAGAGAACTGCTGCACCATCTGATCTGCGTTGGCACCGTAGATCATTTCCTTTTCTTCATCGGGCGTAATTACTATACCTATTTTGGCACCCTGCTCATCTACGATCTTTTCTTCGATCATTTCATTAAGCGCCTGCTCATTGAGCTGGGCACGAGTAGCCTCGTCGAGTGTTTTGCCGTTGGCATATATATTATAGAGCGCTTCGTAATCTTTGAGGCGCTGCGAGTATTCTTTAGAGTCGATCTTCTCACCGTTGATCTTTACTACAGAATCATCGTGCCCGAAAAAATCGCCCAGCTTACCGCTGGCGGCATCCATTAATATAAAACCAACCAGTGACAAGGCTATGACGCCGCCGGCGAGTTTTCCGTATTTATTCCTGATCTTTTGTATTACAGCCATAAAGGATTGTGTGTAGTATATTTAAGGACGGCAAATTTATATGAAAAATCGGGATTTTGTTCTATTAATTGATAGGTTGATAAGTTGACAGGTTGATAAGTTGACAGGTGGGCCTGCTGAAGGTGTGCCCACTGCTGTTTTTGCCCAAAAAATCCCTGATCTTTTAATTTCATCTTATCTATTGATTATCAATTAGTTGTGTTTAAATAATGCCTCAAAAATGCCCCGATTTTGCCCCGCCCCTGCCGAAGGAGCGGGGGCCTAAAGGGGGTGTATGTATAATAATTATTGGTTTGGTGCTGTTCCATAGAGCTCTGCATGGGCTTGTTCATCGAGTTTTTGTTCGGTAATGTCGGGTGCGGTCGGGAGGATGGTGCCATAGTCGGTGAAGCCGGGCGGGCGAAAATCGCTCATGTAGATGCCGGAACGCTGCTCAATAAAATCGTCGATGTGCGGGAGGATGGTGCCTGCGAGCGCGGGGTCTTTAGCGCGGAGCCCCTCCAGGAAGAAGGTAAACATCTCCATGCTTTCATTGACGGTGCTGCGGTTCTTTAGTTTATTGATGGTGAGGGCGAGCTTGTGAATGGCATCGGCCTCCTTATGGGTGGCGGGCATATCGCCCCGAAGATCGGACAGGATATGGGTGGTGAGGCGGGCCAGGAGATAATAACAATGCTCGGCCACCATGGAGGGCAGATGCATGGCAGATCTTTTTAACCTATCCCAGTTATCTTCGGTTACCCAGCGGTATATGGTTTTCCTGTCTACATTGAGGCGAGCGGCGATCTGGGTCTTGGAAAGGCCGGTATTGATATAGAGATCGCGGGCATGGAGCTTTTTTTTGTTTTTCATAGAGGAACCCTCCGGCTCCCTAAAGCCCGCCTGGACGGACGGACAGGGGAGAGACGTTGTTTTCATAAGGTTTATAATCCCATTTTGCCTGCGGCGATGCCTGCAAAAATGGTTTTGCGGGGACAAATTTACGAAGGGATGAGGGGGTGGGCAAATGAAGATATTCACATTTTTGCGGGGATGGCTTAATGAGATTGCCGGCGCGAGGGAGACGCAAGATTTTGTGTCTCTACGCTGGACCTCTGCGCGAGGGAGACGCAATATTTTGCGTCTCTACGAAGGCAGCCAGAAAGCGCCAAGGTTGAGTATAGTCAGAGGTATGGGGAAAAGGTAGTGATGAGGTAATTTCTATTCCAACCGAGGCGACATCCCCTAGCCCCCTTCAGGCTGCGCACATGTGTGCGCATAAGCGGAGATCGCTTTTGAATTTCTATTGAGCATTGTCATGTTTCGACGCGGCGCAGCATGACAAGAATATGGTTGGGGATCTTTCGGCAGAACAAAAATTTTCAACTGCATATTTTTTCTTCACGGCCGCCCGCATGGCCCTGCGGTGATCGCAATGACGGGATGTGCAGCGTTATCCACAAAATTTTCGTAACAATTGCGTAATAAAGGCATGTGTATTGAGTTTACTGCCTTATTATTAAATTAATGTTATCAAGGCAGGGTGTGAATAGCTGTGGGTTTCGTTTGTATAAAAGGGCTTAATATTCTGATAACTTTGAAAATTACGGAAACTGAAAAAGTTTTGCTTCGTTTTGTGGATTTTATAAAGCGGTTATAATTTATACAGTGATCACTTTTTTTCAACAGAGATGTTTGTCCACAAGTTGAGCTTTTATGTTAAGAGCCTTGTTCTAATGGCTTCCTGGATGTTGATAAGTTTGGGATAAGATGTGGAAGGCTTAAAAAGTTTAAATTTGCAATGGGGATAGGATTTTTCTTTCCCCATATTAACAGCCCTAATAGTAATAGTACTTTTTTTATAAAGAATTTAATAGTCATTATTATGAATGTGGATTTCGATGTGGATGTGAACGAAGTTGAAAAATTGGGATATTACAATAAGGAGATAGATCCATCGCTTGACCTGTTCGCCGAGATAGAGCGGATGAAGAAAGAGAAGAATGCTATAGTGCTGGCGCATTACTACCAGGAGCCGGATATACAGGATATAGCAGATTATATAGGTGACAGCCTGGGGCTGGCTGAAAAGGCACAGGCTACGGATGCCGACATCATTGTTTTTGCCGGTGTGCACTTTATGGCGGAGACAGCCAAGATACTGAATCCGAATAGAAAGGTTTTGTTGCCCGATCTGAAAGCGGGATGTTCACTGAGTGACAGTTGCCCACCGCCCTTATTCAAAAAATTCAAAGAGGCGCATCCTGATCATTTGGTAATATCTTATATAAATTGTTCGGCAGGTATCAAAGCATTGAGTGATATTATTTGTACATCATCGAATGCTAAACTTATTGTTGAAAGTCTGCCTAAGGAGCAAAAGATCATTTTTGCGCCGGATAAGAATTTAGGTGCATACATTAATAAGACGAGCGGCAGGGATATGTTGCTATGGAACGGTGCATGTATGGTGCACGAGATATTCTCGCTGCAGAAAATAACGAAGTTGAAAGAAAGACATCCCGAGGCAAAGCTGATAGCGCACCCGGAATGTGAAGACGCCGTATTGAGAATAGCTGATTACATAGGGTCTACAACGCAATTACTGAAATATACTCAAACGGATAAAAGCCAAAGCTATATTGTAGCAACAGAGACGGGGATACTGCACCAGATGCAGCAAGGTGCCCCGGATAAAACCTTCATAGCTGCCCCGCCGGATAATGCCTGTGCCTGCAATGACTGCCCACATATGAAGCTGAACACACTGGAGAAGCTGTACCTGTGCATGAAATATGAGCTACCGGAAATAGAAATGGACGAAGAGTTGAGACTGAAAGCTAAGAAGCCAATAGACCGGATGCTGCAATTAAGCAAGCAGTTTGGACTAGTGTAGCAATTATAGTCATAAAAATGTATTTTTTATCCCCTTTTTGGGGGTAAATTTTTTTGTTTCTTAACTTTTTTATAACTTGTCCAATTCTATTTTTAAAAATTGTTTAGTCTTATGAAAAAATCATTACTTCTAATTGCAATGGGCCTGCTGTGCACGGTGGCATCTGTGCAAGTGAAAGCCCAGGCTATTGCCTACGTAGGCCCAAGGTTGTTGATAACAACCCAAACACCGTCAGCGCTTGAAGGTGTTAAGGATTTTACCTGGTCGAGCGATCCGGCTATTACGGGTCCCTGGGGCAGAACTATCGATTCTATATGGAACCATGTTCCGTTGCAAATGGTAAGCATGACCGATACCATAGCGTGTGGGGGTGCATTACCAGCTAACAGCCTGGCAGGAAAATGGGCGTTGATATGGCGTGCTGATTGCGAATTTGGCGCTAAGGCAAAGAAGGCACAGGATGCAGGCGCTGTAGGTGTTATTATAGTAAATAACGTAGCAGGCGCAGGACCAGTGAATATGGCTGCGGGTGCAGCAGGTAATGGTGTAACTATACCAACGCTTATGGTATCTAACCCGGATGGTAATGCAATAGACGCTATGGTGCACAGTGCAAACCAGGTGTATGTAACACTTACTCCTTACGGATTTGGTAATGCCCATGACCTTTGTATACCAAACCAGCTGTATGCACTGGCACCAGGCTATGCAATGCCTAAAGACCAGCTGGATACTGCTACCAATGGTAAACCTAAAGCATACCAGGGCTACCTGAGCGGCTGGGTTGCCAATACAGGTACATCTGACGAAACAAATGTGAAACTTAAACTTAATGTTGACTGGACCCCTACTGCAGGTTCTCCGGTATTGTTCCACAAAGATTCAATAGCCATCGCCGGCACTTTTGCTGCGTTAGATTCACTTGATCTGGTAAACAGCACTACAGCAGCATTTAACCTGCATGCTACTACAACCGGTACATTTGATTTTACCTATAGCGCAAGCTGTGCTAATGTAGATCAGCAGCCAATAGATAATATGCAGAAATTTTCAATGTATGTTACTGATCACGCATTTTGCAGGGGCCAATACAACAACGTAGCAGGTGAGCCGATCGTAATGGGAGGTTTAAGGTTAGGTGGAACAACACCTCCGCTGAACATGACATGGGGTTCTTTATTTTATGTAGCTAAAGCTACTACTGCCTACAACATCCAGACGGCGCTTTATCCTGACGATACAACGGAGCATGACCTGTCTTTCATTGAAAATACTCCCGGCAGCTTCTACACTGCTATATTCAAATGGGTAGATGCTAATAGTGATGGCGTTATAGATGGCCCGGAACTTACACTTGCAGGAACCGGCGGACACCACTTTTCTATCTTTGACCTGCCAGGTAAAGTTTTTGTAGCACCATTTGATGCGCCTGTTGCTCTTGAAGCAGGTGCATGGTATTGGTCGGCTGTAGTAATGTCTAACACTACACTGTTCCTTGGCGTGGATAATAAGAGCAATTATTACAACCGTCTTTTTGCTACCTCGCATCTTGCTACAGGAGCATGGAGGGATTATTGGGCACCACTTTACGGTGATGGTATCAACACTACTGCTCCTTACCTGAATGCAGGAGATACTACACAAATGGTCCCATTTGCAGTAGACAAAGCATTGCCGTTTAAACCAACCGATTCAATGAGCCTTGCGCTTGGTGCGAATACACCAGCTATTGCACTGAATACAGTTGCACTTCCGGACGGTGTTAAGAAAGTTAGCATTAGGGAGAATTCATTTACAGTGTTTCCTAACCCTGCTACAGATAACATCAACGTAAGCGTTGATTTCCCTGTTAGCGTTTCAAACGTTACATTCGACGTAATGAATGCAATGGGACAAGTAATATCAAGGCAGAACAAGGGCACTATTAAGAACACAACGTTCTCCTTGCCAACAAAAGGACTACCTGCCGGTAACTACTATATAATAATGAATGCAGACGGACGCACAACTTTCCGTGCAGTTACGATAGCTTCAAAATAATTGAGTTTAATTCTTTTGCAGGAGTCCCCCCGGTTAACGGGGGGACTCTTTTTGTTTCACGTGGAACAGTATTTAATAATGGGATGAGATCGGAGATGGATTTTGTCGTAAATTTGCTGCCTTATGTTTAAAGAGTATGACGTTATTGTGGTAGGTGCAGGCCACGCCGGTTGCGAGGCTGCTGCTGCTGCTGCCAATATGGGGTCGAAAGTGCTGCTAATCACCATGAATATGCAGACGATAGCCCAGATGAGCTGCAACCCTGCCATGGGTGGGATCGCAAAGGGGCAGATTGTGAGGGAGATAGATGCCCTTGGCGGATACAGTGGCATAGTGAGTGATAAGAGCATGATCCAGTTCCGGATGCTAAACAAATCGAAAGGTCCAGGAATGTGGAGCCCAAGAACCCAAAATGATCGTATGTTGTTTGCTACCACCTGGCGGGAAATGCTGGAACAGACCCCTAACATCGATTTTTGGCAGGATATGGTAAGCGGATTAATTGTTTCACGTGGAACAGCCAGCGAGGAAAGAGGGAGAATATCTGGCGTTATTACTGGAATGGGGCAGGAAATACATGCTAAATGCGTGGTTTTGACCAATGGAACCTTCCTAAACGGAGTAATACATATAGGAGAGAAGCAGTTCGGTGGGGGAAGAATAGGAGAGAAGGGTGCTACCGGGATAACCGAGCAGCTTGTGGAGATGGGATTTGAGAGCGCAAGGTTGAAAACAGGTACTCCCCCAAGAGTAGACGGGCGCAGCCTGGACTATAGTAAGATGGAAATACAAGAAGGAGACGAGGAAATTGTGGGCTTTTCCTATTTGCCCGTAGAACGAATAAAACCACAAGAACAACGCTGCTGCTGGATAACCTACACAAGCCCGGATGTACACGAAATATTAAAGACCGGTTTCGAGCAATCGCCCATGTACCAAGGGCGGATAAAGGGTAGCGGACCGAGGTATTGTCCCAGTATAGAGGATAAAATAAGCCGTTTTGCTGAAAGAGAGCGCCACCAGTTGTTTGTAGAACCGGAAGGCTGGAACACCGTGGAGATCTATGTGAATGGTTTTAGCACTTCGTTGCCAGAAGAAGTGCAGTTCAAGGCCCTTTCCATGGTTCCGGGTTTCGAGAACTGTAAGTTTTTCCGTCCCGGCTATGCTATCGAATACGATTATTTTCCACCAACGCAGCTTAAGTTCACGTTAGAGACCAAATTGATAGCGAACCTTTTCTTTGCCGGGCAGATAAATGGTACGACCGGGTATGAAGAGGCCGCCTGCCAAGGACTAATGGCCGGCATAAATGCGCATAGAAATGCCCATGAGCAAGCGCCGGTGGTGTTAACCCGTAGTGATGCCTATATAGGCGTACTAATAGATGATCTTATAAACAAAGGTACAGACGAGCCATATCGCATGTTTACCAGCAGGGCCGAGTTCAGGACTCTGCTCAGACAAGATAACGCCGACCTAAGGTTAACACCTTTAGGGCATGCAATTGGGCTCGCTAGTGACCAGAGGCTGGAACTGATGCAAATGAAAGAGGCGGCCGTGAACAAAGCCAAGAAAATACTGGCTGATTTCCCGATAGAGCCGGGGATGACCAACGATTTCCTGGAGGCAAATAATAGTGCCGGACTGACTGAAAAGGTAAAGGCGCTGAAGGTGCTGTTACGCCCGGGAATAGGATTGAAGGAAATGGTGGAAGCCATCCCACAGCTTGCAGAGGCTATTGGCGACAATGATCCGCTGGTGCTGGAGCAGGTGGAGATACAGGCCAAGTACGATATCTACATAGAAAAAGAAAGAGAGCTGGTAAAGAAAATGGCTACGCTGGAAGACCTGAATATACCGGAGGCATTTAATTATGAAAAGCTTACGGCTTTATCGAATGAGGCCCGGCAGAAATTAGGAAAGATAAAACCACGTACATTAGGACAGGCGAGCCGCATAAGTGGCGTGAATCCCAGCGATGTACAGATATTAATGGTTTATATGGGTAGATAAGACCCCTAGCCCCCCGCAGGGGAATGCCCAGGAATACAATTAAATAATTATTAATGTAAGCCCCTATAGGGAGTTGGAGTATTATGGATCTCAGGGAAGCAATTTATCATTACTGCCGTTACCAGGAGCGTTGTCATGCAGAGGTGCGCAATAAGCTTTACGAGTTGGGCGCTACCACTCCGGAGGTAAATGAGATGATGGCCGAGCTGATAGAACATGGATTGCTCAACGAGGAAAGATTTGCGCGGGCGATAGCAAGAGGTAAATTCAGGATGAAGCAATGGGGTCGGAAGAAGATACTCCAGCAATTAAAGCAGAAGCAAATATCGGAATACTGCATAAAGAAGGCAATGACCGAAATAGATGAAGACGAATATGAAGCAGTAATGAGAAAGCTCACCACGCAAAAGTGGAACGAGCTGAAGGGCGAAAAGAACCAGCCCACCAAGAAAATGAAGACCATGCGCTATATGCTGCAAAAGGGCTACGAGTCCGATATGGTGATGGAGATGATTAAGGAATTATCGGCAGAAATAAAATAATTTTTCGGCTTCTGCATGAACGGTTCGTTATTGAGGATTCCTTATCTTTGGTTATATAAATAAATCTACTACGCAGCATATAGATGGTAAAGCAAGTAACAGAAGGTGTATGCATATCGGTTGAAACATTTTATCAGCCGGCACAGTCTAACCCACTGAGCAGCGAATACCTGTTTGCATATCGCATCACCATCGAAAACCTGAGTACTATGCCGGTAAAATTGCTGCGCCGCCACTGGCACATAATAGACAGCAACGGATCTTACCGTGAAGTAGAAGGCGAAGGAGTAGTAGGCCAACAGCCTATAATAGAGCCGGGCCATAATTACCAATACGTATCGGCAGCGAACCTGCGCAGCGATATGGGCAAAATGTATGGTAACTACCAGATGGAGAACCTGTACAACAAAAAGCTATTCACAGTGGCGATACCTGAGTTCCAGATGATGGCGCCGTTCAAGATGAATTAACCCTCCCCCGCCTCCCTGAAGGGAGTAGCCCTTCTACAAATCAGATATAATAAATACCGGTTCCTGCGTTATAATCATATGCGACTGAAAAAGCTGCGGGCCATATTGTATTTCTATCGTTCGCTGGCAGGTGCGACGGTGACTATTACATTGGCATTGTGGTACGAATTGTATCATGCAGGAAAAGATGCAGATGCTGCATTGATCAGTGTGCTGGTGATTTTTAAAATGCTGAGCGATATTTTGGTGTGGTACTTTGCCAAAACGATAATGGCCAGGCGGCTCTACTATTACTACAACCTGCACATCTCAAGGAGCCGGTTATGGCTTTCAACATTTTTCATTGATCTTTCCATTTTCATCGCAGGCCTGTGGATCATTTATTAAAAGATAAAGAAGGGCTGGTGGCTGAGAATATTTTCGTGTCGGTTGCAGACAAGGATATTTTGAAAGGCGTGACCATTAGTGCGCGTAAAGGAAGCATCACCGGATTGCTGGGAAGAAACGGATCGGGCAAGTCGACCTTGCTGAAGGTTATATTCGGAACACAGAAAGCGCAGGACAGGAATATACATGTGGGTGGTAAGCCGCTTAAGAATCTGTATGCTGTGGATGGTTTGATAAATTATTTGCCGCAGCGCCCGTTCATACCAGCAGGGTTAAAGCTTAGCGCTGTCTTGAAACAGTATGAAGTGAGCAAGGAGCAAGTACTGAATGATCTGCCCGAGCTGGAGGAAGACCTGGGCAAAAGGTTGTTTGAATTATCGGGTGGAAGAGAGCGGCTGTGGTCGACACTGATATTGATACAGGCAAAGACACAGTACACAATGCTGGACGAACCGTTCACGCACCTGATGCCTTTGCATGTAGAAAAGCTGAAAGAGATACTGATACGGGAAAAAGAAAACAAAGGCTTCATTATTACCGACCATATGTATTCACACCTATTGGACCTGGGCGATGCACTCTATTTAATGAAGGAGGGTAAGAGTATATTCGTTAAGGACCGCGAAGCCCTGATCGTGCATGGCTACATGAAATAATGCATCTTGTTCCCGGCTCTACTGGTATATTAGCAACCGGTCACGTTTTTCCCGATAGAGATCCAAATAGCTCCGTTTACATTCTTCGTTCAAAAAAGACAGCTTGACCAGGTAAGAAACTGTGATCTCATTTTTAGTAAAAGCAGCGAGGATGTTTTGCGCCCGTTTTGGCAGGATGCCGATACGCGAAGCAAATTCTAAAAATTCTGTTCCTGTATGATATCCGTACCGGTTAAAACCTCCAGAAGTGGTGTCGCCGGAGTAGAGGCTGTTTTCAAGATTCTCGTAATTCGGGCCTGTGTGTAATGCGGAACAAATGATATCGTAAGCCGGGGAAAGCAGGTAGTCTCCATACTCGGTTTTTACCAACGAAATATTTTGATACTGTGCTCCCCAATTGGAGAAGAGGTAATTAAAAACCACGAGTGCAAAAAGACGCTCGGCCTGGGGCTTATATGCGGCTATATATCTTTGCATCAGGAAAGCTACATCTTCATAGCTTGTGGCAGCTTTATATTCATCGTCAAATTTTTCCTTTACAGGATCTGTTACATCGGTATATATGCGGCGCGAAATATTTGCGGGCTCGCCGGAAGCATTTTGAAAATAAATGAGTGCATTGGGCACTACCGGTATTTTAAAAGCCTGGGTGGCCAGCTGCATAGTGAGGTGCTCATTTGCCGGCGCCATATTAAGATGTGCGTAATTGCCTGAAGGTATGGGCTTTAATATATGAGTGCCGGGTTCATCGCCAGAAAGGGACAGATCAGTTTCATTTTGCTGCAGGGAATATTTCAGGATCAGGCGAGGCAAGGAGGGCCGCATAATGCTGCGCAGCAGAAAATCTTTTTCGTTGCGCGGAGGCGGAGGAAAGGGCAAATAGGCACTTACACGTTTGCCATCAAACAATTCTTTGCGGCAATTGGGGCAATAATCGGCCGGCCCGGGTTTAAAGCAGCCTTTACAGTGTGTCATAGGCCATATTTTTTACATCCAGCTGTAATTCCATCCCCAAAGCATCAGCTATAGACGTAAGATTATTCAGAGTGACGGAAGCCTTGCCCGATTCCAGGCCATTCACCGTACGTAGGGCTACCTCACTCAGTTCGCTTAGATCGAGCTGTGTCAGTCCCAGGAATTCGCGCCTTTTTTTAATAGCGGAAGCTATCTGCTGAAAATCCATTTCACATAAAATATTTGTACGCAAATAATTGCACAAATATAAAATGTTTAATTTGGATTAAAAAGCATTAAGTGAAATTGTAACGCAAAAAATTGCCTATTTAAATACGCAGTTCTTTGCCGTCCACCAAGGGTGGATCTTGTAATCCAGTCTTCCTTGGGCAATGGCCGGGTCGGTTTTGAGCAAATTTTCTACTTCTTCCTGCGTTTTGCAGTCGAAAATGAAAATGCCGCGCCAGTTGGTATCATCACCAAAAGGCCCGGCAACGATTATCTTTCCCGCTTCCGCGAGGCGCGTAATATTGGCCATATGCCCCGCCTGTATGCGGTTCAGCTCATTTGTGTCGGTTATTTCTTCCCGGTCCTTCTTTTTCACAAGCATTACGAAATAGTATTGCTTCATTTCGTACTTCTTTTCGGCTTTGGCAGGACCCTTTGCCATAAGCTTTTTGTGTTTGATTTGCGCTGTAGCCGATAGGCAGCCGAAAGCTGTTAAAGCGAGTATGTATTTTTTCATAAATGTTTTGTTTTCAAAGCAGAGCAACAAAATATAAATTAACTAAATAAACACACTGCCATCCCGCATTATTTCAGTACCTTTGCGCGTCCAAAAACACCCCCTTCCGTAACATCCCTGCAAGGAAGGGTTAATTTTTTACAGGGAAATTTAAAAAATGAAGCCCCCGGGCTTGAGTATGAATATACGTAATATAGCGATAATAGCGCACGTTGACCATGGAAAAACCACGCTGGTGGATAAGATACTGCATACCACGAATGTGTTTCGTGATAACCAGGAAACCGGCGAATTGATAATGGATAGTAATGACCTGGAGCGCGAGCGCGGGATCACCATTCTTGCCAAAAACGTTTCAGTTACCTACAAGGATGTAAAGATAAATGTGATAGATACTCCGGGTCACGCCGATTTTGGCGGTGAAGTGGAGCGCGTACTGAAAATGGCCGATGGCGTATTGCTGCTGGTGGATGCATTTGAAGGGCCGATGCCCCAAACACGTTTTGTGCTGCAGAAGGCACTGGCGCTGGGCCTGCACCCGATAGTGGTGATCAACAAAGTGGATAAAGCCAACTGCCGCCCGGACGAGGTGCATGATGCAGTATTTGAACTGTTCTTCCAGCTGGATGCTACTGAAGAGCAGCTAAACTTCCCTACCCTGTACGGTTCCTCAAAGCAAGGCTGGTTCAATGATTCACTTACCCCTACCGAAGATATAACCGTACTACTGGATAAAATACTTGAAAAAGTACCACCTCCGACAGTGAAAGAAGGCCCTGTGCAATTGCAGATCACTTCGCTTGATTACTCGTCGTTCCTTGGCCGGATAGCAATAGGCAAAATAACACGTGGTACTTTGAAAGAAGGCCAGCAGGTGATGCTTTGCAAAATAGATGGTACCATGCAGCGCAGCAAGGTGAAAGAGCTTTATGTGTTTGTAGACATGGGTAAAAAGAGGGTAGCCGAAGTACAATGCGGCGATATATGTGCTGTAGTGGGTATCGAAGGTTTCCAGATTGGTGAGACGATCGCGGATTTTGAAAATCCTGAGGCGGTAGAGATCATACCGATCGATGAGCCCACAATGAACATGCAGTTCAGCATCAACAACTCACCTTTCTTTGGTAAAGAAGGTAAGTTCGTAACCAGTCGCCATATACGCGACAGGCTGATGAAGGAGCTGGAGAAGAATCTGGCCCTGCGTGTGAGCGAAACGGATGATGCGGATAAATTCCTGGTTTATGGGCGTGGTATCCTGCACCTTAGCGTGTTGGTAGAAACCATGCGCCGCGAAGGATATGAGCTTACCGTGGGCCAGCCACAGGTAATAACAAAAGAAATAAACGGCAGGAAATGCGAACCATATGAAGTACTGGTGGTGGACGTGCCTGCAGAATACAGCGGAAAGGTGATAGACCTGGTAACCCAGCGCAAGGGCGAGATGCTGATCATGGAAACAAAAGGCCTGATGCAGCACCTGGAGTTTGATATCCCGTCGCGCGGATTGATAGGCCTGCGTTCGCAAATGCTGACCAATACTGCCGGTGAAGCTGTTATGGCACACCGTTTTGCGGAGTACAAACCATGGAAGGGGATGATACCCGGCCGTAACAATGGTGTACTGCTGGCTAAAATCGCAGGTAAAGCAACAGGATACTCGATAGACAAGCTGCAGGACAGGGGCGCATTCTTTATAGATCCGGGACAGGAACTGTATGAAGGCCAGATAATAGGTGAGCACATCAAACCGGGAGACCTGGTAGTGAATGTGGCCGAAACCAAGAAACTGACGAATATGCGTTCGAGCGGTACAGATGATTCAGTAAGGATAACGCCGAAAATACAGATGACCCTGGAAGAATGTATGGAGTATATACAGCAGGACGAATGTATCGAGGTAACGCCCCAAAGCATACGTTTACGTAAAATAATGCTGAACGAAGAAGACCGTAAGAAGTATTCGAAGAGCATGAAAGCTGAAGCTTAAGCCTTAACCGATTATTAACATAGTGATTTTACTAATGATAAAAACGCCCCATATGGGGCGTTTTTCCTTTGTAATCAAGCTGTTGAAACATTAGAAAATGTTCCGCATCGAACATTTTTTTCTTTAAAAAGGCTTTGTTTTCTTGCTAGTGTGAAAATTTTGTTATTGTTTTACAAATCGAGAAGTTATTAACAGGCCCTGTTGATAATATTCGTGTCTATGTGAATACCGGGTAAGAGAGAGGTGCATTAAGCGTCTAGAGCTTGATGTATAGTTGCAATTTGGGTTATTTTATTACTGAATTATGAAGCAACAATACCTGGCATTACTTATAGCAATGAGTATGCTCGCCGGTTACAATACCAGCACTGCGCAGTTTAACAGCGCGGCGCATGTTGATGCGGGCGGGGATAGGAAATTGTGTGGTACCAGCTGCTTCGACCTTACAGCACACCTTACAGACATCAGGTCTACAGACAATTACCTGGTAGACAGCTCGATAGATTTTAATAGTCATTATCCATTCTACATTCCAGGTTCCAATTCAATTCATGCTGAAAACAATATTTTCAGTGAATCGCTCCCTCTTTCTTTCAACTTTTGTTTTTACGGTAAGGTCTACAACCGCGTAGCAATAGGTAGCAATGGTATCATTTCCTTTGATGAGGAAAGCGCGGGTAAAAGATGCGATCCTATAACAAAAAAAGAAATTCCAAACCGCACCTATGCCTATGCAGCCATTATGCCGGCTTATGAGGCGCTGGACATTTCACTCGGTGGTAGTATCTATTATAGTACCGAAGGAAATGCACCGAACAGGAAATTCATAGTAAATTATAATAACATACCATTAAAGACCTGCAGCATTGACAATGTCACCTTCCAGGTAGTGCTGTATGAAACAACTAACGTAATAGAGCTTTACTTAAAAGATAAGCCTTCTTGCCTTTATTACTATGATGGCGCTGCAATAGCCGGTATCCAAAATAGCAGTAAAGAAGCAATTGCCCTGCCGGGCAAAAATGCAAGTCGCTGGGGATCAATGGGAATGAACGCAGCATATCGCTTTATACCATGGGGAGATGCAGCCTCGCAAATAGTTCAACTAAGCGAGATAAACGGTAAGGTTATTTCCTCTGTGCAAGCAAGCACATCAGAAAATGGGCAATTATCTGCGTCTTTTGGTAAAATGTGTATTGAAGGTGCCGGGACGCAATATATCGTTTCTACGACCTACAATAGTTGTAATATGCAGAATATCTGCTCTGACACCATTAATGTTACCAGGAACGGGGATTGCGGATCGACCGAAAAACCAGCACCGGTTGCATTGACAGAGCGCCATACGATGGTAAAAGCTGCCAGCAGCACCGCAAGCGAAGCAACGCATTGGGTATCGCCTGACCATGAGCTTGTTGTACATCACGTGAGCACTAGTAATCCTACGATGTGCCTTGGAATTAATGGATCTATTAACCTGCACGGTTTATTACCCAATACTGAATACAGCGTAACGTATAGTAAAAATGGCGCTGGGCAAAAAGCAGTGAAAATATATTCAAATGCTGCCGGTGCCGTTATTATCTCAAAATTATCTGCCGGAACCTACAGTAATATCAAAGTGCAGCTAAACGGAACCAGCTCTACCGAGCCCGGCCCTTATGTATTAACAGATCCTGAAAGTCCCGCAACACCGGAAGCTTCAAGTAACAGCCCGATCAACCCGGGAGAAAAGCTTAGCTTATCCGCCTCAAGCGAAGGAGGAGTAAGTTATACATGGCTTGGTCCCGGATTTGCCTCGGTAAATACAAGTCGCGAAATAGCAATAATGAATGCGCAGCCATATAATTCGGGTGCTTACTCAGTAATAGCAACTAAGAATGGTTGCAATTCTCTACCTGCCAGGGTAGTTGCGGTTGTAAATAACAATAAAGGCGGGATACCTGATCGCACAGTTCCGGTGAGATTTAATAATAACCCTAAACATTTTACTGCACCGGTAAGGACCAATCCTGCGATTGCGGTTAAACATAAAAATGTTGTTATAAAGCATGTTGCAGTCGCCCAGAGCAAACCTGTAACAACTGTTGCTAAGCAAAAAATTGCGCAGGTTAAGCCAGCTAAAGCTGCAAAAACAAATACCGTGGCAGCAGTTAAACAAAAGCCACGAGCTGAAAAGAAGCCAGATATTGCTAAAACGCATCCTGTTAAGGTGTACGCTAGTAGTAATTCGCCTGTAAAAGCAGGCGGGACGCTACGTTTACACAGTACAGCCACAGATGGATCTACCTACAGCTGGAACGGACCAAATAATTTTAGTTCAAATGCGCAAAATCCTGCGCTAAACAATGTAAGTAGTGCTGCGAGTGGTATATACACGCTTACAGTGTCTAGTCCGCTGGGTGTTTTGAAAACGACTCAGGTAAACGTGAATGTATTGGCTGCGGCGAAAGAAATTGCCAAGGTGAAAGAAATTAAGGAAGAACCTGTTACTGAAAATATTGTGGCCTCAGCAATCGATCCATATGTAAAATACGGAAGTGACGGAGCAATAAAGCTGAGTGGCCTATTGCCAAGCACAACATACAAGGTGTATTATACTAAGGAAGGACAGGCGCAAACAATGAAATATTTCACTTCCGATGCTTCGGGCGTATTGTTGATCATGTGGCTGAGTGCAGGTAATTACAATAATGTTTATGTTGCCTCGCTGAAAGGCGGCAGGTCGAACAGTATATCTATAAGCTTAACGAATCCGGGCCAGACTAAAGTTTACCTACCGCCAGTTGCAAAACCTGCGAATAAAACTTATAAGGCGGAAGATATCCACCCAAGCAAACCGGCCTCGACGGTAAACCCGCAAGCGGTAAAAAATTCTAAACCTGCAGTAAAAACCTCAACTGTACATAAAGAAACAAAGGCAGGACCAAAAGCCATTGCTGTGTCAAAGCCGGTTGTAAAACCATTGCCTACACCACAGCCAATAGCAAAGCCTGAAGAAATGGCTGAGGATATAGAATATAAAGGCATTATTTTAAGTAACGATAATGCCTTCCTTGACGAAACTATTACGGTAAACTATACTGACCCGGTAAAGAAGAATGCAAAAATAAAATGGGACTTTGGTGATGCAACAGTGGTAAGCGGAAAAGGCACAGGACCATATGTACTGCGCTGGAGGAACCCCGGTATGAAAACTGTTTCATTAACGCTCCCGTATAACATACCGAATTTTGGCAGCCGCCTGCAGAAGGATATATACATACATGAGCGCCCGGCGCCGGAAGAAGTAATTGCTCCTCCTCAGCAAGAATTGATCTCCCAGGAATCGATCAAGGCAAGGCATGAGGCAGAAGAACAAACAGTAGCGGTTACTGAAACGACGCAGGCAACTATAGACCCTTCAACTACATCTGCACAAATGCCGACTGAGCACATAAAGAAATATGTTCCACCGGTTGTGCCACCTGTAACAGATGAAAACATTGTTGCCAGCAGAACAAATGTATGCCTTAACGATACTGCAACAATTTCGTTTGACGGTTATGTACCGGACGAGGCAGAATTAAATTGGGATTTTGACGACGCTACTATAGTAAGTGGAAAAGGAGCAGGGCCTTATGTAGTGCGCTGGGATGAGAACGGTAATAAAAGCATTAAACTTAGTGTAAGCAATGGCGGCGAGAAAAAGACCTTGACGCAAACGCTGTACGTAAAACCGGCACCGAAGGCAGATTTCCTTTTGCAGGCTGATGCTTGTCCCGGAGAGAATGTTTCGGTAGAGATCAACAGGGATAAAGACAGGTCGGAAACACACTCGTGGGATTTTGATGGTGCAGACGTGATGAGCGGAGATGATGGCGGCCCGTATGAAATAAAGTGGGAAGAGCCCGGCAAAAAAGTGGTTTCGCTTACCGTAGTAGATGCAGGCGGATGCACATCATTGCCATACCGCGAAATAATTACCGTACATAATGATTGCTGTGGCATGTCTTTACCATCTGCATTTACACCTAATGGCGATGGAAAGAATGATGTGTTCCGAGTAGTATCAGTAGGACCCCATGCTATACTCAGGTTCGTAATTTACAATCGCTTCGGCAGAGAAATATTCTCGACCAACAACGAAGGCGAAGGCTGGGACGGCACACTGAACGGAACCCCACAGGAAATAGGAACCTACACCTACAAAGTGCGCTACCGCTGCGGCGAAAAGCTGTACGAGAAAGAAGGTGAAGTAATGCTGCTGCGATAAGATTATCGTAGGTTATCCTTGCACAAAATACATATCGATCATTCCCTTGTTCTTAGCATCAATCTTGCCGCGATAAGTACATTTAAATTTGTCTTTCACCAGCTCATAAGTAACACCTGAAATATTGATCTTGCCGGGTTGACTATTTTGCTCCATCCTGGCAGCTGTGTTTACCGTATCGCCCCAGATATCATAGGCGAACTTGCGCAGCCCCACGATACCGGCAACTACCGGCCCTGAGTGGATACCTATCTTTATTTCGAAAGGAATTTCGCCTATAGCCTCTTTTTCTTTTTTCCGCGCTTCCATAAATGCATTGATACGGAGGGCGGCGCTCGTCACATCTTCGGCATGGGTTTGGCCGGGCACGGGCAATCCGCCGGCGCACATGTAGGCATCGCCTATCGTTTTTATTTTTTCAATGCCCAGTTCCTCAACTATCCGATCGAAGGCGCTGAAGCAATGATCTATTTCTGCAACCAGTAGTTTTGGGTCCATCTGTTCGCTTATCCGGGTAAAGCCCACCATATCTGTGAACATAACGGTGACCATATCATAGGAACGGGTATCGGAACGGCCTTTCAATTTGAGTTCTTCAGCCGCCTCTGCAGGGAGGATGTTCAACAAAAGATCATCTGCCTTCTTCTTTTCGGTTTCCAGTTCGCTGGTGCGTTCTATTACTTTTTGCTCCAGGTTTATGTTGGCAAGATTCAGCTCGACAGAAAGGTTCTCGGCTGACTGGTAAGCTTTTGCTATGCGCTTGGCGATCAGGTAAGCCTGTACAAGAACAAAAAGAAAAGAAGTATAGGGTATTATCAATGCAGTGTTTATAACCAGGCGTTCATACAAGGTGTCGTTCACTACAGCGGCCAACACAATTATCAGGCTAAAGAAGAGAAAGCCCGACATGGTGCGCCTGTGAATTAAAGCCAGCGTTATCACGAAAAGGCAGTACAGCAATACTATAAATGCTACCAGCTGGAACCAGAGTATGATAGAAGTGTAAAAATAGCTGCTGGTGAAGAGTATAATGATGCTCTCAACAATGCCGGTGAATGCCAAAATTTTCACAGCGCGTTTCGGAAACTCTTTCGGGAAAACGGTATGAAGGAAGAAGCCCCACAATACAACGGTAATGAAAGCGCTGATGTATTCTACCCTGTAACCAACATTCAAACTGACACCGGGAAATAAAACATAAAAGTAGCGGTCTTGTGTGATCAGGACACGGATAGCTACAAACAGGCAAAAAATACCAAACCAGAAAACCGTGTATTCGGTCCTGCGCAGGAAGAACACGAACATCTGGTAGATGAACAAAATTATAAAGGCACCGACAAGAAAGTTGTTACCAATTACAGAAAGATCGCGCTGATGAAATATTTGCTCCTTTGTACCAATGGTCCAGCTCTTCCACATACCTCCGCGTGAATGAAAAAAATTGGATACCTGTGCCACAATTTCCATTTCGTCCGATGCCTTAACAGCCTGAACAAGCGGTAAAAGTTGAGGCACTTCATCTTTTGCATTATTGGCAACACGGCCGTTCGATGCGACAAGCACCCCGTTCACCCAAAGTTTGTAGGCTGAGCCCGCATCGAGGATGTACATACCAATGATATCCGGAAAATGGCCCTTAACATGCAGGCGGTAGGTGCCGTAGCCGTAACCGGGTTTATGCGGGCTGGGCCGTTCGTTCCAAAAACCAGGCACCTGCAGGTAAGCAAGTTTGAGTTGCAGGCTATCGTTTTTAAGATCAACAGGCTGAAGCAGCATGTCGGGATAAAATTCCCATTGACCATCCAGCTTTACAATACCGTCTTTTTTAAGATCCCAGCCCGAGAGATCAAGAAGGCCCGCTTCAGCTTTAGGGGTTTTCTTAAATGGCTTACAGCCTGCCAGTGAAGCGAGGATGATAATGCCTATCAGGAAAAAACGTGCCTTCATGATGCCGTCAATGGTGCGGGAATAATATTACTGCAAGAAAAAACAAAATAATGAAAAAGGGAAATGCATAAAGTATTTGACGCCATCAATAAGGCATTCCCTTCGGGGATGCCCGGAAAGGAAAGATAAAAGACATCAAGGCTTCCTTAAGAACACATCATTGCACACATCCTGCTCAATATTGAGATCGGACGAAAGCGCATAGTTGATGTTTATGCTCGTGTCCGTAAAGCTGCCATGGCCGGTTACCCGGAAACCGCCGCCAACATCCTGCAAGGGGATAAGCAGGGTATGATCGATACAATTCAGGTTTACCCGGATGATCGTATTATAACCATAATTTCCAAAATTTCTCATTTGGATCACGTAAGGGGTATTAGTGGCTGTCACCACTACTGTATATGAATAGTTGTCTATGCTGCAGGCCTCGGTAACATTGAAACTATCCACAAACGAAGGGGAGCAATCGTCTACTACGGATAGCTTAATGTTTGCGCTTTGCGGTCCTGCTGATGAGCCGGTGCTCTCTATTTTTATAGGATAAACACCGGGTGTGGCATTAGCGGCAGCTTTGAAGATGAGCTGCAAAATAAAAGTTGGTTTACCTGTTACCTGGCTTAGCTCGGCAGTAACATTACCGGGCAGGCCGCTTACTGACAAATTAATATCTTCCGGGTTGCCGCCCAGCAGTTGAAAATGTGGTAATATGGTATCGGCACTTCCCTTTTGCATGGCCACATCCTGCGTATTGGTGATAGCATAGCTGAAGGGCTGCTTGAGGGATTCCTTATTGTGGCAGGAAGAAATAATTAAAGACGCCACTATAAAAAACAGGATGGGTTTCTTCATAAAATAGACCTCTACCTTAAAAGTAACTGTTTAGGGGCACCTATTTTTTCACGTACGGATGTTTTACATAAAAATGACTATCGCGCATGCCTGCTAAATGTAGCCGTGTGATCTAGCGAATCTAAATTTTCTCTGAAGTGGAGTACAAGGCTTGTGTCGGTGAAGATGCCATGGCCCACTATCGTTGCGCTACTTGGTGAAGAATTAAATGGCTGCGAGGGAACGACGAAAGTGTTGCTTGCACAATCAAGGTAGGCTTTAATAGTGAACTCGTAACCACTGTTTAAAAAATTCCCAATGCTGACACAGTCTTCCTCTCCGGTACTTGGGAATATAGTGGCATTATTTGTCCTGGTTGTATCGAATATGTCTGTAACCTGCATATAGAAGCCGGCCAGTGCCGGGCTACAGTCATTTATATTTGCTACTTGTAAATTCAGGTCATAAACTTTGGTACCTGCCGTTGTACTGGTAGCGATCAGTTTAAAAGGATATACACCTGCTGGCATATTTTCATCAACTGAAAAATTGAGCGCGGGACTAAAATCCGGAATACCGCTGACGGTACCGGCGGCAAAATTGGCCATGTCGGGTAAGCCGCTTACTGACAAGGATATACTCTCCGGAATACCACTAAGTAGTTTGAAGGTTGGTTTGATGGCTTGTGAACTTCCGCGGTTTACATAAACATCACTGAGATTTTGTACGCTGAAATTGAATTGGACTATAGGGGTGCTGGTTTTCTCCTCTTTTTTACAGGAACCCAAAAGGCAAAATAAGAATGAAAAGTAGAGTATATTTTTCATTAAAGGTGTTATTTGGTTAAGTTAAAACGATAGTGGGTATGGGCGCCCGACGAAGATTCGGTAATATCAAAATCTATATTGCCTTGGTCATATAAAAAGCCATTGCCTTCGATAAACTTCCCCGGCGCCAGATGCTGGAAGGGGATAATAAAAGAGTTGTCCAGGCAGACCAGGTTCAAATTGGCAGTATCGCCAAGGCCATCAATGTTGGCTATTTTCAATTTATTGATGGTGTTTGGAACAGTTATCACCTCTGTGAAGTAATGATTGGTGTCGGGCGAGGTGGTAAATTTGTAGGTGCCGGCCAGCGCGGCTGCGCAGTCGCTTGTTGTATCAAAAAACGGTGGGAAGACTGCGATATTAAAGAGGTAATTGTCACTGAAAGCTGCATTAGAACCAGTCATAGATATACTGGCCCCACCGGAAGTTTCGTGCATGGTATCATCGGCCGTTATCATGATAGAAACGTCGAAAGGTGGAATTCCTTTATCCTGGCTTAGGTAGATATGTACGCCCGGCATATCTTGATGTATGCTTAAATTGAGAAACCCTCCCGGGCCAGCGCCAAGTGCTATATGCACATTTAAATAAGTTGTATCACCGGAATTGACCATAACCATGCCGCCGGAGGGCAGTACGCTAAACCTATAGGTGAATTGCTGAGGGGGTGGATCTTTCTTTACTTCTTTTTTGCAAGCACCAAAAACACATCCAATGACCAGTAACGATAGAAGTTTTTTCATAAAACGATTTATAGATGGCGCAAAAATAAAAAAAGGCAGGATTATATCCCGCCTTTTTTTAAACGTAAACCTTTTATTATCGTGTCATATCCACCTTACAGCTGACAACATAAGTCAGTACCGATATGGTGTAGTGGATGGTCATTGTATTGGCAGTAAAGGTACCCGTACCTGATAACATTGCACCCGGTATCGGGATTGCAGTTATGGCCTGCGATGGAATTGTTATAGTATGGTTGTTACAGTTAATAGTGGCATTCGCATCTATTACATAGGTAAGATACCCTGCCAGGCTTGCGATCTTTATAGCATTGGTGCCTGTCTTGGTTACCACCGGTGCACCAGCAGTGCCCGAGCAGCTATCCAATGAGGAATAAGTACCTGCAGCATCAGCCGCACAATCTCCGCCGCTGGCACCAGTTACAACCAGGTTGAAGTTGAAAGTCTTGTTACCTGCACTTGTGCTGGATGCCTTCAGTACAAGTGGATATGTACCCGGTGCCAGGCTGGCTGTTGTACTGATCGTTAATGTGGAGCTGAAGTCGGGCGTGCCGCTTGCTGTGCTGAAGCTTGAAGTAGCACCTGCGGGCAATCCTGTAAGTGAGAGGCTTACATTTTCTGTAGTGCCTGCAAGAAGTTTCACACTAAGTGGCAGTGTGCCGCTATTGCCTTGTTGCACGCTTACGTTGCCTACGCCGTTCACAGTAAAGTTAAATGGAGTAACGGTAGAGCTCACTGTCAGGTTAAAGTTATAAGTCTGTATACCTGTTGAGCTGGTGGTTTTAAGCGCTATAGGATAAGTACCCGCAACTGCGGAAGCTGCTGCGTTGAAAGTAAGTGTAGAGCTAAATGTTGGCATTCCGCTGCTAACACTAAAGCCTGGCGTCACACCTGCAGGTACACCCGTGAGTGCCAGGCTTACATTTTCGGTTGTACCGGTAAGCAGTTTCACTTCAAGGTTTTTGTTTACGCTGCCGCCCTGTTGTACGGTCATGGCACCCACATTATTTACAGTATATGTAAATGCGTTGTGGTGCGTGGTGTCTCCTGTAGTATCGGTGCTGCCGCCTACGGTTAGCTTAAAGTTGTATACTTTCCTGCCCATCAGGGTAGCAGCAACAAGCTTAAGCGGGAAAATGCCATTGATCACTTTTTTGTTGGCAACAAAAGTAATGATGGTATTATAATCGGGTGTGCTGCCTGCTGAGCTGAGGGTAGCGCTTACATCGGGTGGCAGGCCTGTAAGGGCCAGGTTCACATCTCCGGGTTCACCTTCAAGAAGTTTCACCTCAACATTCATATATGCGGTGTCACCTGCATTAATGCTCAGGTCATTTACGTTGTTTACTTCGTACTTAAAATTGTAAGCGTCTTTCGATTTTTTCGAACAAGAGCCAATTACAACCGATAGCAAAAGAAAAAGGAGTAATGCTTTTTTCATAACATTTTTTGTTGGGGCGTAAAACTAATAAAATGTGAATACGTAGTCCCCCTCTTACCCCTCGTTAACAAAACAAAAACAATATGTATTTTGTTTCTCTCTAACAAAATATGAAAAGCGAAGATAGTAAAAAAATGAAATAAATATATGATGGCCATCAAATCCCAAATAAAAAGCCCCGGTTTAAC
>APMI01005323.1_pt1 | contig 27557 bp, 33 predicted proteins | sample 667938 | NCBI WGS metagenome assembly APMI01 (sample SAMN01084076, study PRJNA167559) | wastewater metagenome | biome: Wastewater | place: Denmark: Ejby Moelle, Odense | collected 2011-11-28
CATAGTTATTGTTAATTTCAGATGTCACTTTGTTTGCTTGTTACTTGCTCATCTGAATCTGAGGCTGGCTCATCACTTTCGATAATGATTTTACTTAGTTGCTCTGATAAATCTGTTGTTGCTGCTGTTGCTGTTGCTGAGTCTATGGCTGATATGTCGGAAATGTGTGTGTGTTTGATTGTACTTGAGCCTTTCTATCCTGACCATTTGCTGTATATTGGTACTGATTTTGAGAATTCTCATATTTAGGAGTATTAATATTCTGAGTCTGTTGTTGAACTACATTTGAATTTGGAGAATTAACATCCTGTCGAGTTTTATAAGTATACTGATTGTTAGTCTACGATTGCTGCTGTGAGTATTTAGTAGAGTATGCATTACTTTCAGTCGAAACTCGCTGATTACTACCCAATTTATCTGCTTATCGAATCATCGGGGCTTGATTTCTGTAGGATTCAGCCTGATAGTAGTTTGAACTATTTGCATTTACATATTAGGTGCTGCTTCTCTTTACTTCTCGATTACTTTATATTTGTTTATTTGAATCGGTTCTAAATAGGTCATCATATCCAGCTTGCCCTCTTTGATCTATATTTTCCACTCGTCTGTAGATATCCTTTTTTGGGTCCTAGCTTTTTTCACTGCTTTTATTAGATATTTCGCTTTATCTCCTCTTTTTGTCTCCATGTCCGTCATCCTATTTTTTCTTGATGCTCATGATGCCTTCCAGCATGTAGTCTCTCTTATAACCAGAAGAGCCTGTGTCATACTTCTTGGCTTGCTCGATTATTTTATTCACTTTGGCAGTATCTTTCTGTGACGGACTCACATAGCCACTGCTCCCACTTCCGTTTTTGGATCTCGAGTCTCCGTTTTTGCGAGGAGGGTACATTATAAGCAATTTTAAATATAGCGAATATCAGAATATTATATTCTCGAAACCAGTACACAATAAATAAAACATAAAAAATACATTAAATACACATCATAATATTCATAATAATATTTATAATGCCTTAGCTTGATTATTAAGCAGGCTTATTTATAATAAGGATGAGATATAAATATGAAACAGCATGCGAAACGAGAACTGTTTATCGGAGCCACAGTGCAGCCAATACAGAACTGCGAATTGCTAGCCAGTTCTATTGAAGTCATCCTTTTTGCAAATAAGCGTAGTCTCATAACAATGAACTTGACTCAAAAGACAATGAAATCTAGTTTAATTGAAGATGAGAAAATCTTGTCGGCCACTTACTACGACACACTTGAAGTCTTTATTATAAACACAGATAGGCACCTAATTGTTGTCAATCATTAAGCGTAAATAATAAACCGACAGAGAATTCCAGAGCTACTTGAGGCAAAGTCACTTATTATTCTCAACATGTAAGATGGGTACAAGGGAGTCCCATTCTAGCGTACTGATCTGCTCCTCTTCTTCACAAATTAATATATGTTCTTCACTTAAATCTTCATTAAATACGAGAGAGGCCTGATAAAGAATAAAAATTTATGTAATATGGAAATTAATTTTGTGAATAAGCCAACTATTGCACATTTTGAGTGGACTGCACACTTCGCTTATCTACACAGAATAAACTTACTCATCTGTTGGAACCAGTCTGAGACCTTCGTGTTTACCACTCCACGCAAACTGAACTAGAAGATATAAGTAATGCATGTTTTCGATAAAATTATGAAGCGCAACAAACTATATGAATCCGATAATAAAATAAACGCATTTGAAGCAACACTGAAGCATCGGTTGCTGATCGCTGCCTTTCAACTGGGCTCTATTAAAGTGTACAAGCTCGATTAAACTAAGAAGTACGTCTGCTAACTTAGAGGCCATCAACGTGAATGTACTGGGTTATTCATCCCTGAGGAAAGTCCAGATCTGCTATATAGCTGTGGTCTCGATAATTCCATACGTATATGGGATCTGAGAGACTTTGGTCAAGTTTATCATGTCAGATTCGATGTGATCTGCTCCAAGGTAGACATGCTTTCAGAAAGACTAATATTCGCCAGATCCATCGAAAATAGAAGATCATTCTTTGTAAAACTAAATTTAGGATTATTGAAGCCAATCCTAAGCGAATCCAAATCTGGTCGTCTTGTTCATCTTGTTAGCGATGGTGAATGGGGAGTGTCTTTATACTCGAATAATTTTATTGAAACATTTCTACTCGGAGATTACAATAATTAAACTCGGTAATTTAATTAAAAAATATAATTCCCAATCAAATATGGATTTCTAAGATCTGCTGTTCGATTAAAGGAAGAAAGCTTTGCAGTCTGCATTGAGAAGGGTTTCTCCATAATAAAACTTAATAAAAAATAAACTCAAAATTAGAACTTTTAACTTAAAAGACTGGTGTATAATCACTCTCTTCAAGCTAAATCAAATTAAAAAGGCAAACTAATGGAAATGATTCATTAAAAGCTATTAGATACATACTTCTTCACTATTCTGTAGGACTGGAAGAATATTCCAATCGCTATAAATGTGACAGCGGTATCATTTTTATTGAGCACAATTGTGCCCAAGTGGGATATCGATGTACACGCTAAATCATCTTAAAAATAAGCTGACTATGTGCTTCTTGGGAATGACAGAGGGTACATATTCTTTGTGAACATTAAAAAACGTACACATTATCACACTCGTATAAATTTCCACACAAGTCCAGTTGCCATAATATAAAGAATAAAGCCAAGAAATTCAAAGGAGTTAAACTTCATTTCAGTGACAGATAGTCAAGAGATAGCAATTTGGGAGCTTCCACAATAAAAATACCCTGCCATTCACATTCGTTTAACATATACTCGAGATATTTCTTTTATTAAACCGGTTGAGTCTTACTTGGCAATTGGATGCAAATCAGGGCAGTTTAACGTGTTTTAGCTGCAATAGGACTCCGATTAACTATAGTTTAGGGAGTGTTTAACCAACAGGGAAGAAGGACATCTTAAAAATATCGTAGCTGTTGATTACATGCGATATAAAAATCACGATATCTGGCTAACTGGTGCATAAGACTACGCTATCAAAATATGGAGGGGAGTGCGCAAATAACTTATACTCTAAATCAGAGTGTTTGCTCTAATTGATTATGTCGTTTTTGTTAAGCGAGGATTCGATATGCTGGTGTCTCAAACTGAAAATGGACAAATCTCGGTGTTAAGCTAGAAGAATATTTCGCAACTTAGCTAATGCAAAGCAGATCTTGATAACTTAAAATAAAATTATTAAGAAATAGATGATCTTTGCATTGTGAACTTCCGATAATTCATGTGTCCGGTACAGTAGATGACTAGTCCAACGTCTCCTCGTAAAAGAGATCAGCCTATTGATAAATCAGGTATGTCGATCTCCAAGAAGTTTGATTTAGAAGAAATAATGAAGTCAAGATCAATTTAAAAGATAGTAGAGTACTCATCAGATCGTAAAATAATACCAAAAACTTAATTAAAGAAATCAAAACATTTTACTCCAACAAAGGCAATGGATTTGAGCACAAGCATAATTCTTCCGAAAATAGGCTCAAGACATGCGTACATCGGTTCGTAAAGAAAAAGATACTATCATGAGAAGCCTTCAAATAATAATGCAAGCATATCCGACAGACTATAAAATTCGAAACTGAACTCGTACTCACATGCAGGCCGATTAAATATTTGATTTTTAATGCATTTCATAACTGTCTTTTAGACTAGCATTTTTTTAGTTTCTATAACATAATATTGGTCAAACTCGATAACACTATGGGAGCCTGCTTCTCGACGGAAAGAAAGGTGCGCGTGGAGTCCACTATCGAAAAAGTGCCAGCTAAAAGTAGTCATTTGGTGACATAGCGAAGAACAATTAGTAAGGTTTCCTAACTATCATTTATTGGGACCTCGCCAACAGAAGTAAGAAAAAAGTGATTAATAACTTGATATTCTCGCAATTTTTCGAGCTGACCGGACTCTGGTCTGAGAAACTGTTTAAGTATTTCGCGGTTGACAACGGACAATAGATCAGCCTGTCTGAATTCTTGAACGGGATTCGTAAATAAGTTGTTGAAATTTAGTAAAAATCACAAGGTCATCTTACTAATAAAAAACACACATTTTGTTCAACTTTATAAAAGATCCGACAGACAAAGGTATTCGTTATAAACAATTCTTAAAAATGGTACTTAATTATCGATATAGCTGTACCATTATTCGAAGCCTTAACTAAAATAAATCATGACCAACGATGGTGTATTTGTGCATGAGTCCATTATCCCTGAACACAAGAAGCTTCAGAGCTAGAAAAAGAGTGGAATTGTTCAGCTAAAGCACGAGCCTTCGAATAAATAGCCTGAAAATGCATCAAATTGTAAATAACAATTCGAAAAAGTACTGGAAATGATTTGCAGTAATTATCAGGACCCCGGCACTCTGCTGCAGTTTGAAACAGGCAAGGTCACGTACCAAATTTTGTACTGTAATATGAGCGAGATGACTAAATAATACGCTTCTCATGTGTTCGCAAGAAATCATATTAATGAGGTTGATGGGGTAATGAATGAAGAGCAGTTTGTGAAACATATTGGAACTAATAAGAAATTATTTTAAGCGTTCTACTCTGTTTTCCATGAAAATTTGTGGGGATGGAAAGCTAACAAACCTCAATTCTTAAAGTACATAGAAAAGTAGTCGCGTGTGACACTACTACTGCCAGGCGATCGGACACAACCAGCGCAAATGATGCTAGCCGTCAATACTTTGATAATTAGTAGTCAACAAGATAAGTCTTAGGTTATCAAAATGATATATCTGTCGGGAGTAGCAGTAAACTAAACAGAACCTGATAAGATTGTAATTAAAGATGAACCATAAGGAAATAATCCTACCGAAATTAAATTCACAAGCGAAACTGAAGCCAAGGCCTGGCTTGAAGAGCTACGTACTTACACAAACAATTACTTAAAGAATAAGTACGAGATCTTGGAGGAAGTAGGGACAGGCAAATATTCGGTGGTTTACCGCTGTCGGGATCGTCAAACCCACAAATAGTATGCTCTCAAAACATTGCAGTTAGACAAAATCGATCCTAAATAACGTGAAGCAATTGAGTACAAATGCTTTTATATTATCATAGAAATGAAACAGAGATCTTAAAGATTTTGAAATCCCCTCAGTTCATGAAACAAATTGAGACCATAACAACTAAGAGAACCATATACATTGTTAGCGAGTATGTTTATGGTGAAGACTTATACTAGTACGTTCGCAGAAAGAGAAGACTACCATAGGGAGAAGCAGCTTTTCTTCTCGGCCTTATAATCAAAGCAGTAAAAGATCTTCACAGTGTAGAGATCATCCACAGAGATTTGAAACCTTAAAATATTATGGTAATTAGTGGTTAAATTAGGTGTCTTACAGGCGTGAAGAAGTAGTCGAAGAGTGCTCACCTCACAAGTTGACTAGACCCAAACCGGAAATGATAAAGATTATAGATTTTGGATTTGCAAACTACCTGAGTGTACTTCAAAACTATACTGGTAAATTTTATAACACATAGGAGCTCCACCAGGCACGCTTGGCTACATGGCCCCAGAGATACTGCTGGGTGAGAAACCTACGTTTCAAAATGATACTTTTTCAATCGGCTGCATCATGTACTTCATGTACACACTTACTTATAATTAGGCTGCGAGGGAAACATCCCTTTTCATCAACTAACCCTGAGGGCACAGCTATTATGACAGTGAAAGGTGAATACGATTGCAACGACAGTGTATGGAAATAAATAAGCTAAGAAGCTAAGGATCTAGTGAGCAGATTTTTATAGACCGACCCTGATATTAGGATAACACTGCAATAAGCCATATAACACCCTTGGTTTAAGTCCTTGCAGAACTATAGACATAGTATTTGAATAATGATTATTTCATAAGAGTACTTTCAACAATATAGATATCACATATCATGCCGACTCCATGGCGACTTCCATCTGCATCTTTTCCTTCTGCAATTCCTTTTCGATCATAACTCCGTAAGTTCCCAACTTTGTGTTTTTCCATTACTTGCCACTCTTCTCGATCAATAGAGAAACTAATCGGTTCTTCTCACCCCTGAGTACCTTGGTGCTATTTCCCTTGGCTACTGGTCTCAACAAATATCTTGTTGTTTATTGGTTCTCGAATAAGTCTTCGCAGATTTCGTTGTACTCCAGAAGGTTAACAAACAATCGAATAAGTTTCAGTTACAGGTCCTCAAATGGTAGTTTCAGCAAATCTGTAAACCACTGGCAGAATGCACTCAGACCACCAGTCATGAAGTTGTTGGAGTGAATGTTATGAGAAAACTAACCACTTAGATTTATATTGCCGACGCAGTTTAACAAATTAACGACTATCTGCTTCGTCTTTTTACCGTTTGTTTTATCAGTCAAATCAATCAAGCTCTCCACAAACAAATTCTTAATTCTATCTTGTGGTGATCTGCTTAGTTTTAAATACATGTTGAATACTTCTGTGTTCTGAATTAAAACTTTGGCTCCTTCAGTTGATTTCAATAAATTACCGCTGAGTTAAAGTCCAGCCTCGAGTTATTCACCTTGAGATTTAAAACACTTAGCCAAGAACTCGATAACGCTTTTTGTAAACTTAGGAGTTATTTGATACTGTTCGAATGTTGCCATGTTAACTAAAAGAACTAATAATGATTTTCGTGCATAAAGTTATTGGTTTTGGTCCTGAATATAAATATATTTACCATTGCATCCTTCTCGACTTTAGACCAGACTTTATGTCCTTTCAAGAGCTGAGAGGTCTCGATACCATCTCCAAGAACCGATATCACTTGAACAATGTTGAGTTTTAGAAGGATGTCTTCTGTTTCATAGATGTTGAGAATTTTGTCAAGAAGGTCCTTTACAAACTGGAAAGATTTGCCACCATGAGTAGCAATATTAGCTACTATTTCTACAAATCGCATTTGCACTATTGTATCCTCAACGGACAGCCCCTTTTCAAGCTCATGTCTAATCTCCTCTGTGTACAGACAGTCATGATTGCTGTAGTTAGAGTAAAATTAAGAGAACACTTTTATCATTTTTATGCCATATGTGGGAGAATACACCAGAGTGAACAAAGAATTTGCCACTGCCAGATTTGAATCTAATATTTGAATCAAATCTGAGGGGTTTTTTTGTAACAACTAGAAGTATTATAAGCAGTTGTCTGATTTCAAGTACTTAGCGAACTATGCTTTTTTTTCTATGTTATACATTGAATACATCCGTCTTCCCAGAGGCCTGCCAGAAGATAATCTTTGTAGAAATTGCTCTCATTTAGCTTATAGAAAAATTTTCTAATGCGAGTTCTCGTTTCCTACTTATTTGTCTTATTTATCATCTTAATAATATCAAAGATGGAGTGAGCCTGATTTAGTTAGTGGTTTACCTGCAAAAACTGCTCGATCGACTCATTGGTGAATAATTTGTCTTCTACCTTTTGCAAGTCTGACAACATCGTATTTATTATAAATCATTTTTAAAAGTTTTTTAATTCATATAATATATTTTACATATGGGAAAAAAGCCTAGCATTTTAACATACCCCGTCCTCATTCTTTCTGTTGTCGGTACTTAACATCTGATGCAGCTTCTTTTGGTTTGGTATTTGGAGCCTTAACTTTATTCGGCGATGAACTCAACAAGGCCGTGTTCAACAGAAAGCACATTTCAACTGAGAAAGACAAATCCTGGTTATGTCAAACTCTTGGTCTATGGCTTTCTCTGTACTTGATGGGATTGGCTGTCACCATAATGACCCTCCGAATTCTTACTGGTAAGTCTACCCCAGCATCAGGCAATGACCCAATTTACATGAACACCATCAACAGAATTATCACCAACACAATTGAGCAGTCAATAATTTTCGCAGGGCTTTTCGCTCCCATTCTGTTCAGCGAAGATAACCACGTGGACAAGATTGGCGGAAACAGAGTCTTAACTCTCGCTGCTCTCTTCGTTGTAGGCAGAGTTGTCTATGCTGTCGGATATCTATTGGGGACAATGACCGGAATTTCCTCATGCAGAGGGATGGGCTTCTCTATTGGACTTATTACAACTGCACTTATGGCAAGCTACCATCTTGGAGTCAATCTTTTCGGTCATATCGATACGCACGTTGCTCCCGTATTAAAAGGATTTCTATGATTACATTGATCCATTCTCTTAGATTATTGTATTTACATAAAAATAAAAAATACAATTGTAATATTAATCATACACTTTGAATGTCTCAAGCTCACTAGAACTTCCACAGATGGACTTGGTTGAGATCATCACGCAGAGGGTTTGAGACAGCAATAGGCACCAGCAGATCAAAATCATTATACTCGGCTTCAAGATAAGCTTCAGTTTGCCGATTGCCAATCTACAGCGGAGACAGCTCAGCCTCCTATGCAATGATTTTGGATCTTATTTACTTTGACACTTTGTTTATTTTCAGCGCTTTTCTTATTTTTTGTATTAGTTATTGTCCCATTCTTTCATTTCTAAATTTGTATACATTTTTACGTTTAGTAGGCGCCCAGACTTTCAAGTGTGTCATTTTTACTGCTGAGTGCTTCCAGAATGTGCTTCCCTCCAGCTTGTCCTATGTTGTTCTTAGAAATGTCAAAGATATGCAATATTTAATTTTTGTGCAGGCATGATGATAGGGCTTCTGCAAATGAGTCTTCCAGAAGATTACCTGATAGATTAACTCTCAGGAGAGAAATGCTAGACTTTTATTAAAGTAGTATGTACTTCTAATGTTTTGCACAAGGATATGCAGCTTGCTTATCCAAGGTTATTATTGCTTAAGTTAAGGCTGATCAGAGTCGTATTGAAGCTAATTGCCTTCTGAAGTTACAAAAATACAGGTTTGTCTAAATAGCAGAACGAGAAGTTGAGATGGTTAATTCTGACTTATTTTTACTTTTTGGCGAGTGAATTCTACTATAATACCTTACAAATAATTCCCATAGACTCGATATCGATCTTGCTGTCAACTAGTCCAAGAGAGTGGATATGAGGCTTAATTTTCATGAATGAGCATAGCTGGTTTAATATTTTTTGATCTTGTATATCAATGCATATGTGCCATATCTTTCCATTTAATCTTAATGAACTCATAAACTGCTGCAGTATGAAAAATTAAAATAGGAAGTAGTTGCGAGACAAACTAATTTACATTTATATTTACTCAATCCATTAAATATGTGCAAAATTTTTGCTAATTATTTGCAAACAGCTCTTGCCCATGCTGTTGGCACTAAGATCGATTCTAACTATCTTCTTCATTGTAAAAAGTGCTTAAATTTACTCAGCACAACTCTCGTCGATACCATTGTTACGCAATGATATAGAGTGCAGTGATCGCATTTCGACAATACGGGACAAAAATTATCGGAATAGCTGTTTTGAGAAACCCTATATCAGATATACTCTACCGTAAATTTAAAATCGCTGAGGTCAAGATGCTATACCATATGAAATTTGTTATTAGCCGAGAATGATGTTAAAGGGGCCTTTGTTGCATTTATTCTTGTTGGAAGATTTAGATTATCGATTGCAGTACGAAAATCCTTTATTGTTTTTTACTATGCATTGAACACAGGGAATGGCAGCGATGGAGTTTATCCTTAGTGAAGCCCAAGACTTTCCTACCATGTCATTGGCATCACAACATCTTCTCCTGTCTTTTATTTATAGAGTTTCTTAATGTACTCGATAGTTTTTGTTTGCTCCTAGAGCTTCTTTTGCATGCTATTCAATAATTATTAATTGATATAAATGTAGTTATAATCATTAAGTTGAGATATGCCATGCTAAAATTTATTACACAGCCTCAACGAAGCTTAAAATTGTGCTTCCTTTTGCTCCAAGTCGATACAGATTGTGCACGAAGGCATAAGCGATCACAACTGATGCAATGCATTTTTAACCGACGGCTTTTTCTCTGTTGAGCAGCCAATTAGCCATCAATTGGGATATTAAACGATCATACACTATTTCAGTATTTTTGACTTAGCACATATTTTTTAGCTATTTAAGAAATTGCTTTTACATCTCAGCCAGCAGCTTCAGCTTGAGCACAGGCTGACTCTTGCTGGGCAATTTCTTGAATATTTTTACAGTTTTTTAAAAGTAGTTTACTTGCTCAGTCTTCTTATTAAACAGGCTGACCAAAGTAGGTTAAAAATAAGTGCTCATATTGTTCTATTCTGCAAGGATTCTTGTTGTAAAATATTGATCATTTATTATAGGCTGCTTCCTAAATTTTTAAAGCCTATCCTGAAAGCTGGTTAAAATAGCTTTTTCATAGAACTCATGAAATTGCGAATCTTCAAACACAATACAGGAAATCAAGGTATATATGTTGACTTCATTAACGAACTATATCTGATTCGAGTCATGTTCATGGACTGTATCTATGGTTTACTAAGAGCTGTTTTTATGAGTGTGGCTTCTTCTCGATCCATTCAAGTTTATTTCATACAAGATAACAGTCGTAGCTTTTATAATCTAAATGAGCTCTCGAGTTAATATTACCAATTGATTGATGTTTAAGTTAGCGTTGAAGTGTTCGATAAGCTTTGACTTCAATTTTATTAGGAATTTAGAAAGTAGAGTGTCTGAGGAACAGTCATAAGATTTTTTAATTGTCTCTGCCAGCTCACAATACTTCTACAATTTATAAATTGTGGTGGAATCAAATTTTCGCAATGACTCTGCCAGATTGTCTTTGAGGTGACTGATATCGTTGAAAGATTCAGTCATCATGGACTCGTCATTTTAAAACATTCTTTGCTTTACTTGGCTCTCATATAACTTACTTTGGTTTTCGTCGAAAACGTCTGAGATATCGAGTAGAATATAGCTCTTCTTGATAAGCTGTGAGACTAACTATTTCTTATCTGTATCGCAGAGAGATGCCTTCCTGCTTGAGGGCATGTGCTTCTTCCCTGGGTCTAAATCTACGATGGCTGTTTATTCGTATATGGACTCAATGAGTGAGCCTTTGTAGTGTAATATTTAGTTGTCGAAACCATGTCCGTGAATCGCCAAACTGTGTAATTGCTCCACAAATTATTTGCAGATCTCGTAGTAAATAGATAATCTGAAATTCCGATGATGGACCCTACGCAGGGTTTTGATGGTATCGGAGTAGCCCCGAATCCAGGTGTAGCAGCCCTATGAACAGTCCCTGAGGTTACCCATCTAATTATTGGCAAGTAATATAATACTATCATAAAAATTTATCAAAATAGTTGGCAGCTCTCGGACAGTCCGCAACAGCCCATTTTGCTACCTCTGGGCTTTTTAAAAAACTTAGTCTAATCAAGCGTAGAAGTGTCCCCACCACTTGAATTAGTGAATTTGTTGCTTTTGTCCAGGCAGGTATGATGAAGTTTGCTCCAAGCTTTAAAGCAAACATTGCAGAACTAAAATTTGCATTTGAAACACGTAATGTGATTGCAGCCATAATCCTTAATGTATCCTTCTTTACAATTCGGGCATTGACTACGTTAGCATTTTCATTACTTTAGTCCCTAAATTATTTCGGGTCCCTTGCACTTCGATAGTGAAGAATGTTAAATCTCTTAACAAATCTCGCAGTGCAACTTTAAACATTTCTTGCATCTAAACTTTTCTTGGATACCAACACAGTTTGGGTACTTACATGGAATTTGTCCACGCTCAGCTGATTTTCGAATGCTTGACTAAAAAGTCTCGATTTGTTGTTTTAGTCCGTCATCAAAATAGTCGTACAGGCTCTTGCTACGTTTGATCATGGGTTGTTTACAATTTTAATTCAAACACACTGGGTACTTGCCCTATTTCAGGTTATTGAGCGTATTTTCTCTAGCACACTTGAGACAAAGCTTTGTGTGATCACATTAGGCAAACTTTCTGCTCAGCAGCTTCGTCGAAAAGCAAATTTGACATAGGTCTTACTATGCGTGAGTACTTTCTGGGTTAGGGTCTGATTTGTTATGAAGTATGCGTATATCGGAGGCATTGATTTACATAATTGACATTTGAAAGTTGGAATATAATTTATTATTTAGTCTAGACATATTACGTCAATTTTATCTGTAACAGTGAAATTCAAGAATTCGTCAGTATTTTCAGACAATAAAATAGCAGACATTATTATAATAAAGGATAGCATCAGAAAAATTATAATTTAGTAATCTACCAAAGTACATGGATTTAGCTTGGCTGGCACTCATAATCCCACTCGCTTACGTTCTGCTTTCACTCTTCTTCTTCATCTTTCCAAACATCCTACACAAACGCATGAAATACAAGCACCAAGTATTCAATGACCTAATCGAATCTAATCGGCTGTTATGCATTGGCCATCGTGGGGGAGGATGGGAAGGTCCTTAAAATACAATATAACTATTTGTTAAAAATTAAGGGAGAGTTCATATGTTTTAGCTTGATGCTGTACTCACTAAAGACAAACAGCTTGTCGTTCATCATGACTCAAGTCTCGCCCGAACTTGCGGAGTCAATAGGGAAATATCTGACTGCAATTACAATGAGATACCAACATTCCAAACTGAGTTTCAATCATTCGGTGGCCCTGTCATGAAATCAAGCTCAAATAAAATTCCCCTACTAGAAGAAGTATTTCAAAAATTCCCCAAAAAATTAATGAACATCGAGCTCAAATATGCAACAGAATAAGGAGTTATTGAGTTCAATAGACTCATTAAAAAGTATAATAGATAGGATATTTCTGTTTGTGGAATAGCTGGATCTCTTAATTAAAATTTTCGGAAAATCAATCCAGAAGTTGTAAACTTTTACTCAGTCGGTGAAATTTTGAAAATATTTTTGCTGTTCTTAACCGGGCTATTGCCTTTTGTTTGCTTAAGACAAGGAGTTCTCGATGTGTTTCTGTATACTGAAGATTTCCGCAACATGGCTATGAACTTCGCCCAGTCCAAATGTGCTAAATGTTTAGTGTTTTTTATCATGAATATTTTGAGGTGCTTCAATTTTTTTAGTCGCTTTTTTATTTGGCACTTGAAAAAAAGAGGAATATTGACCTTCTATTTCATACTCAATCATGAGTAGGACTTTCAAAATGCAGTAGATAAGGGCTGCTCTGGAATAATGACGGATTTGACAGTCAGCCTTGAGAAATATTTGAAATTTAATAATCTTTTCTACGATGGTTAAATAGGCGGCAACAAAAATAGCTCAAATAGTCAAGTGGAATGATTTTACTTATACGTAATACTTAAATAATCATAAAGTGAACAAATATCAAGAGTGTGATCAGAATACATCTCTCTCCTGCTCGAAGCAGTTGCTACCAAACTCCTTCTACAGGAGGAACTGATTCTGAAGTTTGAGGTCTTAGTTTTCGCGCTTGGCTTTTTCGTGCGTGGTTTTCAAAGATTACACCTATTTCTATTGCTGAACAAGTTTTTTGTACAGTCTGGCAATTGCGTTTTTGAGCATTCTGTTCTCCTCTTCCAGTTCTAGCTTTTTGGAGGCAGACTTTTCGCAGACCATCTGTTGCTTGTCGTGGGACTCGAGCAGAATCTCACTCACCATGTCTATGTTGTTATCAAACTCCTCGAGTAAGTCTTTAATTTTATTCGAGTCTTAGTGCGCGAATCGGCGCTTGAGTAACTGCAAATTAGACTAGAAGCTGTTGCGGTACAGACTGAAAGGGTTGTTGAATCCTGTGTACACTGACTGGTTGCCACCGAAGGGGTTCTTAAGTTGGCCACTGAGTGCCTCTGTTTTTGTTGACATCATTCGTAAATATTATCAATTTATTTGACTTCAATTTATAAAGCATCACGCCTTATTATTTAGTGACAACCAACATATTCTGACGCAAAGATCAATCCGCCAGCTGCGAGATTTATCTGGAACAACAAAATACAGTATATATAATGAACGAAAAATTAAGATTTGAACAGCAAATCAGTATATATAAGACTCATCAATAATTACTTGCACCTAAAGCAAAAAGATGATTTCATCATTCTGCTACTTTTTAGAGTTTTAATTTGATGAAAACTAGATGTATTATAGCGATACTTTATTTGTAAGCTATCTGAGCAAATTTGATAAGATTTTAAAAACTATAGAAAAATACAGACATTATTGGCGTAGTAAAATCAAGCCGAAAAATAAGTTCTCCTTCGTCTTGGCGACGCGAAAGCCACAATTTCAGTGTAGTTTAGTATCCATTAGACCCGGCTATCACCTGGATGATAGTTTCGATGTTATAATTCGCAGCAGTCGCCGAGTGAACAACACGCTTCCTTTTCGTAGGAAGTACACTCGTTATTGTCCTATATTTAGCTGAAGCTGGAGACCCTGAGCGTTGTACTGTTAGTAGAGTGGACAGTTGACGCATTGCTGACAGTGGACTTCAGACAGGGTGACATGATCTAACCCATACCTGACATCTCTTACAGTTGTTATTCATGTTTGGCTCTCGAAATCAGTTGCTGCATATCGGTATTTCAGTGATGTTAGAAAAGAATTATAATATGAGTTTACTTCGTTTATTAATAGCAGAGGGATAACCACATTCTACTCAAGTCCCAAGGAAATATCTATTCAATATATCATATATTTTAACTGATTTAATGCGAAACAGCACGAAAATTTATAATTATTAAAGAAAATGAATTTGATGGCTTGTGCAAACGAGCGTACGAAGGGATGGATGTAGCATACCTAGTAGATAAAGCCAGTATAGATATTTTATTGGTCATAGTATTCATTAATATTCATTCTTATATATTTAAATATAAAATAAAACATTGTTGTTGCAAAGATCATTAACTGTTTTAGGTATGTTTTAAGTCTAAACCATCAATTAAGTCGGTTATATCAATTTCAGCAATAAAAGCAAAAATAATAAATCAGTATTATAATCATTTTGAATTTTATTTATTAAGAACTTTTTAATATTCTCTTTGAAGTTCCTAAATGACAATGAGAGTAAAAGCCGACTGTATAGTGTATTGTATAAGGCGAGCTGACCATCCAAAGTAAAGTCCTTTGATTCCATAGGTGTTAACCATATTGCGAATCGTTTTAATAAAGGAGTTTTTATCAATCAAGGACTCATATTGTTGATAAAATGTCTTAATGCAATCTATCGGCATTATGAAGGCTGTATTAATGATTGACACTGGAATAGACACGTAAAAAATATCAGTGGAACTAAGATGATCAGTTCCTCTATATTTCTTCATAGCATTTTTTGTAATTTCAGTTGATGCCAAAAAGCTCGACCAAGATAGTCCTTGCCTCAACAACAAAGCGAAGAACCCCTTATAAAGATCACGAAGGCTAAAGTTGTTTCGATAGTAGTTAGTAATTCGCGCATCATTCTGCGACTTGGTTGTCATTAACCAGACCTTAATTCTTTCAAAGGGGCAGACAATAGCCAGCTAGCAAAAAGATATGGAAAAACCTGTAACTGTTTGTCTGATAATCTCATTGGTGTTGGGGAAAAGGTGTTTATAAAATGTTTGCATAGAAATCCAAAGGGGCCAGCGGTAGGCCTGCTTTATGGCAACTCTTATTAAATTAACGCTGAACCCATTATAGAACGCCCTCCATCCTTTACTTTAAAGCATTAATTTAATCGACGATGCAAAATTTTTTTGATGGGCCTGCATGTTAGTTTTGAGAGCGTCAAAAGGATGCTCAAATGGAAGACTGACTACTGATCGTATTGATCCAATTATAGCTGAACGCACAAGTATTTCTGTTTTAGTTTATCCTTTATCTTTGTCATTGTGGTTCATTATATAAATTTTTACATGAAATTATTACTTGATATTATTGATAAATTCTTACAACTATAATTATTGGAATGCTAAGCCAACAGCCGCATATCAATAACGACAGATACAGACAGTACTATTCAGCTAAGCGAGGATCGACTGAAACTCGAGCACACAGCAAATCTATCCATGCGATTGCGCCTTCTAAAATAAACTCATCGACAACATACAGATTTCAATAGTCCCGTAATAATTACTCAGGGATCGGATATCTTTCAGGGACAACAACTGCGAGAGACTATTCAAATTATAATCGGCCATATGGAATCAAGCAGAATTTGTTCACAGATGATCGATAATTACTGAAGAGTCTGCAGAGGGAACAGCGCGAACTTTAGCAATAATCGCGAATTGTTGCATAGGCCAATTAACAGGAATATCAGATTGTCGTATCGCAGCTTATGGAAACTCGAAGGCTATGTAATAGGAGAAGACAAGATCTACAAATGTTGAAAGAATAGCTCAGCAATATCCAATTTAAACCTTCATCTAATATATAAAAAAGAGGCAGTGTCAGCTATCTAGACTATGATCAAGTGGGACTCTACAATCAAAAAGCAGCATTAAACAATCATCGAAGGCACAGTTTACTGTAAGGTCAGATAATAAAGAATAGACTCTTTAATTGACATGTTAATATATTTTATTATTATAAAAGAATTGCTTCCTGGTTAAATTTGACATCCGAATTGATTATCGAGCTAAACAAATGTTATTGCTTCACCAACAGGTCAGTAATGAAATACTCAAACTAAACAAGCGAATGTGATGAAATAAAGGAACTCTTGTCCTTTTAGGAAATGGAGCTTAGTCGAAACATTATTCGAGGAATATACTCTGTCGGATACGAGGCGCCCTCTCGCATTCAGGGCAAAGCTGTGCCAGTTATTCTCTCAGGTCATGACTTGATTGCACAGAGCGAGGCTGGCACAGGTAAAACTGCTGCTTACGTTCTTGGATTACTGGGCAGAATTGACGACAACTCGAAACATGTCCAAGCCATCGTAGTAACACCAGTGCGCGAGTTGGCCCTGGCGTCAAGCAGATGCATAGAAAGAGTGGCTGAATTTACCAACGTTAAAGTACAAAAATGTGTAGGTGGCACTGCATTCAAGGAGGAGAGACTGCAAATAGTGAGAAACAAGCCACAAGTGATTGTTGGCACGCCTGGAAGAATATTGGATCATATCCAGAAAGAGAGTTTCAGCACTGCTTAACTCAAAATCGTTATTCTTGATGAAGCTGATGAGTTGCTTTCTAAAGTGTTTGTTGAACAGGTCATTTAAATATTCAAGAATATTCCAAAAGAATGTCAATCATGTTTATTCTCCGCTACTTACCCTCCCTATGCCTTAGAAATCACTAAGAACTTTATGAAGGATCCAATAAAAATAACATTAAAGCCGCATGAGGTGCCTGTTGGTGCAATTTCACAGTTCCACATTTCGATCCAACGTGAGGAGCAGAAAATTCCAACACTTCTATATATTTGCACAAAACTGCTTATTCACCACTGGATTATCTTTGTGAAATCGAACGAAAGGGCTGACGAGGTAGGCAAGAAACTCAATGAATTCGAGGTACCCACAACAGTCATCCACAGTGAAATTCAAGATAGACAAGCTGCCTTGTAATAGTTTAGATCCGGTAAAACTAGAGTGTTAGTCTGCACTGATGTCATGGGACGGGGCATCGATATTTCAAGTGTTAGCTTAGTCATCAATTTTGATATGCCTCATCCTCGAGCTGCTCTCACACAGTATATACACAGAATTGGTCGGTGTGGAAGATTCGGAAAAGTGGGAGCTGCTATTAGTTTTGTCACTTAAGAAGATTAGTAACTGTTGAACAAGCTGAGAAAACTATATAAAGTAGAAATTGGTGAACTTCCAACTGATCCCAAGAAAATTGCACCTTGGCTCGTGAAATAATGATATTTACTGCCTTATATTACTATTTACTTTATTAATATCTATTAGATTGTAGAATATAATCAAATAAAAATCATTCATTTAAGTTTACATGCCAATTTTTCTCAAAACCTTTGTCCCTACGAATAACTAATCTTGGGTCTTCGTTTTAAGTTAGTTTGTAGTCTCTATACAGCTTATAAAGTGTGTAAAAGAACCTGACAAAAGTGCAGGCTAGCACAACGAATACAAAAATGATGGCGACAATGCCTAAAGTCTCGTATGATTCGAACCTGAGTGTTTTAAGGAGACTGAGCATTACGATAATCATTATTTCAATAACGATGAAGCCTGCTAATTATAGACACTTCAAAATGCGATAGAACTTAGTCGTGCTCAATGTAGAGAAAGCCACAATAGCCAGATGTATACCATTGGTTAGAATTAAAAGGAAAGCTTGTGCGAATGGAGCATAATGAAGCAAGATAACAACTATTGCGTGCCACCATAAATCACCATATCTGAACAGATTGTAGAATATGTGCTTTTATGAAATCATCTATGATTATGCCAAATTGTTGTTCCACAGTGATTTAGGTAAGAAACGATGGAATATTTATCCATATTTACTAGTGTACCGAATATTTTATTATTCAAGTAGAGCTAAATCACGTGTGTGATGACTGAACTACTTGTTGCGGTTGTTACCCATGATAGTTTACAGAAGTCCAAGCACAGACCCTCGCTTTTTGTTGAGGAAGAAGTGAAGAATTATGGGGTAAAGTGTTGCAAAAATAAATGCTATTATGCATGCAGCTGCATTTATACCAGCAAATACTGGCTAGTTTGTATGAGTTTTGAGGTCTAAAAACTGCAAGCAGCAGGCAATCACCACAGTAAAGTACTGATAGAAAATGATGGAGTTAAAATAGTATATTGGTCTATGAGAAAATGTGTACCTTAAATGTCTCATAATTAAGTTGTCACTCTTGTTCTTTCTCATTAAAAAGTGGAAAATCAAGTAAATGGCGGCTAAGATTGCAAAAGCTACTCCAACATTATAGATGTGTCTAAAAAAGGTAATATCTTTATAATAGTGTTGATAGACAGCTGGAGCATCATAGTATAAGTATTTTGGTAAACCAGCTTCCCAACCATCTGGATTGACAGCAATATTTTGATCCTGAGACTCTCGAAATCCCCACAGAGCTGTCTTGAATATAGGACTCAATGCCAATGTAGCCACGTAGATGTGGACCCACAACTTTTGGAAATTATGCATCACGTGAGTGCATGGAGTTTGACAAGCACAAAAGAAAGAAGCAAACCCTAAGTAAATAATAATTCTTGTCAAAATGCTGAAAAAAGTTTGCAAACCTAACACTCCACTAAGGCGACCTCTTAAAGGCGAAAATCTGTCTACAAGTACTTGAGCTATGTTGTTATCAAGCATTTTCGTACTTTGATATAGATTATTATTGTTTATTTGTTGTAAAACTCTCCTGTCAAAAAATAGATATCGATTCGCTTTGTTAACACCTTATTCCTGTCCAGCAAGAGGAATTTGAGCTGTTACTCGTTCTGGATAAAGACATTAGACAGTCAAATTCTTATCTAGTATTTAACCCTGTTGAATTTTTTACGATTTTAGCCAGTATCGAATTGAGTCATTGGCGACCACATCATAATTGAGGACTCTGTCTCCAGCCTTGAGTCTAAATATATTCTTGAAGTCTTCAGTGCTGTTATTTTAGTATATTAAGTTGAATGCCATTTAAGCAAAGAGAGTCTCGTCATAGTTGTATTTCACTCGGTAGAGAAAATCGTAATTTTGACAATCTTTGCATCCTGTTGGGTAAATTTTTAAATCACTGATCCCAAATCTTCTATTTTTAGTTGGATCTTTCTGCACAGCTTCAAACTCCAAGTTCATTGTAGAGTTGTTGTCTTAAATATTGAACTGTTGGAGTGAAATCTAATCTCCTTGAGTGCTACCACAAAAGTTACTACCAGCACTACCATATTGCAGTCTCTTCACAAGAAGATCATTAATGTATATGTCCAGATAATCACCCTCCCAGTCATCAATTTTCATAAGATAGAACTGCACAGCTTTGCCAGTACTTGAGTTTGCCAAATCGAACCCTCTTTGACCTCTGTTTGTAATTATATCAAAAGGTAGCACTCTACTTTGGGCTCCTGGAATAGTGACATTGCAATCTTGGTTACCTGTCATCGAGCCTAATACCACAGGACCAAATGAAGGATTTCGTTCACAAGTTGTTAAATTTCTGATTTTGTACAAATAGTAACCAAGTGAGCACGCGGAGCATACGAGATTGCCATTTGAAAACTAGGTTACATTGCACTGAAGACAATTTTGACGACATGGCTCGCAATTCATAGATGATGAAATACCTGTACCAACTAAGCAATTTGTGCACTCTAAGTCACTGAGCTGGAAGAACCCTCTACATTTCTGGCACCCTGTGCTGGTGCAGTTGTCACAGTTATCGTCACAGCGTTTAAAAACCAGACGAACATCTCTGATGCCCCACTTTGTTGCTGGTTTGGCAGCTGAAGTACCCAAACTAACTCCCACAACCACATTTTATGTTTTTTTGTGTTTCATGAAGGTTTGGGTCTCGAAGGTCTTCATAGCTTCGTATCTTGTAGGTGATGGACTTAAATCGCATTAATTGGATGTCCCTGTAATATTTATAGTCTGCTCAGCAGGCTTAATCGGGAATGACTGACCATCAACAATGATTGCAATTGTGTATCTCTGAATTGCCACATCCTGGTCGAAAATAAACAGATTTAAATTAACCGACAGCTCAACATGCGCAGGAAGAGTGACGTAATTTCTAGATATGAGTTATCCAAAATTTGCTGGACCAACCACACTATAAGTTCCACAACGTTGTACAGCAGCCCCTTTGCTTTCAATGCTGAAAAGAGATCCGAAAAACGTCTGGTCTGTGAGTTCCTTTTGATCATAGTAGACTGGGTTGGAGAAGGCACAACTTTGAGCTGCATTTGTTAAACTGGGAAATTAACATATAGTCTGGCCTGGTTTGCACTCTTTGAGCTCGACTGGGCATTTGTAGCAGCGACGCTCAACTTATTGAAGAGAAAACCCAGGTTGACATGTGCTGCACTTTTGAGTACTAGAATCACCATTGGCCAGAAAATTGTTACAAATTTAGCAGCTGTCTACTCGAGGTGAGTAGCCCACACATGACGCACAGTTAGGGCTACATGGTCCAGTAACTAGTACAAATGAGCTGAGACTCCATGTTGCCCCTGCTGCCATGAAACTATCGAACTGCAAGAATAGTTGTACAGAGTCTTGCTCTCTGACTTCAAGAGTAATAGAAATTTTGCGATCAACAGCAGTGGCTGAGCAAAGTTGCTAAAGAAATGAATTTCTGATCTGTCTACTGTTAAGCGTCACAGTTTAAGTAGCTATTAATTTATTGGCTTCGTTAGTGATTTTAATGCCCAGCTGACTATCGCTAGTCCACCCTGATAACACTAACAGCATCTTCATTGTGAAATAGTTGTGTTGTGATATAGTACGTTGATATGTGATTGTGCCTGAGCTAAAGGCTCCAATAATGGTGAAGCTTTTCGTCAAGAAGGCGCTGCCTGGGGTGCATACTCGAGTCGGAGCAGGGAGCCCATTTAATGACCATTCTGAAGATGGGATAAAAGTTTAAAATCTTCTCTCTTCATCGGTTGATTATAGCTACAATAAGCAAAATACGCTACTTTGTATTAGGGAAAAGCAAGCTCGCATTTACCAGACCGAAGCTAAAACCAGGGAGCAAAGCACACTTCGCAATCACCAGTGCGACTTTGGCACGAGTCGCAGTCCGCAAAACAAATTGAAATGTTCTCTGACCTGCCATTGTCAGTGATTACAGGTGATGATATGATCTCTAACTGCTTCGGTAACAGGTCAGAACTTATTGATGGCTGCACCATCAGTAATATTGTTATCGCTTGCACTATGAGCAGGATCAAGCCACGCCGATTAATCATGAGTGTTATATTTAAATGAAATATTACTGAACTTATGTTGCGATGATATGCAGTAATGAACAAGGCATCAAACAATCAGCACGAACCAGCTGAGGAAGACATAGAATAGGCATACTGGGTACAATGCTAGCTTCCTTTTTCTCTCAGGCACCAGTTCTCCCATGAACGCAATCGATGCTGTGTAATTTATAGATTACATAATGTGGCCCAAATGAAACTCAATGCCACCAGAATGAGTTTAATGGGCGAAGGAATGAATTTACCGACTAACATCGTTATTAGAGAGGCGACGTTTAAAGGAAATAGACAATATCCGAGCATGCAAGCACTCTGAAAAAATGACCTAAATCAAAATACAATTACATTTCAGATCCCAAGAAACTTGCGTTAAGGTAGACGACAAGAGAACCAACCCACATTACAAAGAATATGGATGTTATAATTGTTGAAGCATCCTTCTCAGTTCTGAACGAGAGAGTGCCTGAAAGCATTAGGGTGAGTAAAAATGGACCCCATAGATCCCCTAAGTTATATCTAAATTACAATTAAGAAGCTCTCTTCTTCCTGTTTCTCGCAACGATGGAATCATCGCATATCTTAGTTTGACTACAATCATCTGCAAATCTCGTTTCTTAATAGCCGATGCTGTACTAGAGTGGTGGAGACTGGCTCGTCTAATGTTAATTCTTTCTCTCTGCTTCTCTGGTTAGGGTCGTCATCGAAGTTGAGTTAGTTGTCTATGTTGTTTTTCAGGGAGCTGTTCATAGTGCTGGTATTTTGTCCCGACATTATGCAAACTATTGCTTATATTTAATTTGTTCAATATTAATATTATGATCACCATTCACCATCTCATTGTGACCATAGCCATTCTCCTACCTCTTACAACATCGTTGCGAGAGTCCGACCTGGGCAAGAACGATTGGTCAATTTAGAACATTGGCAAGATTCAGTAAATTAGTTTCCCACAATTCAACCATGATGAATAAAGCAAACATAATCGTCAAGTTAAAAATCTTTTCTTCTCTTCCGAACTCGGTCTGTTCGGTCTGTTGGATCGTAAAACTGGATAAATTCAAACAAGAGAATCACTTTTTGAAGGAGAATATATTTTAGGATCAGACGACAAATAAATTACGATCTCAACTTAAAGTGGTCAAATTGTCATTTACAACAAATACACTTTGCGACGCACAGTTGATAATCGTGCGATGTCTAAGGATTTTAAGAACATTAACAGCTATGTCAAAACCAATAACAAAGTTTATGTGGCCAACAATGCCATCATCAAATAGTTTGAAATTTCGTCCAAAAAGCACGAAGAACTGGCATCAATTCAAGCACCTACTGGCTTTGTTATATTGAAGACGTTTTCTCTTCCATTATAAACTAGTGCTCTATATGCCCTTATCTATAACGAAAGAACTGAAGAGGTGTGCCTTGATACAGTCGATGCTATACAATCAACAACGTCCCATAAAAAATGTGTCAAAGCCAAACTAGACCAAAGTAAGTACGTTAAATTTTATCAAAACTCTGGAAATGTTTTCTTCGGTGACAGCTCTCAGCACTTTTATTTAAATATTAACACTCTTGAGTAGAAGACATTCCACAGTAAACCTGTGCACTGGTCATAAAATTAAATAAGGTTTGAGAACGGGTTGGTTTTCACTTCTAAAGGCAGTTCAGACGAAAAATTATTCCCAGTTTAATCTAACACTAAAGACAAAATTTACCAAGGTGAGGTTTCATCATCACACTTGATTATTTACTAAACTACTTCAGGGTCTAAGGGCGAGCATCTCACTTCTTTAAATATCGCATAGAAAAAGTTTAAGATTTCAAAAATTTGGTTGCACTTTTTATCCCAAACCGAGTATGAAATATTAGTCTAGTTTGAAGACTTGGAACTTGTGATGTACACAAATCAAGGAAGAGAGTTTAAACAGTTATGGTCTCGAGATTAATCATTAGCCTATGTTGAGAAAGTGCTTTTTATGAAGTATTAAGGTTACACTGATCATCTTAACACTCCTTATCATATGAAAATGGGCGATCCTCAATATATCGCTTTATCGTTTGTACAAAAGATTCAGCAAATTCATATTCATTTTGTATCGAGGATCAAATCAGAACTGCAAGACATTTATAACTTCGTAATATAAAAATTCGAAGGTGTGGTAAAAACCTTTACTCACAAGGAGGAACTACAAGAGCTTTTTGATGTAAAAGGCTATTTAAAGTCAACCATGAGCACGTAGAGTGAGAAAAAATACGGTCTGCAGAAGTATATCATCGTGATCACAGCATATAACACAATGTTCTCTATTGATACTAAGACATCGAACATAATTTGGAAGTAAATTTGTATATATTTAGAAAAAAGTATGGTAATGACCTAAAGTTAGTTGGCTTGATCAAGCTCAAATAAGAATATGAGAAATAAATCGCAATAGCTATTAGTTACAAATACCATATCACATACATTACACAAATTCATGAGGATGGTACCCTTACTGAATTGCAAGAGTTCCAAACTTTCTGTGAGCCTACTGTGCATAAGATATCTGCCCATTCGATACTACTGCGAGCAAATTAAAAAATACACAGATTCGACATCAACAAAGATCTGTTTGGAGCTGAGAAGTAGTATGGCTTTTATTCAGTAGAAGAGGACAGAAAAGTAGTAGGATGGAAAATAGTGAATGAAAATCTAATTCAAACTTGGTCAATGGAGATCCCTCAAACTGAAATAATAATCAATACAACTGCAGCATATAGAGGTCAGCCTGAGGCTAATCTCCCATTGAATAACGATAAAAAGGTTTTATTCAAAAACGTTGATTTCTCAAATTTGGCTGTGCTCACTTTGTAGAATGTACAACAGTAAGCAACAGAAGGTGGTGCAACAAAGCCAAGCACTCATCGTCTTAAACTATATTTGGTCAATGGACTGACAGGCACAATTCAGTTCAACGAGTTCCAAACAGGCATCAACCCTAACTTGCCGATTCGATTACTATATGATGAACACAATGCAATTGTGACTTACTACAGTCTCAGGAACAGAGTATTCTAAATTTGGACGATCGAAGCCTTCCAAATGCCAGAATAGAGCTAATTACTATCAAAGTATATATTTTATAATTTAGACCTTATGCTCCAGTACACCAGAGAGGAGACATCACATTTAAGAGCAAAGTTTACGGCACAGTTTTACCAATCAAGAACATCTTCATCAGTGAGTCCAAGCAAGCTTTATTGAGAAGAAACTTGATAATCATCACCAGAGAGAACAAGATATATTCTTTGCCTAGAGAAATGATCAGCACAAGAAGGCCCAAGTCTGCAGATGCTGATGCTAATGCAAATTCCGTTGATGCTGAATTCATTAGCAGTAAGTACCCAATGGAAGAGTATATTCTGCCAGTGAACACTTTGGGATTCCTAAACTACAACAAGAAGTTGAGTGAACTAAACATAGTTAGGTTCAGTTCCAGTGACTTGTAATCAACCATTTTCATGATGGCATATGGTATTGATCTCTTCTTGGTGCGGGTTGCCCCTGATAAAGCCTTTGATATGCTTGCAGACGGTTTCAATTACCTGCAGTTGATTGCAATTATGATCGCAGTGACTTTCGCGGCAATATTCTTTAAAAACAAGGCTAAGGAAGCAAAATTGAGAAAACTGCATTTGGATTGATACTTTGTAGCTATAATTATATCTAAAATTACGATATCCTACAAACTGATATAATATAGTACAGGATTAGCGGATTGAAATTAATAAACCTCACTTAATTTAAGTATGCGCTTAATCACACATAAGTTTGGGTTCTGCAAATTAGTCAGCAAATAGTTTAAGTCAGCATTTGAGTAACCATCTTTCGCCAAACTAAACTCTCGTAGTTTCATTATCGTGTATGGGCCTGACACAAAGAAATTCTTACAAGGCATAACTACAAACAATATTTCGCAACTGTACGAGCCTAACTCAAAGTTTGGTCAACGAATATCTCAGTATAACCTTTTCCTGGATGCGAAGGGCAAAATAGTAGCAGACGGGATCATTATCAGACCATTGATATTTGCAAATGGCAAAAAAGTACCAGCAGACAACGAGTTATGGATAGACGTTAGTAAATAACTTAACACGAGTCTACATGAACACTTGCGCAAGTACATGTGGAAGAAGCAGGTAGATCTCAACAATTTAATACATGAAACTGAGAAACCTGATATACACGTCGGATACAATAAAGTTTTGCCCAGAGAGCTAAAAGGCGAAGATCAAATTGTTTAAAGAGCAGGTCGAGAAATGGATATTGAATCTGATAATTCTGCGAAGGACCAAAATGTTGATGATGGAGCTTATGCAAATTTTGCATTTTTTGATCCACGCGCTGCCAAACTCGGAGTTAGAATGGTTTGTGGTCCTGAAGGATTCAAATATCAAGGCGAGATAAAAAAAACTTCAGAGGAAGAATATTAAAAAATATGCAGACTTAATGGAATATCCTCATCAACAGCCATGACTAACAAATTGCCCTTCATGTTTAACTCTGATCTATTCAAAGGGTTTTCATTCAACAAGGGTTGTTATCTAGGACAGTAAATTGTGGCCCGAGCTTATCACACTGGGATTGTAAGAAGAAGAATCTTCCCATTCATCTTACAGGACTCTTCCAAAAAAATATAGTCAGGGACTATTCTTACAGGAGAAAATAATACATAGATTGGAAAAGTAGTTGAAAGTTATCCAGGATACGGCACCGTTTTAAGTAGTTATTTACCGTTATTATCTAAACAATGGCCTTTAAAAATTACTTCTCCCTGTCCAGGTGAAGTTGATATGCCATTCGAATCAGAGCTAAAGAAATATATTGCTTAAATTCAAGCTAAGCAAACAAAACTGAGTTAAATAGATTTATGATACTTTATATTCGTACTGTAGCACAAATTAAAAATGATCATTAAGCTTGAGTATCAATCAAAGGAATCACTTCATTTGATCGCTCAGTCAGGTTAGAAAATTAATTTTCTCCCTCCATTATTTTATTATCATTTTGCTTAGTGGTCTCCTAGACTTTACTAGGCTCATACTTTATTAGTTTTTACCAAATTTATCTCAAATGAAAATTGTTATAAACTTTAACTAAGCTAGCACTGAACAGATTGCGACGCCGTACCTATTAAATGAGACTGTCCTGTCCGAGACTAACTTGATAGAATGGTTTAACAATAGGAATAATTTTAGATTCCTATAAATCAACTTGCAAAAACTTCTCTTCCCCATATATGATTTTCCATCCTAAGGTGCTCCTTTATTTTTAGTTGATGAAAGTTTTGCTGGAGGATGCTTTTACAATTTTCATCATGTCTGCAATCATTTTGTCGGCAATTTGCTATAGTTTTTAAGATCTGCGCACTTAACAAGCTGGGTTCATATTAATTTAGAGTAGCCACAATTTATTATGTCTGTCCAGCATCACATCGTAGCCTAACAGTTCAAATCTGTTGGGCTGCAACACTATATCCTTGGCGTTCATTATTGTTTATACCACAATCTTGCTCACCTGACAGTAGTAACTATCCTTTAGCTATGCGTATTTATTGAAAAAATTAGATAATAAAAGTAAAGAGTTTTGAGGATTACTCTTATCCGAAACTGAATAGTTAGTTAGGTGCACTTTGGCTTCATCAGATCTATAGTGATTATAGC
>APMI01019915.1_pt1 | contig 27550 bp, 33 predicted proteins | sample 667938 | NCBI WGS metagenome assembly APMI01 (sample SAMN01084076, study PRJNA167559) | wastewater metagenome | biome: Wastewater | place: Denmark: Ejby Moelle, Odense | collected 2011-11-28
AAAAATGCAAAAGTAAAGTTTTGGCATCATGGATGAATGCTACTTCGTTCCAAGGACCGAAATCATAGACTGGATCAACAACCTTTTGAATGTATTAAATGTGTAATAAAGCTAAATTTAAACAAAATAGAGCAGCTGGGGTCAGGGGCAGTTTATTGCCAAATTATTGACGTGATCCACCCTGGAAAAATCGCAATAAGCAAAGTGAACTGGAAGGCTAAGAATGACTACGAGTTCATAGCTAATCTCAAAATACTCCAGGCAGCGTTCGATAAAATCGGTATTAAAAGGTACGTTGAAGTGGAAAAGCTGGCCAGGGCTAAATACCAGGACAATTTGGAATTTATTCAGTGGCTCAAACGATATTTTGACTTAAACTGCGGGGAGAGAGGCAATAACTACCTGGCCGACGAACGCAGAGGCTCAGTGCAGGTCGATTTCAGTTTCGCTGATAAAAATGTAGTTCCTAAATCTTATAATGGGTCCGGGCAAGTCATCCCAAAAAGTGATAAGCCAGATCCTCCAAAGCGAGAAGTGAACCCGAATATTGTTTCGGCGGTGAGTGCATACCGAAATGAAAACAAGTCGAAGGAGAGAAAGAAGGAGAATGTGGTGCAGAACTCAAACAAGAAATTGTAGAGCAACAAACAAAAATAAGGCAATCTAAAGGTGAAGGAGCTCGAGTCTAAGCTCGCAATTATTCGACAAATAGCTGAATCCAGCGAGTCGGCTGAGACAAGAATGAAACTTATTTAAGAGGTATTAAGCATTAACCCACAAGCGAACAACGAACCAGAAGATCCAATTCTTTAAGAAGCTGCCCAATAAAAGATGGAAGACGAAATATTATGATCAATTAATTATTGAATTACCTATATTGATATTATATAAGCAAAACTGTGACCTTTAAACTCGTTCGAATACTCAATCTATTTAATACTGAGACTCATGAGTCTAACAGATAGAGAACGCGTTATAGCGATTTAATGCATGCTATATTTGGGATTTTAAGCTCTCAGCGCAACTGAAATATCCATGAAACATTTATTAAGATGGCAAAACACTTAATTAAAAAATAGACCATTATCTTTTGAGATAAAACGTCAAAGTTTCTTCCCACTTCTCGTTACGATCATGCTGACGGAGTTCATAGTACTATAAGGGCTCTTCGTAAGCGTACTGAATTATGCCTTAGGCCTCACCTTCATGTAACTTGGAGGATCAACGACCTTGCTTGGAATCTCATATTGATTCGCATTTTTGGCATCGCTCTTTAGGTCCGTAAATGAAATCCTCAGCTCTTTCTTAAATGTCCACCCTTTGTCGAGCTTGCCGAACAGGTTATAGTAGCCTGGGCCAGGCGTAAATCGATGTTGCTCGAAACTGGGTCTGCTCTATCGGCCAATTTAGAAAAGTTTAGAATTCTACTTTATGAACCCAATGCTCGGATTGTAGTCAGCCGGCCCCGGGGAGGTCCCACATGCTGGTGGAAACTCTTTCTTTGTCGCTTTTGTGACTGAAAATTTGGGAGCAGATCGCATTACTAACTTCTTGTCGCTCTCGTAGTAGTTGGATGCCGGTGTCCTCTCATAATCGCTCAGTGGTCTTCGGTTAGAACTCCCAAACTGATAGGCGGCAGCTGACCTATTTTTGGATAAGTTGAACTTAATATTATTAGGGTCGAGCTGACCAGGGCCTGGCTGATTTTTATCAGCATCTCCAACATCTGCAAAGGTTCTTCTTAAATTGTTCGCACTTGCACAACGAGGAGCCTTGGGTTTATTGTAAAAGGTCGAGTTATATTGGCCCGGCCCAGGGTACTTGGACAGCTCCAATGCAATTGGATCTGCTGTTTTACCTCTGCACGAAAACCCGCGCTTCTTTTCTTTGTTCTCTTCGAAAGTACTCTTGTGTCCATAAGCCTGAGGGCCTGGAGATTCAGCGTTCAAGAGGATTGACTTCCGTGTTTCGGTGCCTATTGATACTTTGGGCTGGCTGCGAGAAGTGAAATCTTTGGCTTCCTTCGACTGGTAATAGTTGGGTGCAGGCGTTCTCTTCTGTTAGGCGGAGCCGAAGCGAGCTGCATTACACATCACAACTCCGCCCTTATTCTTAATGTTATAGCCACTATTGTTATGATAGGCAGTCGGGGACGGTTTGTAGCTGTTGTTCTCTATTGTGATCTGATGCAATGATTTCGACATACGGGACATTGTGTATTTTGGAGATTTGCTCTTCGTTTTCAGTAGCGTGTTCTCATAATCATGAGGCCCAGGTGTCCGCTTGAAACTTTCAGTGGTGCGAGCGCTCATAGTCTGCTTTGGACCATCAGTTATATATGACTTTAGCTTGTAGGAGCCTGGCCCTGGGACTCTGGCAAAACAACCAAATAGATTACGTTACTATTTTACGGCCGAGGCAGATGCGGGTCTTAACAGAGATTTCTGGGGTGTGTAGTGAGCAGGCCCAGGGGTGAAAGAAATTGCACCTAACTTAGAGCATAGCGGTACTTTGTGGACGGCCTCGCATCGTCCACGTAGGGGTGGATTTGAAAGAGTAGTGCATGATAATTTTATTATTAATTAAAAATATACTATGTATTCGAATGAGAGTGAATGCACGCTTAAAAGAGTATTTATGCATCTTAATAAGAAAGAAGATTTTGTGTATGATGCTTTGAAATCGAATAAAGATAACAAGGATTGGATATCAATACCTCAATAGATTAGTTCATTTCAAATTTAGTGTAAATACTACAGATACACTTATATGTGTAGGTGCTTGTATTAGAGTACATCATGTTTGAGAAGGTCAAAATGTTTGTTACTCACATTACTTGAGGCGCGAACATCCTAGCAACACCACAGTGTATTAGCATTATATAAAAGATAATGAAAAGCGTATTAATTTGTTTATTATAAAATAGTTCAAAGGATCACCAAATAGAATAGCAAATGTAAATAATAAAATAAATCAACATTGAGACAGAAGAAGGGGTAGAGTGCCTCATCAAGTTCCTCAAGGACTTGTCACCGGAAGACCCCAATAATTTCATAGTAATAAAAAAACTCATTTAAGTTTACGGGCTGCCAATATTGATATACTTGTAGTCTTTCTACAAGGGCATCACTGCCAGCCTGGCGAAGGATAACAAAATGCTGATCCAGTAAATAGCAAGTCTGGCTGCTGATGTGGTAATGCAAGCTTAAATACCCAAAATAAGCTTCCTGTTTGAGCACGGCACGCGCGGTACAACACGACAAATCAAGAAAATACCTTTGACTGAGGAGCAGGTAATGTTTGGCAGCTTTATAGTTGAACTCAGTTGTAAAAATGCTGAATTGAATAATCACAAAATAGGTGCGTCTTAATATTAGTAGTTTTTACTAACCTATTTAAAGAGCTAATACCTAACAATTCTCATGAAAAGGTCTATCCAAGATTTTAGAATTAGCAAATAGCAAATTGGACTGCCGTTGAGCCAGACTCTGACCTCGAGCACTAATTTGAGACAGGAGTCTTCGGATGAGTCAGAAGTTGAGGATGAACCCTTCGACTTTTACACACATCAGAATACTACTGTTCTCAAATAGAAGTCAGACCCTAGCTTCAATCTCAGCATCGATTCTTCGGTCAATAGTGTTGATTTTAGCCAAAAAAATTCATATATTACTGAGATGAATAAAATGCTGTGCTGTCGAACTTTCTTCTACGAAAACTAAGCTATTCGAGCTGAGTAGAATTTAAGGGTCAGTTTCTTATAAGCACACTATCCATTTTCTGAAGCTGAGATTTAGTCGATCAAAAAAATCATGTGCTCTTTTCTCAATTGCGAGGGTGGACATCTATTTATCGGAATCCGAAAACCCAAGCATGGTCTCCCGAAAATTGTTTAAGAAGTCTACACTGAAAGTCAAAGAGAGGAAATTCAAAAATCCTTCAGGATGATAGCTTAAGGAATTGAGCCCGAAATTTTGACTAAAAAAATGTACAACGTCGAATTCGTGCCTATTCGCGAGCAGAGTGGAATATTCATTCCTGGTGGGTGCATCATTCGAGTTACTGTGAGCTACGGCATCCGAGATGAAATATACTCATACTCTTTCAATAACAATGATTGCTTCCCTTTTAGAGCTGGATCGGAGGTCATTGAAAAAAAGGGAAGATCTTTATTAATATACCATAAGTGTATTGTTAAAAACTAACTGCCAATCCCAAAAGCTCTTCACTTATAGCCCTGTTTGAAGCCATAAATTGGGTAACTGCTCCATAGCACATAAAATAAAAATCGTTAGCATAAAAAAAATAAAAAAAGCGTTCAAGAGGGTGAAACAGAAGAAGAATATCAAAACGAAATCAGTTTAGCGAACATTTCAGATCCTATGCTACAACTTAATCGAGCAAAGCCTGAGAAGATAAGCCACTGTCACTCTCTGACAATGAGCAAGAAATCATCAGCACAAGTCCACATAAGCGCAGTCAGCACCCAGGATTCCCACTCTTCTAAGGTAAAGAACGTATACTTTTTTGTGGTTGGGCTCGACGAGAACCAATTGACTCCTCTCTTTGCTGAAAGAAATCTGCTATCTAACGTCAAAATTTAATCTTCCAAAGAGAAGCAGCTCGTCACGAAAGTCCACGGCGAAGAGTACATCGCCAAAGTCAGAAAAATGCTCCTTAAAATTTAAAGCAAATATGCAAAAGAAAGAAACGTAAAAGTCTATGAAATGAGCCTCGAGTTAGAGATTGATAAAAATTATTTCAATCAGGCAATTTAGAGGATAACAGCTTTAGGCATCAGCTATAAGGTCTATTAAATTAACCATGTCAAATTCAAGCTTTTCCGGGACAGCTTTCAGGCGTTTATAGAGCTGGAGAGTCGGAAAATTCCCGTTCGATTTGTCCATCAATCTGGTTTATATTGAATGACACGAGGGGCTTGCATTGATATCATTAAAATATAACGATTTCACTGCTAGCCCCTCGTGCCACCCAATATTTTTCAGGTTTTTTTATTATGTGAACTACTACATTTTAACTATAAGCAATCAACACCTTTGACTAATTTATTATAAATAATATTTTAATGTTGTAGCGACCAACTAACAGGAACTGTCAAATCAAAAAAAATTATCAATATTAAGACAAAGATTATACTCAGCGCTTCGAGAGTGATCGTCTTCTTCAAATATTTTATTGTTACTGAACTATTTTGAAACATTTTGAGAGTCTGCTTTTTATTATCTCAGCGATTTTTAAATATCCTATTGAATGAATTTTTAGTTTTGTTTATTTTTCTCGTTTGTCCGATTGACTATCTCTAAAGCCCTCAAGAAATCCCTCTTAATTTTGGGGAGGTCTTCTTTCAAAAATGCATCCTGCATATCGAGATGCAGGATAGACAGTGCCGATTCGTAAGCCTGTGCATGCTCAAGGGTACCTTCATGATGGTCTTTTTTGTAGCAGTACACAAGCTCAGAAAGAAATTTTAAAATTTTCTAAATCTACTTTTTGTTCTCCTCGTCAACTTCTATGATCTTTTGATTTAATAAACAATTTTCTCTCCGAATTTATTAGTTTTCCTGTTGAAGCTGCGAGATGAGCTCCTGCATGCGACTCTCTGCATCGATTAGCTTGGATGTGTGATCGGTGAGGGCCCGGGGTTTGCGCTGGATCTGTCGCAGCTGCTTCCTGCTGTGCCTAATAAAATTCACATGGTGGTAGTAGTGATTATTGTCCTCAGTCTTCACCTTCTCGAAACCGTAGATGTTGAGCTGTCGGATAAAGGATGAAAAATTGTGATGTTTGAAGTATTTACTGAGCACATTCTTAGACAGGTCATCCGAGTCGGTCACCATGAACACGTCTTTTGAGGCCCAACTCATGCTCTTGTGGTTCTCTTTGCTCTAAAATCACATGCGTAATACCTCGAGGATGGCGAGCAGTTTGGAGACGAAAGGAGAAATTTTCTTGTTCATTTTTTGATCGGAAAAACTCATTATTATAACTTTCAAATTCTCCTAAGGAGTATCAGCATTCTATTTGTGTAACCTGGACATACTAGACCATTTGTTGCAGTAATATTGGAGTAGATAACCGAGCCCATATCAATCTCTGATGATCAAGCCGAATTGCAGCATATTTAGATTACAATTATTTCAGCAATGACGCCAGGTAAGCGCCTACAAATCATAAAATAGACCAGAATGAATATCCTCTAATCAGTATATATACAGTCACTTATATTAAATAATATTTCAATATACTTTAGGACTATTAAACTTTAGCATGCGGGTTGACCCTTTTGCTTAATTATTGTATAATATTAGTATGTCTTCAAACGAGGAACTATTTAGACAAGCACTCGAGTATATAAAAAATTTGCCGTCCGAAGGTATTCGTGAATGTATGCAGGAGATAGCAAGGGTCAGTCCATCGATAACGAAACAAAGCTTAAATTCTACGCTCTGTTCAAGCAGGCCACCGCCGGCCCTAATAATACGAAGGCCCCCAGCAAGCTCAAGATAGTGGAGAGGTATAAATGGGACGAGTGGAAGAAGCTGGGCAAAATGACAAAAGATGATGCGATGAAGGTCTACGTCTAAACGCTGACCAGGAAGTCCCCCGGCTGGAACACCAAACCCAAGCTTTGATTATAAATAAATCTGAATATTTATAAATTAACTTAGCGGAGTATTACCACAGCTCTCTATTGGTGTTCGGCAACAAGATGATATCAGAAAAGCAAGTTGACTTCCTGAAAGACTTCATGTCGGGTGGCGTGGCAGGCATCATCTCCAAGACAGTGGTTGCCCCGATTGAGCGAGTGAAGTTGCTCATGCAAACCCAACTGGAGAACTCCAAGGTAGTGCGCCCGTACAAAGGAGCCACTGACTGCTTTCTCCGATGTCTGAGGGAGGAGGGAGTGCTTGCTCTGTGGAGAGGCAACTGGGTCAATGTTGTTAGATATTTTCCAACTCAGGCTCTCGGTTTCTCATTCAAAGAATACTTCAACACTTTCTTTAAAACAAGCAAGGAGACGCAGAAATAAAAAATTCAATTCTTAATGGCCAAGATTTTGAGCGGTGGACTTGCTGGAGCCGCAACAACTGTTTTTGTACATCCTTTGGACTTTGCCAGAACCAGGCTGGGCGTGGATTTGGGCAAGAGCATTTCCGAAAGGTAATTCACAGGCCTTATTGACTGTCTAAAGAAGACTTATAAAAATGACGGAATTCAAGGTCTTTATCGAGGATTTGTGGTTTCAATCCCGAGCATTTTTATTTACAGAGGACTATACTTTGGTATTTACGACTACACAAAGGATGTCGTATTGGATAAGGATGCAGGGTTTGGTATAAAATTTGCATTTGCTCAGGTAGCTGTGATGCTGTCGTAGCTTGTCTCTTACCCAGGGGACACAGTCAAGAGAAAACTAATGATGCAGAGTCTAAAAGCAGTAAAGTAATACGATGGCATGATTGATTGCTTCCGTAAAACCTATCGAAAGTAAGGGCTTGTTGGATTCTGGAGAGGAGCTTATACAAACGCCTTAAGAAGTATCGGTAGTTCGCTCTGCTTGGTCCTCTATGACGAGTTTGTCAAGTTGTCAGGAAAATCGAAAAATTGATATTCATTAATTTTAAGGTAAATTTTGAAGCAGACTCATGAACTTAGATATGATTATTTTAACAATAATGATTGTGATTGATCTAAGTATGACTCGGAATAAAATTAATCATTGAGTGCCTTAAAGGAAATGCATCCATCACAACATAAGCAGGACCCAGTTTTCTAGTTAAGGAGACTTCAGAGCAGCATCCACTAGAAACTAAACAGGCTAAGCAATCTAAATTCATAGTATAGAGAAAAGCAAGAGAAGCAGTTCCTTAAAGTATTCCTGCATGTCATGGACAAAATGAGCACAGAGCTCAGTCAAGCTCAAGAGCAATATCTTAATATCGACCGCGAAATCTAAAAGGATGAAAAATGTGTATAACTCTCTACCAAACTATCCTTCTTCAAAAACTAAAGTCTCTTTCTTCGAATGGAACTCGAAAATACTTAGAATGAAATCGAGCGAGAAAAGGAGAAACAGAAGCAAATTTTACAGATGAGAGAACATATTCAAGCTTAGCTATTTTAAACATCAAAATAAATATGTCGGTATAAGCTGAAGGCACGTAGTTATTCCAAAGAGCTGATGAGTCACTGCACTCGAACGAAGGAGATGAGACCCAGTTTCTACTCGCAGACCAAATCCTCATCGTTGGAGAAGTCAGTCAAGGAACGCAGGGTACCGCAGAATCTGAATAATAAGATCTCATCATTATCCCACCTGCAAACGGGGAACAGCGCCCAATGTGAAGATGAAAAAGCGAATGATAGTTAGTTTCGAGTAAAAGCAGCCAAACTTGCAAAGTAGCGAAAAATTCTCATGAACAAAAGCTACTACACGAGTGGGTACTTGAACAAGAAGCGAAACAGCCCTGTCCTGCTGATTTGATCACAACACAGATATATAATATACAGCATAAGTAACCGAGGTGTGATAAAAATAACATTTTTTGTAATAAAATTATTAATTATGTTCTTTCAGGAGACAAAGCGCAACACCGACTTCGCGATCCAGAGCAACCCCTCCCCATGTATGGAATAGCCATAACAAAGTCGACTACTCGACCCAGTGCGAGCGCAAAAAGAGCAATAGTTACGCTCCATTCAATTCAACAGCAAAGGTCAACCGGTCGATGGTGAAGGCTGAAAAAGCAGCTTCCCATATCGACAATGAGGAGGAAAAGCTCTTCGTTCTCGAGGATACCAATATCCAAATGATTGCGCAACAGCAAATGCAGTCCATGTTCAAATCAAGAAGTGAGCGCGTGATACCGAAACCAAGCAACGTCCCCGGTCCAGGTGCTTATGATCTCGCATTCAACTATCGCCCAGGCAAATCTCCGAGTAGAGTTACGGTATTTGAGCACAATCTTGTAACTGAGAGGACGGCGCCATCCATCCCAACAGACAGCCTAGGTTACAAGTGCACATCCGACAACAAAATAGAAAAGGTAAGACCTAAAGTTACAAATGGGCCCGTACCCGGTACCTATAATCTGAGGACTGAGGTGCTTCAGGATAGAGGAATTACATGGACCACTCACACAACTATCAGTCGCAAGGAGGATGACATTGTAGGACCTGGACCTGGCATGTACAATGCAACAGTGAGTGTTAGAGCTAAAGCACCGACTTCCTGTTTTAATTCTGGTTTTGATCGATTCAACCCCAAAAAGATAAAAAAATCCCATAATCCTGGCCCCGGTGACTACCACACAGAAGTACGCCTGCACCGACAGCAGTCCGAAGGCCACTTTAATTCAAAATCTGTTCGTTTCCCCATCGATAAATGCTCAAATCTTGGACCCGGGGCATATGAGTTGTGTAAAAACTCACTCAGTAATAATAAGATGTCCGACCTAATGAGAGTAGGAGCAGACCGAAAGACTATTTTTAGTACTATTCAAAACAAGAACCCAGGTCCGGGCGAATATGTAGCTCGAGATGGGATGACATTCGAACTCCAAAAAGTACTACTCAGAAAACATAATATATCCCAATTTGCAAACAGTCGACGAGAACTCTTTGAACCAAAGGGAGTAGAGGAACCTGGCCCTGGAGCTTATGAACCTGCTCTCCCCAAGAGCAGCTCCAAGGGAAATATCGGTTATAACAAAGTCGAAGTTGTGAATCTGAAATAGTCATAAGAAGCAGCCACTCCTTCACCAGCTTAGTATAGTTTCAATAACTTTACGCTCAAGGGCAAAATGGAGAAAGAGTCAAAGCGGCTCACTCTGACAGATAAGAAGCCATTTAATATCGGGTCCCAAAGATTTGACCACTATAGTCCTACAAAGAAAATAAACGAAATTAAAACGAATCTGACTCACGACACAGAGAATAACTAGGGAGTAGAAGTAGAAAATAGTACGAATATGAACTTCGAAGGTCCAAAGCGAGTGAAGAAGTTAATAATGACGTCGGTTAAAGTAAAGGTCCCATTTGGCACATCGACCAGCAAATTCGATCATCATTTAGACAGCAGTCAGGTCGGACCAGGCTAGTACAGCACAGCAGACGGCTGGATTAAGCCGAGCTACAACATAAAGGGCAAGCTATCCAAGCCTAAGTGAGAATTTTATTTATATTGAGTCTATTTCAAAATTATTGATTATCACGGCCACACCCTTATCTTGTACTTGTGGTAGAGGATGGTACCGATAAAGAGTGCGGTCACTGTCACTGAGGCTGCCGAAATAAGTAGCATATTTTTTCTCTGCTGGCTTTTGGCCCTCAGTTCATATACTCTTTATTTAGACAGTCCCTCGTCGATGTTTTGGATTGTTTTCATAATTATTTAAGAAAACAAAGGTTCATATGATTAAGTCTAATATTTTACAGGAAGTGATTATAGATTTAATTTCGGGGGTCTGTTCGTACTCAAGATCCCTAGTGCCTCCTAGCTTGTGACTTTTCGATACAGAACGTGGGGTGGTAAAATTGAGTGAGTACTTACTTGCTGTTAATTAAAATTTTCATCGTCAAACTCTACCACTAAATCAATTCTATGATAATGCTCAAGAGTACCGGTTCGCTAATGAAGTATAGTTCGTGAAAAAAGAGCTCAAGTTTTCCTTTTTTACTTTGAATAGCAATAAGGTTTTTGCGGTGTTTTGGTTTGTGAACAGCGTTGAAGTTCTAGAGTATGTGAAGATAGACCTACCCTCATTGAAATCATCTTATATTTTTTGCGCATCATGGAACAATGGCTCTATGTACCCATGATAGTTTGGAGTGTCTACCATTAATACCGAGAACACCTTATTATCTCTAAGTTTTTGAAAATCATTGTAAGCCTTTTTGCTTTTGCGGCGAGTGAAGGTCTCTTCCAATGAGGATTCGTAACCTAAGTACAACAGGTCCCTATAGCAGCACTTGTAGTTTACGAAGGCGTAAAGATTCCAGCTTGTCAGAAACTTCTCTTCATCCATCTCGGTATCTGCACTTTGAAACTACTCAAACTCGATATCGGGTAGTGGCTCGAAAATCACTGTGAGTAAATTCTTATGCACCTGCTTAATTTATTTCATATTTATTTCTTCAGCACAACTCGCAATATATTTTTTTGCTGCAGCTCGCGTGTTTATTAGAAAATTAATAGCTTCAGAACTGAGCTCAACAGATTCGCCTTAGTTTTCTTAAAGAACAAAATTGTCAGTGTTGACTCGCAATTTTAGATTATCGTCATATTGAAAGTGTCTGAGGATACTCCAGCAAATTTGGATCTTAAGCATTTAAATAACTTTCTTCTGCAAAGCAATGAATCCTTTCAGTTCAATATAATCATGCTGCTCGGTTTATAGCTCTCTCAAAATGATCTCCTTTATTGTTTTGATGTCTTAAGTATTGAGCTCGCTCTGAAATACTCTCTACTGTAGAACATTTAGCTCTGAGTCATGCAGTCGCCCATCCATGTCTTGGTCAAGAATTCGAAAAATGCGAATCAATGCTTTTTGGAAGCCTTCCGTAATTTTCTTTTACTCGAGGTTGTATAATGGAGAAAGCGGGTATAGCACTGCTCTCTGTGCACAATTAAGCACAGATTTGACATTACGATCGTAAAATGCAGAGCATTCGATACCCATTTGGACGTTTTTGTATCGTTTAGTCACTTTCTTAAGGATATCCTTGACCTTAATGTACTCGTGTTCGACTTCGAACTCCAGTTCCTTCTTATCAGTTTTATTGCCCACCAATATGATGGGGATCTGACTAAGTTTATCCTTACTTTTGGATTCACTGTGTTAATGCGGGGCAGCCAGTCGCTCTCGATACGGTCGATGGTTTCAGGATCTGACACGTCGTATACTAGAAGAATGAGGTCCGCCGATCGGATGCCTGCAGTCAAGTCCATGTCTACTGCAGTGTCGATTAACTCCGTAAACACCTATTTCGAGTACAGACACATCTCGGGAGGCAGGATCACTTTTTTGAGAGTTTTCTCTACATTAGAACTGACTTCGGAGTATATAGTGTGGATGAGCGAACTCTTGCCGACATTCTCTGCATTATTCTGTGATTACCATCCCCCAAAACTAACAATCTCATGTTTCTCTTCATCGTCGATATTAAAATTTGCTATAATTATTAGATCTATCCATATTAATATTATCATCGATACAAATTAACATATTTACCCGTCTGTATAATTATACTTTCATTACAGCTGAATTTTTAATACTCTGCTCTAAATTTTTTATATAACCGTTCATAAAAATAAATAGAATATTATGCAAGTCAACTTTGAGTGTACTTCTTTTTGCTCGACTTTACTCTTATCTTTTCGTATTTCGTTAATGTTTTTTGTGTTTTCATCAAAGCTTCTGATATGCGCTTCTTCAATACCGTTATCTTATCAGATTAGTGAGCTGAAGATTTTTCTTACTTCCACGATCCCTCCCAAGAAGCCTTCTTAGGTTTAAATTCTGACTTTGTTTTTTCACTAGCTTTAAAGCTCGAAGTTCTCTTTTTCTTCTTATTTTTGGAGTCTCTTACACTATATGAATCTTCAAAATGAAAATCGTGATCGAAGTGCCACAATGAATTCCCTATTTTCTCATTCGAGCCTGTTCGAGCCAGCGAATCTGAGTTCTCTGAAGAGTTCACTCCCGACTCTGATAGTTTCACCTATTTCTTCCTAAAATCTTTGCAGAGTATTTCGTTTTGTATTTTTTTGAGTTTTTCTGAAATTCCTGAGACTTTGATCCTCCATTTCTCCTACTTATGATCTCGTGCTTGGAACAGTCTTTCGTACTCCTCCATGAGATCTGCTGTCAGCTGGTCGGCATCATTGTTGTCATAAAGCATAAGTGCAGCAGAGTCAGGCTTTACAAACATTTTAATGCGGTGCTCGGGAGAGTACCCGAAGTTATGGAGATGGATCTGCGGCTTCACTCCATTGGCGACCATGTCCTTGAACAGCGATAGTAGATCAGCTTTAAATTCGCTGCTCTTCACATACTACTGGATCCCTGCTTCAGCCGAATTGTAAGGGAAGGGCACGTATTCATAAATGAAGGTGTAGGTCTTGTGCAGGTACGATTCTATCACTTTGGAAGGTTTTATGATGTGCTCGTTCTCAATGCTTAAAATTCTGCTCACCACCTCATGGTTGTTTCTGAGAGAGCTGAAAGGGATCACCAGCTTTACATTCACTTGATATCTACTATTTTTTAGCCCATTGAAAGGATAGTGGCTTTGCTAGGACATTTAAATCTGGTATTCAGGCTTACTCCTCAGGATCATTCGAAATAATTAATAATGTCTTGTCTTTTATTAAGGTACACATTTAAGAACGAACGGAAAGTTTATAATTTTGTCAATTACCAGACTTTGCCGAAATATATTAAATAATCGATATGAGCAAAAATTACGATGATAGACTGGATTTAGTAAAATGGATTGAGTTAATATTTCTCCACTATAATTTTAACATAATAATCAAAGTAGTCGAATCCAATCATGATCGCGCGAAGATTACTCTTAGTCGTATTAACCATCGTCTCGCTAACTTCTGTGGCATACTCAGATGACCCTCTCGTAGTGGTCACTTCTCAAAAGTACCCGCCAATCGAAATAGGTTTGGTAAGCCCGTGCTGGACACAGAGAGTCTGAGACAGCATAAATAGACCAGTAAACCGTCCAGCTACGTCGTGGATACCACTGGATAGACTGAAGTAGTCAGTAAAATCGCAAAGAAGTTGTTGCGAGAAGCTGGTATTGATGCCGATATAGTCCACTCATTTATCATGAAAGCCCAGGAATTTCAGCCTGCTCTATAAGCAGTAGTTGCTCCCCAAAATATCGAAATTTCGGAGCTAATCTCTAAGCTACAGGCCGCCCCCGAAGCAATAATATATTTCGTAAATGGACGTAGACAGACGCACCGGCTTCTGGAGCAGACCACAGTGGGACAGCAGAGTGACACATCGGGACGCAGCCAACTGTTCGCCAACATGACCCCCTCTGTATTGTCAGGACTATTCGTTGCCCTATTTCTGCTCGTCATGCTGTGCATAGCCGTGTCCTGCCTTTTCGACATAAAGACTAACGATAGGTTTGCCAGCACCAACTTGTTCGTCGGCAAATAATCATGATCTGTGTGCTTTGTGATCAACTAATAATCGGCACAACAACAATATGCTATTTAATGCCATAGTTCTAGTAATGTAAAATATAAACTGTATTTGAATATAGTTGGCAATTATCATAAGATAAGTATCGGAGAATGGACATCGCAGTTCAAGGTCTAACAGAGCTGCAGAGCTACTTAATGCAGCTGGCTGAGCAGGTCCCAAAGGCTCCCTCGCTAACAACAGGCTTCACCACTAGTTTCGTGACTATCCTAGTGTGCGAGATAGGCGACAAAACTTTCTTCCTAGCGATGATTATGGCCTCAAGATATGCTCAGTCGATAGTGTTCCTGGGGGGGTACGGGGCTCTCTTCGTCATGACCGTGCTCAGTACAGCGTTCGGCAAGATCGCCACCGCCTGGATATCACCGCTGTTTACCAATATCATGGTTACTGTTCTCTTTATGTACTTCGGCATTAAGCTGCTCATCGACGCCAAAAACCACGTCGAGGAAGAAGAAAATGAGGAGTTGAAAGAAGTTGGCCATGAAATTGATGAAATGGAGCTCAAGTACATTGAAAGAAACAGCCAAAACCAACCTTTAACCCCAAACTCGCCGTCCAAGGAACAGGATACTCTGCCAGGAAAGAAGAAAAAGTTGAAAATCCCTAGTACCTATATTTTGTCTCAAGCGTTCATTATGACTTTCTTGGCTGAGTGGGGCGACCGGTCTCAAATCGCAACAATCGGACTGGCTGCTTCGTTCAACGTGTACATGGTAACGATAGGAGCACTGCTGGGACACTTGATCTGCACTATGGCAGCAGTAAGGCTCGGCGAGTGGATCAGCGGCAAGGTGAGCGAGAAGACTATGATGACAGTGGGTGGCATTGTGTTCATCATCAGCGGTATCTGCACTGCAGCACTGGCTCTAGACAACATTTATGACAGTCACCATAAGCCAGTTTGATATATAGCTTATTATTACGTCTATCTTTCCTAACACTCGCGCATTTCAATATTAACATAGTCCATGGTGAGCAAATTATTAAATCCGTATTTTCTTAACGTCTATTTTAGGTGGGCTGGAATGGTAAGCGAAACAAAATAACGAGAAGAGCTGTTTATATATATAATAAATTCCAATAATTTTAGATCACAGGAGTAGATGTCGTCACCCAACGCAGACTACGATGAGAATCAATAGAGCATATAATTTGTAATTCCATTCCTTAATGTAGTATAAGATCAAGCTGATGGAGAAGGAGAGGGAGATCTCATAGAATGGAGCCAAGCTCAAGAAAATAGAGTTCAAAAACAATCGGGACATCAAAGAGTTGAAGATGGCCGAGGAAAAGGTCAAAGTACAGCTCAAGGACGAAAAGGCAAAGCTGGACAAGGCTACTAAAAGTTTAATTGAAACCACCGAGCAGAACAACGTGTTGCAATTTCGCATGAACGAGCTCAAGGAAGAGAAGGACAAGTAAATTGAGTCGACTAGAGCCCAGTATAACTTCCTGAAGAACTAGGTGCGCTCCTATGAACGCATCCTGCCGACCCACACGTTCATGAGTAAGCTTGGGGCAACTTACGAGCAGCTGCCGACCTACGAGGAGGTGTTCATAAACTGGAAGGACAAGTCATAGAGACTGGACGAAATGGAGGGCAAAATGAAGAAGCTCAAAGCCGAGTCATAGGAGAAGATCGAAATGGGGCAGAAGGTCAGTGAGGCGCTGCAGAAGAAGAAGCAAGAACTGGAAAAGCAACTCAGGGATGACATAACTAAGCTGTTGGATCTTTAATCGCAAGTGGCCACGCTAATCATTGAGAGGGACGATTTACGTATCAGATGCAGTGACCTTGCAGGTGACTTAGGGACAGTGAGCCATAATCTGGAGTTGCAGACCGAGTACAGCAAGTAGATATAGCTAAAGATAGAAGAGCTGTCCAGAACATACCAGGCGTAAATTCATAACAAGGAATATGAGATACAAAAGGTCACAGAGGAGGAATTTCGGAAGTATGAAGAATAAATAGAACGAATTACTAGAACTTTTGAGATGAAGTAAAACTCTCATCTGCAGCAGCTCGCATACTTCGAAGAGTAGTAACATAGACTGCTCGAAAGGTTGCAGAAGGATAAAGAAAAATTTTAGTAGACTTATAGAGAAATATATGGCGAAGTAGATAAGATCAAGAGGGAGCTTGACATTGAGAAAGAAGAGAGATGGAAGTAGAAGACGGACTACGATAAACTTAAAACGGCGCTTACCAGCAAAACAAATGAGCACTTGTAGTGTATAAGGAAGCTGGGTGAAGACTAAGTCAAAATATAGCAGCTTAGCCTTGATATCAAGAAACTACAAGATAAAATACTAGCAAGCCAAAGTGATGAAAATTTTAAGCAAGGGGAACACAAGGCTATCAAAAGTGAGCTAGAACTAAAAATCAAATAACTTACTGAAGAAGTCAACTAACTGAGAGAATAAATTATTCTCAAGGATCACTAAATTCGAGGGCTTCACGTTTAAATCGAAGAACTAAAAGCTAAAGGGCACTCAAGCTCAAACTTCAAATCTAACTCTCTCGGTTTCTCTGGCTTGGAGCCTGATCAGGATAGTGTTAGGGATAGATCCAACACTGAATAAAACAGTGAGTTTGAGAAAGTGGGGTCCTTGCAATAAGTCACAGTCGTCACGAGTGCAATTCGCAATCGACAGTAAAGTATTGTGTCACAATAGTCTCATACCTAGCAAAGAAGGACTTCAGCTAATTACTATACTCAAGCTCAGTTCGAAGCCAAACTTGCGGAGGGGCTCAAATCAGTAGAGAAAGAAATATAGTCCAGGTACCACATTAAGATCGAATAAGCCAAGTTGTTAACTGAGCAACAGTTCAAGGAGGACCTGCACAAGGAGATCGTGATTCTGACCGGGGAGCACAAGAAGTAGCTGAATTAAAGCAGGAGAAATGAGGAAGATGCTCAATGCAAGCTTAAAAGACTGAATGATGAGTTTGAATCTTTTAAGCTTGATTACAGCGAGTCAATAGCCAAGTGGGGCAAGAAATATGATCTTCTAAAAAGTGACAAATAAGCCATCGAGCAAAACAGCACAGCTCAAGTACTTGAATCCAAAAAGGACAAGTAAAGCATCTCAGTTTTTAAAAATCAGAATCGGTAGCTAGAGAAAACTTTAAAGTAATATCAAAGGATCATGGAGAATCAAAACAATCAGCTGGAGACACTAAAAAAATATAAATAAAATAACGAAGCGAAAGAAAGTAAATAGAAATCAGTGTCAAGTGAGTCCAGTTCGACCAATTTAAAAGATATTATCGAAAAGTATACAAACCAAATAACAAAAATTATGCAGGAAAAGTAATAGATAATTAAAAAATATGACGAAGCCGAACAGCTTGCTACCAATTTAAGAAAGCAAATATAAAACCTTAACAAGAACATATAGAGTTTAAGGATAGAAAATTAAGAGAAGTCGAAATAGAATTAGATGCTTTTAGATTTGCTGGACCACGAAAGAAAGGATCGAACCTTGAGAACTGTTCCATCCTTAGCTTCTCTGCGTGATCAGGATGGTCAATAGTAGGAAAACTTTAAGTAGTTCTACAATCAGGCGGGCCAAAAGGAAGGGCAAATTACTTTGCTTGAACGATAGCTTGCCGATATCAAATCGTAGATGGAAGATGAAAAAAAGAAATATTAGAGAGAGATCGCTAGCCAAGAATAATAAATGAAGGGCTACATTGAGGAGATCATTAATATGAAACTAAAAGTAGCCAATGCAGAGATGAAGGCCTCTGAGAAGACTCATCTATACAACCAGCTGAAGAAGAAACTAAATATTGCCTGATTTTTTATTCACTTATTTACAATTTTGGCACTTATCTAATTATTGAATATCCCTGCGCAGGATGCAGAGGAATAGCAAAATTGACATCATTCGATTGGAAAAGTACATCAAAGTATGCGCTAAATTAATGCTCAGCCCTCGGGATGCTGTCAGGCGTGTCTCAACGAGATTCAAACAAGCAAGGACTGCATCATCACTTGTGAGATATGCAAAAGCTGCATTCATCAGACTCACTACGGATCAGAGCTATCGCAACCGCCTGAAGTGTGGCAGTGCGAGCGATGCAGGCACTTCTTGGAGCATGGGACTATGGACATCGCCTGTGCGTTCTGTCCCAATCTGCGGGGCATAATGAAGCAATATTTGTTCGAAAACAAGAAAGTGTGGGTATCCCTCTTTTTATTTGCAGCTGCATCCTGAATGTGTCGTGTGGGGCTACCCTATTATCTACTTCACCTCCCTCAAACGAGAATAAATTAGTAAGGAGAAGCAAAAGAGTGAATCCATTTTGTTTTGGGTACCTGATTATGAGGTTAATGATAATCCTTGCGATGTATGCAAAAGCATGAGTGGATATCGAATAAAGTGCAAGTATTACAGTTGTACGAAAAGTTATCACGTCACATGCGCTCGCCCCTTTGGCATCGTTAGAGATCTTGAAAGCATGAGGTACATCGCACCTGTCTTAGGATTGAGACAACCAGAAATGGTTACTTTCCAGTATATTGCCGGGAGCACATTGAACTCAAAATTGATGATGCCAAGAAAAGAATAAAACTGTTGAGAGAAGCCGGAGATATTGAAAAAGCTACTCATTTCCTTAAACTATCTAATTTGCTTTCGGGTCAACTCAAGAATTTAGAAAATGCGGTTAACAAGTGCAGACTCGAAGAAGAGCTTATCCAAAAAATTAGCATTGAGGCTCGTAAAAATATGCAAGGAGGAGATCACATAAGCTTAAGTGAACTCGATGATAGCTTCTCAAGTCAGCAATCCAACGAATTTTTGAAAATTTTACAGAGTGAGATGGTCGATGAAGGTCTACCTCTTATGCCTTTAGAGAGCATTAAAAGAGTCACAGAGTAAAGCCAAAGTATTTTGTTAAAACCGACTCCAACAATGGAGCAGAAGATAGTAAAGCATCGAATACACACTAAGCTATCAAAACCTAAAGCTAATGCCAAGAAAACTGAGACTACTCGAGGAGCCGAAATTAAAAACACAGTGGAAGCTAAATCTTTGTTAAACGAAAACTTGGCTATACATGCGCCTTCGAACCAAAGCAAATAATCATAGTCAGATCACTCAATCGATGATGAAGGAAAAGCAAAAGGATATGAGGCAATGTTCGATGATTTTTGATTACTTATTTCACTTGTCTGTTGTCTGTTACAGATGGATTAAAATATTTTAATAATTTGAGTTGCTCAATTTAAATAAAAATAATCACTGTCACTTGTTTTTCTTCTTAGTAATGGACTCGATGTACTACTTCTCCACTTTAGCGAGCGCTTTGCGGGTTTAAACATTTTTGACAGTTTCAGGTTTGAAATAGTCGGGTGCGATTTAATAGAACCACTTGGGGTTTATGTCCACCACCGTCCTCATGTAGTTCTTTTTAGTAAGCACGAGCTCATGATATAAAACGAAGATGGGTTTGTGGGCGAGCACACAGCTTGGATGAATGGCGACTACTTGTGAGTCCTTGACTTTTATAGAAAAATAATTACTTGTCAAATATACGTTATTCTTCTGGAGGATGCCCACCTGTGTAAAGTAGCCCGTCAGCAGACACTTTTTCACTGCTGTGATATTTGGCTGAATTGGAAAGTCATCGCTAACTGCAATTTACAACTTGATCATCATGTCTTTGAGCTGAGTGCGGACGTCGTCAGCTGCTTTGAGGTGCCTGTGGTTGAGATAGTTCTTGTAGCACCAGTCCACGTCCATGTTCTTTCGCTTATACTAGTGGAAGGCGTTCATAATTGTGATATGGTCTCCTTCTGCATTAATAAACTTTGCATGGGCATCAGTTGCCTCCTGTAACTTCTCTTTGGGACGTAGAAATACATTCGGACTGCTCATGCACGACACAATCGTCAGTACCTCTTCTGCACATTTATACTTGGGAGCGGTCAGTAGCGTTTTAGATAGCTGAGGTTACAGTGGAAACTCTGACATCTTTTCACCCTCGGGTGTTAAATTTCCTTCGTCATCCAAAGCGCCCAAATAGTTAAGCAGTTATAGTGCCCTCATTAAAGTCTCAGGAGCAGGAGGATCCATGAAATCGAAGTGGACTAAGTCTTCAATGCCCAATCTTTTCAAAGATAGCACAGTGGATGCCAGGTTTGATCTCAAAATCTCAGGATAAGTGTTCTCAATGAGTTATTGCTTATAAGAAGCTTCTGTGTAGAGCCTAAAGCATTTACCTGGTTTTGTCCTACCAGCACGGCCTGCTCTTTGCTTGGCACTGGCCCGACTGATGGGAGATACCAGCAGGCTTTCAACCTTCATCCTGGGGTTAAACACTTTTTGCTTAGAGAACCCGGGGTCTACCACATATACGATTCCATCGATTGTTATCGAAGTCTCTGCAATGTTGGTGGCCACAATAATCTTACGGCCTTTGAGACCTTTTTTGTTGGGCTTGGGCGGCTATTCGAAGATGCGCTGCTGCTGATGAGGTGGTAAAGTGGAGTACAGAGGTATGACTGCGACTGGTCCAACCTTGTCGCCCAATTACTTTACTTATTCATCAATACGACTGCATGCTAGTTCTATCTCCTACTCACCAGTCAAGAATAGTAGAATGTCACCCTAAGATTAATTCTAATGAATAGAGACAGCCATTTTTATAGAAGCCTCCACATAATCAGACTCGGGCTCTTTGCTGAAATACACATCCACAGGGTAGGTTCGTCCGGGAATGTCGAGTCGAGGAGCCCCACTGAAATACTATTGAAATTTTTATGCGTCCAGAGTAGCTGACATTACAATCAGCTTCAAATCTGGCCTCTTGACCAGTACCTATTTTATGAGACCGAAAAGAATGTCAGTATTAAGTGTCCTCTCATGAGCCTAGTCGAGAATCACGACTGAGTACTTTTCGAGTTTATGGTCCATCATGGCTTCTCTGAGCAGCATACCGTCAGTCATATATTTAAGGACTGTTTTTTTGGAAGTCAAATCTTCGAATCTGATAGAGTATCCGACTTATTATCCAAGCTATACATCCATTTATTCGCTGACCCTCTTGGCGACGGACATGGCGGCCACTCGTCTAGGTTGAGTGCATGCGATCCCTTGACCCCTGCCTGCTAGCCCAGACTAAAGTAGAAATTGGGGGATTTGTGTGGTCTTGCCTGAGCCTGTTTCTCCAACCAGTATAATAACTTGATGACATTTTATAAGTTCCACCAGTTTTTGTTTAGCGTCGTGAGCTGGCAACTTTTTTCGCACTTGGAGTATCTCGTAATATCGCTCTGAATAGGGTTTCCCAGTCAGGTAGTTGACCTCCTATTTAAATTCGCCCTTGTGTTTTTTCTTGGGACGGGCGAGCTCATCGTCCTCGTTATATTATTATTTCGAGTCCTTGCTCGATGCCAAGTCTATTTTCTTTCGCATAGTTGAAGCAGTATTATAAGAGTGTCAATATTATCATTTAATTGGTACTGAAATAGGAACTTTGATCAAATACGCGGTTTAAAATTCACTTTGCGTAACTTATCACGTAATATTTCGTACTCCTTGATGTCCTTCCTCAGTTCTTTCTTGCTTGATATCTTAGATTTCTCCTCTATTATTTTATGGATCATTCTTAGATTTTGCTTTTGCAGTTCTTTTTTGTTCTCTTCCTACTTGTAGATGCGATGAGTGTACAGATTTCTTGCAGACGATGATTCTTCAAGTAGGGAATGCCTACGTTTTTGTATTTTGACGATATGCTAAAGCATTGCTTTGTTCTCTAACTTCACGGGATCAAATACAGACTCTACTTTGGTCAGAGCTTCCTTGTTTCTGCTGAGCTGCTTTAGTCGTGTCTTGCGTTATTTGTTTTTTTCATGAGGATGTACCGGCGCGTTTCTGATTTATTATAGTTTGAATCTGTGGTGTTCCATCTCCTTACTCTTGATGCGCTCGTAGCACAGGTCGTTCGAAACTGATCTAGAAGACAGCCGCAGAGCGTTCATTATAGACAGAGAGCAAATAAATTATATATTTAATGTCTAACAATTTACTATATTCTTACACTGTATAAATAAATATATAGGATTATATTCTATCAAGAATATGCAAAAGTACCATAGCTTCGACCAACAGTTTTACGATTACTTGTTTCTGCACGTTGTTGAGAAAGGGGGATTGAGGCTGCAGATTATCGCTTCCTAACTGGGTAAATAGCAAATAATTCAGCCAAGTAGCTGCAATAAAAATTTGATGCCAAAGACCCTCTCAATCTGTATCGGAAGCAATACGGTAACATTTTTGAGGCGCTGAAGGCAATAAAGAATCCATTTTTTATTTTGGACAGCATGGTCATTCGCATGAAGAAACCTGAGGAAGTGAGAGCACTCAAGATCAACCCCGAATTGATAACTAAGTACGAGGCTAAGCTTAAGCTCAATAGAGAGGAATAAATAAAGATTATGAAGATCAACAGTGAAAATGAGTGTAAGATATGCGGGAGTATCTATAATATAAATGTAAATAAGAAAGGGATGTGCTCTAATGGCAAATAACACATACCTACTCATTGATTATTTGATTAATAGAGTATTTTGTTAAAATATAGTAGCTCATTAATCCAAGCCAGGATATCACAATTATACTATATTTAATAAACAATATCGTAGTGCAAATTCAAGTACATGATAGTAAATAAGTGATGAGTTCAAAATGAAAGCTCAGTTATAAAGTCTTGAAATTCCAGCAGGTCATCTTCCTTGGAAAAGCGCACAGTTTCCATTATCTTACTGCTGCTAACTAGGAACGAGGTTAACTTGCTGAACCCTGATTGCATTTGCTTGTTCGCTATAACAATCTCAAGTTCATCGTCGCTATCTATTTCATCTTGAGATTGCTTCTCTATTGTAAACCTAATTTAAGTATCTGATGCCTTCAGAGAAACTTATGGTTTATAAAATTTTTGACCTCCGTAAACCAGTACTCCTGAGTTGCTGCTGAGAGCATTTATAAAAATGTGCACGAATTTATCGACAGTGATGACGAGTTCGCTAGGCATCCATCTGTGCTCTTTGAACAACTATATTTCAAATTTCTTCAGTATTAAATGGTGAAAATCGAACTCCTGAATTTCACACCTATGTAAGACGGCAAGTACTTTCGCAAATAAGCAGACAGTTGCTCAGTTAGGTTCCAGCTTCCATTGTTCTTATTTTATGGCACTGTGCTCGATATCTCCGTTATGAATTGAATATCCAACAAATTTTACAGCTGGTACAAATGACTAATCTAATTAATTAAATTTTATTGAAAATGCAGTTCATGTTACGTCTGAATTTAACTGTTAATTATCTACTTCTTGTTGGAGAGCATTTTCGTTTATTTTTAATATTTAGTAGAAGCCTAGTTGTATATTTTGAGGCTCTTTTCAACGAGCTGCCCTCTCATTTCTTCTTCGGAAGCCACATACTTCCAATACTGCATGATTAATTTGCCGTACTACGCCTGCATTTTGATTTCGCTCTCGCACTTTCTTAAGAACGACAGCTCAATGCAGTAGAAGTCTTCTGTCGCCTCTTTGATGATGTTTTGGCAACACTAGGTGAAGTTAGCCTCCAGTCTGATTAGCTTCTTGCAGATAGATTCATCCAATTCTGATAAAATTTGCTTTGTTTTCGTTATTTTGGATCTCAGTGCCCGCGATTATTTGTGCACATTGTCTAAGTACTAGTCAAAAATTTATTTCAATATCTTGGTCTGGATGACTGTGCACAGCTCAGCCGATAGCTCCCTCCTCGCTCTGTCTTTGTGAGCTAGGGACTGTAGTGCAGTAGAGCATGCAATGTAAATGTTTCGGCCTACCTTATTCTCGATTTGACACGCATCACTTTCTAAAAAGCGTTAAGTGCCCGATACTTTGGAGATCAGGTATGACTCTTATTGTCTGCATCGTTGTGCGTAAAAAGTTTTATAGACTTCGAAGTTTTATAAGGAAAGTTTTACGTTCTTGTCAACACTAGAGAGTAGCTGCTCAGTTATTTTTCGATGTTTGTCCATGACGTGAATCCTATTATAGTTCCAGTGCTTCAAAAAACCATGGTTTTATCTCTTCCTTTCGAATGCTACTTTGTTTAATGCCTCTATTTGCTTGTTCTATATCCTCTTTTGCTGAATTTCCTATTTCTCAGTATTTTTATGTCGAATATTTCTATAAATCTGTTGCCTTTTTCTCCTCTTTTTTTGGATCGAGTCTTATTGTCCTGATTCATATGACAGCTGCTCATCGTTATTATCATTTCTTTTGACGTCTTTATCGAATTTATGTATGAACTGACTGTTACTTTAATGAATTTGGTGAGGATTTTCAGTACTTTGAATTTAGTTTATTGTTACAAGCAAGTGTTTGTTATCCACAGCGACTGTGATGTCTTACATACTTTTCGTCTTGCTATTTTTATTATCGGGGTGGCTTCTTTTTTGCTCAGAATCTTCATCAGAGCCATCAAAATATTTTATTTCATAATGATCATTGTCTTTTCTGGAACCATCCTAACTGCTATCTGAGGCTAATGTCTGCACTCGAAACTGCTAATCTCGTGGGTGGCTTGAATTATTCTCGTTTGAGTGCCTTCGCAATTTTTTATCGCTCATATTGGTTATAATATTATTGTTTACTCTCTTTATATTAATTGCCACTATACTATTATCTTAAATATATTCACTGTTTGGTTCGGATGAATTAACTCTTTTAAAAATCATGCTCTTCGCTATGTCCTTCTCTTTGGCAATCACTAATTTAAGTAAAAGTTTAATTTTTTTTCAAGTTCAATTGAAATATAAGCGTAAATCATATGTATATCATTTTTGACAAAGTCGTCATTAGATGAAATTTTCGCTTTCCTCGTCCATTAGATTATTCCTCTTCTCCTCCAAATCCATAAGCAAATCGACCTTTTTCTCGTAAGCATGTTCCTGCTATACGATGATACCTTCTTCGATATTTTCTTATCCCATACTTAGGTCATCCTCATCGCTATCATAATTCATTTTCTTGACATCCTGCTGAATATTGTCGACCAGTGTAGGCTTGCTCTTGCTCATTTCCGAGGCTCGTGATTAAATCATTAGATCTACGGTCTCTTTTTTATGCGTCTGGCTGACCTTAAGCTCTAGCCTTATCTTGCCATTGTCCAGGCTCTTGCTCTCCTTTAGTATGGTCCAGTCATAGCAGTAGTCGTACTTATAGCCCTCCCGCTCGAACAAATCAAGCAGCATTCTCCTCAGAAATGCATAGTCAGGCTTGTCGTTTAACTTCAAGGACCGGCAGTAACTAATATATGTTGATATTTCAAGAGGCAGACCTTTACATTGCACTTCAATAGGTATGGACATCTTCTTCTCCATTATTTTCTGGTATTTCTAGTTCTTGTTGTTGGCCTGAGTATACTTTTGATTACTTTGATGCCCTGCCAGGGAAGAAAACCCTGTCTGAAATACAGCATCACATATCCAATGGCCTCTAGATCGTCTCTGCGACTCTGCTCAATGCCGAGATGTGCATTTAGAGAGGCGTACCGAGCTGTACCTGTCAAATTTTTGTTCTCTTTGTAAGGGATGTGCTGCATTGTTTTGGAGTCCCGGTACTTCTTACTCAAACCGAAGTCAATTATGTGTACTAGATGAGAGTTCTTCTTCAGGCCCATCAAAAAGTTCTCAGGTTTAATATCTCTGTGAATGTAGTTGTGGTTGTGCAGTTCTTCAATTCGCTGGATCTAAGTAAATCAACAGTCATACCATTTGATCAGCAATCATAATTGTCGTTTTAAGAGAGAAAGACTTGCCGCAGATTTCGAACAGATCTTCGAGTGAGGGGCCAAGCATGTCCATTACCATCAAGTTATACTTGTTCTCGCTCCCATGCCAGTGAACTTGAGCATATCCCTCGACGTTTTACATTTGTTTCAGGATCCGGTACTCCACTGCGATTTGCGAGCTCTTAGACTTATCATCTTCCTATGTTGCCTCATATTTTTACTCTCTTGAGAGCAAGAATTTAGGAGGTGCCGATCAAGTGCACCACATAGACCTATCCGAATGACCCTGAGCCTATTTTGGGGCCGAGCATGTATTTTGATGCTACTTTCGTCCCTGTTGTTGTCATTATTCCAATGTTTTCCAATCCACTTATAATAATTGGCTGTCTATCCGGAAAGGCATTAACAGTATACTGTAATAACTGTGAATAGAGGGAGTCCTCATGAAAAATAGAATATAGACAATGTTCAACTAGGGAAGCCTTTTCTTTTTGTGTTCTTGAACTTGTCACAGAAGCCCGGAATCAGGTACACAGCGCCAGGGTGATCATTGGCGGGCGCAATCAGATCCATCCTGTCGCCTACGCCAAAGCTTCTCTCGTTAAGCCCGACTGTGCCTTGCAAATGGCGATCCTTAATAATGTGATAGGCTCCAGGATTTCCTCGCGTGATCTCCGCCATCTGCTGCGTGAACATCTTGAGCCGCCCATATGTGGAAAATGCTCGTTGGTGCTTGCCCGGTATTTCGCGCACTGAATTTAATAGAAACTAACTTTAGTAATGAGCGGATGGGTTGTGCTTCGTAAGATGACCCGAGTAAACGTCTTTGCGATGCGGGATATGTACTCGCTCATAATGCTTCCAGCTGATACCAAATGTCTTACCATACCGTGCGCTTCTTGGCTCACTATCGATTATTTATAAGTTGTGGGCGTCTGGTGATGGCTTTTACTTTGCATTTCTTAACACAACTTCCGAAATTGGTTTTCGCGAACCTTTTCCAAAGGAGCATGATTTTAAATTATTAGTCGACGGTAATGTTGGTTCGAGAATATCCGAGTGGTTTAATTTTTCATTTCTGAATCGGCTGTCTCTTGAGAAGGAGTATCGATGAGAAGTGTGTCTCCACGTCGAAGATGACTGAGTCCATCTCGGGAGCTCCTTTGACAGAGGCAGATTGGCGTATTACAACATAGCTGATCTCCTCATTTCAGCATCAAAGAAACCAGCCTCGCATGCGGACTGGTTTTTACTAAAGTGAGTGGACACCATGCTGCTGTCTTTCTGTTGAAGGTCGGCCATCTCAAAATAAAATTATCAAAAATTGTCTTTAATTTCAATTACAATCTATTCATCATTAAACATTTAGACCAAGGTTTATATATTTCAGGCTTAAAATTTCAATGCCGAATGCACAAATATGAATATTAATTTCTAGATTATAAATGGTAGACTCGTAATTCTTTAAAATTCTATCATGTACAATTTAATATT
>APMI01008168.1_pt1 | contig 27538 bp, 25 predicted proteins | sample 667938 | NCBI WGS metagenome assembly APMI01 (sample SAMN01084076, study PRJNA167559) | wastewater metagenome | biome: Wastewater | place: Denmark: Ejby Moelle, Odense | collected 2011-11-28
CGGCGCCCTCGGCGACCACCCGCGCAACAGGCACGCCGGCGACTGATCCGGTCGTGGCTCCACCCAGGACCAAGGCGGTGGCTCGGCCGAGCTGGTCATCGGGGACGATGGCTGCGATGTGGCTGTTGACTGTGCCCCACAGCAGGCCGACGGCTGCCGCACCGATCGTTCGCGCTGCCAACGCGCCGCCGTAGGTCGGCGACGCCGCAGTCAGGGCCGCGGCGAGCCCGAAGACAAGCATGCCGGCGGTGATGATCGAGCGCGCCTCGAAGCGCCGCGTGAGGTGGCTCAACGGGAGCGTGACGATCACGACGACTGCGGCCCAGGCACTCACGAGCAGTCCGGTGCGGGCAGGATCAGTGCCCAGACTTTCGCCCATCTGGTCGAGCACCGCCGTGGGGAGCATTTCTCCGGTGACCATGACGGCGCACGCGGCCGATACCACCAGGAGAGTCGCCCGCGGCACGGAGGTGCCCCCAGGGGCCCTGGCCTCTGCCGGCTGCCCCGTCACGATGTGGGCCTCTGGCCCTGTGGTGTTGCTCTGTGCTTGTCGGGAGCGGCGAGCTGCCAGCCTCGGGAGTGCTGGTCCCACTCGGTGACCAGCTGCGGGAGGGAGCTGGGCGGCGACACCAGTGCCGTCAACGAGCCCGGCACGTCCGATGTGCGGTCGAGCAAGCCACCTTCGACGCTCATGGTGTGCGTCACGGGTCCATCACTGACGGCAACCAGGTCGAAGCCAAGTGTGGTCACGACCGCAAGCCGTGCCTCCCGGGACTCGCCGGCGCGGGCCTTCCCCCGAACAATGGTTGCCTCGGTCGGTGCAATGGCGTCTGCTCCCTGAAACGTCACTGACCAGTACGCTGCGTCATCGTCTGCCCATCCCGCCGCGGCACAGTGTTCAGCGGTACAGGCGATGGCTGAAGCCTCGGCGTTCGCCACGTGGTCAGGCATGGGCAGTTCGAGCTGCTGCCAAGGCCCTTGCCGCGCGTGGGAATACCACAGTGCTGGCCCTCGCCAGGTTCGTTCCCCCAGGTGCGTGATCGATCCCGCCACGATGTACAGCGCACCGTGTGCCGTGGCTGCAGACGCTGAGGGTAGGGCACTCTCTGTGGCCGCCGCTATCACTGATTCGGTGCTGCGAAGCCACCGTGGGCCGTGGGGAATCCACGACGTGACGTCCATTCCGCGGCCGGTTGGACTGGTCCAGGATCCGACAATCAGTGGACCCCCATCACCGATCGCGGCGCCCACCAGGTCCCCGGCGCCCCACCCGCCAAAGGTCTCGAAGGACTGGGGTTGCTCGTTGAGTCCCGCAGTGGTGCCCTGCCACACCACCCAGCGCACGTTGCCGTGGGCGCCTGCACGTACTCCGCCCACCGCCACGATCGAGCCGTCCTTGACGGCAAGAGAGTGCAGCTCGGCGGTCCGGGCGTACCCCTGCGGGCCATTGACCACCGGGACTGACCGACGGGAACCGCCTTCGACGACATCGATCGCAAATTGCCCGTCCACGCTCTCGTGTGCGCGCGCGACGACCTCATCGCTACCATCCACGGCGACGGCCAGCACCATGCCAGCGGGACCTTCCGAATCGTCTTGCCAGTCGAGCTGGCCAGGGCCGCTGCACGCGGACTGCGTCAGGGCGACCACGGCGGCTGACGCCAACGCACCCTTGAAGGCATATGCCGAGCGGCGGCCACGCCGGGCCCGCGTAATGCGGGATGTGGCGCGCAGTTCCATAGTGGTCTCTCCTTGGAGGCGACACCCGAGAGAAGCCTCATGACAAGGCACTGCGGCGGCGCGTAGGCGGGGGTCGTATTCGCCGCCGCAGTGGGCTTGTCGGGGCACTCCCTGGTGGTCGTGCTGGTCAGTTCACGACCGGCAGGTGGGGTCCTGATTGGTGGACACGACGTAAGGGGGGATGCCCGGAGAGTGGCGGTTCTGGCTGTTGACGACGTAGATCCGGCAGTAGTAGACGGCGACCGTGGTGGGAGTGTCGAAGTGTGTCCCCTGCCCGGTCTCGGAGATGACGGTGCGCAATGTGGCCGTTCTCCAGGCTTCGTCCAGCGTTGCCACCTACACCCCGTCAGGGGCGCCATAGTTGATCACCGCGTACAGGGTCGAGCCGCGAACTGTCAGGCCGTCTGGACCAAAGCTCGCCGTGTCGATGCTCAGAGCGCTCACCTGCCCTGAGGCCGTATCGACGCGCCATGTCGTCTCCGTGCCGTTGGACGCGACGAGCAAGGTCGCGGCGTCTGGGGAAACGACGATCCCGTTGAGGAACCAATAGCGGGCGGGAAAGCCCGGTAGCACCGTGCGCATGTCGAGCCAAGCCTGTGCGGGACCGAGCCGTCCGTTGGCCTCGCGCGGCAGCCGATAGACGAGGGGGTTGGCGAAGTCGGTGACGTACACCCACTCCTTGGTCACCGCCAGGTCGTTCAAGCGCGCCGCTCCTAGCGGACCGGTGGGTACGCGAGCAGTCGAGGCCAACCGGCCGGACCGGTCGTGAACCGTGATCGTGTCGCCCCCCACGGAATAGACCCTCCCGGCCCCATCCAGCTCGATCCCGAGCGTGGTGGAACGGCCGATGGTCGCAGGTGACGCCCACTGCCTCAGATCGGCCTCACGCACCGTTCCGCCGTAGATCGCCCCATTCCCGTCGGAGCCGACGAACATCTGGCCGCCGGGTCCGATGGCGATCCCCTCCGGCAAGGTGCCGGGCGTGGCGCTCACCGTGTAGGTCTCCGGGAGCACGGGCCGGGCCTGTGCGGTGTGCCCCGCGCCGGTGAGGAAGGCGACGCAGAGCGCGGCCGAGACTGCGGCTTTGCGGTTCCATCCCACGAGTGGTCTCCTTCCGAACGGTCCGCCGAGAGTAGTTCGAGTTCGAACTATTTGGCAAGCTTCTGGCACAATCAGGGCATGGCAGATGCCGCGCACCCGCTGGTCCTCGATCAAGCCGGCGGCAACGTCGCGCTGGACCTGTTCGTCCTCACCGAACGAGTCGGGACCCTGCTGTCCGATGCGCTCGCCGGCACTGGAGTGAGTGCTAGCCAGTACGCGGTCTACGCCCAGCTTTTCCAGTCGCCTCGCACGCCCAGCGAGTTGTCGGACCTGCTGGGAATCCCGAGATCGACCCTCTCCGGCTACTTGGCGGCCCTGGATCGACGAGGAGACATCAGGCGGGAGCGCAGTTCGGGCGACGGCCGCAGCTGGGTCATCGAACTAACCCCTGCAGGTCGCGCGCGGACCCGAGAGTGTCGTCCCCGGATCCGCAGAGCGATCAGGACCGTCAATGGCCATCTGGGCCAGGCGGCAGAGATCACGGCCATCCGCCAGACCCTCGCGCGCATCGACGTCGCGGTCCAAGCCGCCACCTCGTCTATCAGGCCACATACGTAGATGATTGCCAATATTGACCGAATGGTCTAGTTTCTGACCATGCGGTCAAATCCTGAGGTCGGCACGACCTTCACCCATCGGGCGAGACGCGCCCAACTGATCGACTCGGCTGTCTCCGTTCTCGCGGAGAGCGGGTACCAGGCCGCGTCCCTGTCGGCCATCGCGTCGCGGGCGGGAGTCTCCAAGGGAGTGGTGTCCTATCACTTTGCTGGGAAGGACGACCTGCTGGGCCAAGTCGTCGGCGAGATCTACGCCGCTGCGGGCGCGGCCATAGCCACCCGCGTAGCTCAGGCAGGTGACGCGGCCGCCCGGCTGCTGGCGTACGTCGAGGCCAACCTGGGATACGTCGGGCAGAACCCTCACCAGATCCGTGCCCTCATGGAGATCGTCAGCAATGCCCGGGACGGAAACGGGCGTTTGCGCTTCTCGCCGTCAGGCGCCGACCCACTCGTCGAGCACGTCGCCCAATTGCTTCTCAGCGGCCAGGACGCGGGCCACTTCAGGCCTTTCGATACCCAAGCCATGGCGGTCATCGTTCGCGGGCTCATCGACACCGCTTCCGCGCGCCTTGTGTCCGATCCTGCCTTCGACCTGACCGCCTACACCGCCGAGGTGATCCGGACCTTGGACACGGCCACCAGCCCACTGCAGGAAGACCGATCATGAATCCGCCGGTGATCGAGGTGAAGGGCCTGACGAAGCGCTACGGCGACACCTTGGCCGTCAAGGATGTGTCCTTCGATGTGAACGCCGGAGAGATCTTCGGCATCCTCGGACCAAACGGGGCCGGCAAGACCACCACCATTGAAGTGCTGACGGGCTTGCGGCACATCGACGGTGGACAGGTTCGCGTCCTCGGCGTCGACCCACAGGCTGACCCCCGCCGCATCCGCGAGCACGTGGGCATCCAACTCCAGCACGCGCAGTTGCCGGGCAGGCTGCGCGTTGCCGAGGCATTGCAGCTCTACGGATCCTTCTACTGCAATCCCGCCGACCCGATCGAGCTGATGGACCTGCTCGGCCTGACGAGCCAGTGCGATCAAGCCTTCGAGGAACTCTCCGGCGGCCAGCAGCAACGTCTGTCCATCGCCCTGGCGCTCGTCGGTAACCCCCAGATTGCCGTCCTGGACGAGCTCACCACCGGATTGGATCCGCAGGCGCGTCGTGCCACATGGTCCCTGATCGAGAAGATCCGTGATCGTGGCGTCACCATCATCCTGGTCACACACCTCATGGATGAGGCCGAGCGCCTATGCGACCGGGTCTGCGTCATCAACCACGGCGAGATCGTGGCCATGGGGTCCCCGGCCGACCTGCTGGCGGCACGGTCGCAGACCTACCTGCTCGAGTTGGACGAGGACTTCAGCTCCCCGACGGTGTCGAGGTGGCTGAGCGAATCGCCACTTCCGCATTTGCGCCGATCCGGTACCGGGCTTGAGGTCGACGGCACACCTGCTGATCTCTCCCACGCATTGGCCTCCCTCATCGCCGCCGGCGTCTGCCCCACCGGCATCAACGTCCGCACACGTTCCTTGGAGGACCTCGTGATCGAGCTGTCTGCTACGCCGGTACCGGATCGTGAGAGCGTGGTCGGGTCATGACCGCCAGGGGCGAGACCCGTCACTTCATGATGCTCGCGACAGAAGCCAAGCTGCTGCTGCGGGATCGTGCAGCGTTCCTGTTCGCCGTGGGCATGCCCGCCTTGATCCTGATCGGTGCCGGCCTGGCCATTCCGGGGATGCGCGACTCCATCCACGGCCCGGGTGCTCTGGGGCAGGTCCGCCTCATCCATGTGTTCACGCCCGCGGTCCTGACCATGGCTCTAGCCACGCCCAGCCTCTCCACACTGCCGGTCCTGGTCGCCACCAATCGCGAACGAGGAGTGTTGCGCAGACTGGCCACCACTCCAGTCAGTTCGCGCACGGTCCTGCTCTCGCAGGTCGCAGTGAGCTTGGCCGCGTTCCTCGTTGCCGCAGTACTCACCGTCGCCGTCGCCTTCCTCGCCTTCGAGGTCCCGCCCCCGAAGCAGCCCCTGCTCGCCGGGCTCTCCCTCGCATTGGGCGGCATCTCCATGTTCGGGGTCGGACTCCTGATCGCCGCCCGAGCACGCAAGGCATCAACCGCCTCGGGTATGGGAATGCTGCTGTACTTCCCGCTGCTCTTCCTCGCCGGCATGTGGACCCCAGGTCCACTTATGCCCGAGACTGCGCGACACATCGCCACCTACACCCCCACAGGTGCTCTCAGTCAGACCCTGAGCATCTCGTGGTTCGGCGGCGACTTCCCCGCGCTACAACTCATCGTGATGGCCGGTTGGGCCCTCCTGCTGTACCCCGCAGCCACGCGGTTCTTCCGATGGTCCTGACCGCGCGTTGACCCGCGCGGCCACCCCCGCCGTCACGTCCAAGTGGCACACACACAGCGCCAGAGGCGTCTGGACTCAGCTGCGCACGATGCTCGTGGCTGAGGCCGCGCCTCGAGCCGAGGCAGGAGTCGGACGACCAACAAGTTCCCGACCCTCGAGCACGAGCAGGCCGACTGCCAGAACTGGCGCTCGAGCCGAGACCAAGTTCGAGGAGGCACTTCGCGCCAGGCGGTGAGTCGTCAGTAGCGCTGCCGACGGCGGTTCGTGACCACCTTGATCCACGCGGCCACCGAGAATGGCAGGTACAGGAGCCCGAAGAGTCCCAGCACGGCGGCTGCGGCGTTCCACGCCCACTGATCAGTCGCTAAGACCGTCGGCGCGTGCCTGTCGCACCACGCCGCCATCAGCAGCATTGAGATGCTCAGACCGAGTTGCAGCCCAGGCGACGTCAAGCTTGTGGGCCGTGCAGCCTGACGTCCCGGAAGCGAAACCATGCCCACTCCTAACTAGTTCGAACTCGAACTATAACCTCATTGGGCATGGCTCCGACAGGGCCAACGAAACACCAGCCGGGCCGCGTGCCTTGGGGGGCCGGGAAGCATGTGCACGCCTTTCGGGAGCCGCGGGGCGAGTGGTCACTGCAGCCTGGCCGCCATTGCGCCGGCATACGCTTGCTCGACTCAGGAGCTGACGGCTCGGACGAAAGCCCTCACGAGCGGATGCACCGCCTGACGCCGAGAAGCGCCGATGTGTGGTTGGAACATGCTGGCGACCCGAAAGGAGTTGTCTGGGAACTCCAGCACCTCCGCCGTCACGCTGGGCGCGGTCGCGCCGACGACCACGCCGGCACCCACCAACGCGGCCACGGCCTCCGCGGTGAGAGCGAAACTGCAATAGTGCCAGCCAGCGAAGGGCTCGTGGACCCAACCGGCGAAGCGCGTGCCTGGTACCGGGGTGATCACCTCTGGGCGACCATCCACCGAACAGGCCAGAGCAGACACGGCGTTGTCATCTGCTTCGCCTTCGGACTCCGCATGCGTGGCTGCGTGCCCCACTACGTTGCGCAGATACTCAATGGCCGCATACTGCATTCCGCCGCACGTGCCCAAGAAGGGGACGTCCTGCGAACGAGTCACCTCCAACGCCGAGTAGACGTAGCCGTCGTCCTCGTAGGGAGAACCGGGAACAAGCCAGACTCCATCGAAGTCGCAGGCGTCGATCCCGGCTCGCGTGGGTATCCATCGCGCCGCGACACCGAACTCAGCAGCCAGCTGCGGGATCAGGGCATCCAGCTCCGCATGGCTGGGATGACCGCGGTGGTCACCAAGTAGCGCAACCGTCCGGCGTGCAGGCATCACGTCTCCGACTCGGATTGGCTCATGATCAGGCGCGGGTTTTCGGCCTCATCGCCGAGGAGCTTTCGGTAGTAGCCGGCAGACTCCTCATATCCCAATTCACAGTAGAACGAGCCGGCGCGCCTGGTCGCGAGTGAGACTTGGGCGCAACCTCGCTGGAGTGACCAGCGTTCAACATGCGTCATGAGTCCTCTGCCGACCCCGAGCCGCCGGTGACTCCGGTGCACCATGAGCTCCTCCACCCAAGCAACCGCGCCGTTGGCCACGAAACTCTGGTGCGTACTCGCGAGCACGTAGCCGCACACCCCGCAGCCGGCACAGTCGGCGACCAGCACAACGGACCCGTGGCCTGCGATGAGTTCGTGCCACACGCGATGGAAGCTCGTGCGTGCAGGCGTGAACGTCATGGCGAGCTCTCGGACCAGCGGCCACACCGATTCGCGATCGCCCTCATCAGCGCCTCGAGTGACGACCATATGCTCAGGCATTCCGCGAGTATGCCACCAGCACAATGAGTTTCACCCGATGAGTTCAAGGACTAGTTCGAGGGCGAAGCAAAGTGGACGCTCGAATCAGGCGATGATCCCGAACTCGCCTCCAACCCTCAGTGGCTGAGCTGCGACTAACCTCGGACAGGTGACGGCATCGGTGTGGTTCTGCCCAGGTTACGGAGCGGACGTGGGCTATTCCATCGACGTGGGCGACCACAGCGACTACGTCTCGGTCCCCGACGGTCGTTGTGGACTGGCATGGTCCCGGGAAGATGTGTGGTGGCTGGGCCCGGCTACCCGACCTTGGCGCGCGCGAGCTCTTGGCCCGGTGGCGGGCGTGCGCCTGGGCTTAGGCCGTGTTGATCAAGTCTGATTTGATCCAGATGAGCGTCGCGGCGAGGCTGACGGCGGCTCGGTAGCTGCGGAGGAGCTTGTCGGAGCGCATCGCGATGCCGCGCCACTGCTTGAGCCGGTTGAAGCAGCGCTCGACGACGTTGCGGCCCTTGTAGCGTTCCTTCTGCTGTCCGCCGAAGTCGATCGGCCGGCCCGGCTTCTTGCGGCGGTGCGCGACCTGGTCATCACGCTCCGGGATGGTCGCCGCGATACCGCGGTCGCGGAGCCAAGCACGGTTCGCCTTCGACGGGTACCCCTTGTCGGCGAGCACCCGGTCCGGGCGGGTCCGTGGCCTGCCCCTCCCGTCGCGGGGGACGCGGATGTCCTCGAGTACTGCGGTCATCATCGTGGTGTCGTTGATGTTCCCGCCGGTGATCATCATCCCCAGCGGCCGGCCGCGACCGTCGCAGACCAGGTGCAGCTTGGTCGTCAGCCCGCCACGGGAGCGTCCGATCCCGTGATCAGGCGGCTCGAACCACGGATTCTTGTGATTCGGCAGAGCCCCCTGTGTCCCGCTTCAGAGTCGCGCCGTGCTGATGCACACGAGCGATCGTGGAGTCGATCGAGACGACCCAGTCGATCTTCCCCGCGGCGTCGGCCCGCTTCTGCACCTCGGCCAGCAGCTTCTCCCAGGTGCCGTCCACGGCCCAACGGTTGAACCGCTTGTAGATCGAGTTCCACTTCCCGAACCGGTCCGGCACATCCCGCCACGGAGCCCCGGTGCGGTACTTCCACGCCATCCCCTCGACAGCCAACCGATGATCCGCCCACGGCCTCGACCTCCCGGACGCCGTCGGCATCAACGGCTCCATCACGGCCCACACCTCGTCAGAGATCTCCTGTCGCGTCACCGCTTAAGACTCACCCAGCCGGGAGCGAAACCTCTTGATCAACACGGCCTAGGGTCTTCTGCGCACCCACTGGAGGGTCGCGGCGAGGCAGAGCGCGGCGTGGTAGTTGCGGGCGGTCTTGTCTGAGCGCATCGCGATGCCGCGCCACTGTTTGAGTTGGTTGAAGCAGCGTTCGACGACGTTACGGCCCTTGTAGCGTTCCTTCTGCTCGTCGCCGAAGTCGATCGGCCGTCCGGGCTTGCGGCGTCGGTGGGCGATCTGGTCGTCACGTTCCGGGATGGTCGTGGCGATGTCGCGCTCGCGCAGCCATGCCCGGTTCGCTTTCGAGGGGTAGCCCTTGTCGGCCAGTACCCGGTCCGGACGCGACCGTGGCCTGCCGATGCGCCCGGCGACGCGGATCTCGGAGAGTGTGTCGATGAGCATGCTCGTGTCCGCCGCCTGGCCCGGCGTCAGCACGAATGCGAGCGCGCGGCCCCTCCCGTCGCAGACCAGGTGAGTCTTCGTCGTCAGTCCGCCGCGGGAGCGGCCGATCGCGTGATCAGACGGTTCCGTCCCGAATTTCTTGTAGTTCGACCGAGCCCCCTGTGTCCCGGGTGAGGGTCGCGCCGTGCTGGTGCACGCGGACGATCGTCGAGTCGATCGACGCCACCCAGTCCAGCTCGCCGCGCTGATGCGTCAGGGACTGCACCTTCTCGAGCACGCGCGCCCATACCCCCTGCTCGGACCACCGGTTGAAGTTCTTGTAGATCGTGTTCCAGTTCCCGAACCGCTCCGGCACATCTCGCCACGGGGCACCGGTTCGGTAACGCCACGCGGTCGCCTCGACCACTGCACGCCGCTCCACCGGCGGACGGCCCGTCGCCTTTGGGAGAGGGAACAGCGGGCCCATCACGGCCCAGTGAGCCGCCCCCTTCATTCGGTCCGGACGTTTTGTGAGTCGTCGGTTTCCATTTGATGGGTGCACTGTCGAGCGTACTCGGCTGGGGGTAGGTAGCCGAGCGAGGAGTGCCGGCGGTGGTGGTTGTACTCGTCCTTCCAGTCGCCGATGATGACCTGCGCGTGCAGCAGCGAGTAGAAGCTGTTGATGTTGAGGCACTCGTCGCGGATCCGGCTGTTGAACGACTCGACGTACCCGTTGCGCCACGGCGAGCCCGGAGGGATGTAGGACAGGCCGGTGCGGGTGCCGGCCCAGTCGGCCATCGCCTCGCTGATGAACTCCGGCCCGTTGTCCGACCTGAGCACCGCCGGGGCGCCCCGGGCGGCGACGAGGTCCTCGAGGTGGGCGGTGAGTCGGTCGGCGGTAATCGAGCGCTCCACGAGGCCGCCGATGCACTCCCGGGTGTGTTCGTCGACGATCGAGCAGATCTTGATCGGTCGGCCGTGCTCGTCGGCGTCGAACTGAAAGTCCACTGCCCACACCACGTTCGGCGCGTCCGCCGTCGGCGCGTCGACGGTCGAGGACCCGACGCGCTTGCGTCGACGCCGCTGCGGGACCCGGAGCCCTTCGTCACGCCACAGGCGTTGGATCGTCTTGTGGTTCACCACCCACCCCTCGGCGCGGGCGTCGTGATACGCCCGCCGATACCCGTAGCGGGGATGGTCCTTCGCCCAGGCGCGCAGCCACTCCCTGAGCGCCCGATCCGGGTCCGTGACCGTGTCGCCCTTGAGCGGTCGCCGGTACGCGGAGCGGCTCAGCCCGACCAGACGGCACGCCATCCGTTCGCTCACCCGCAACTTGCGCTTGAGGTGATCGACGGCGGCGCGGCGCCTGTCCGGGCTTAGAAGTTTCCCTCAGCCAGCTCCTTGAGCGCGGCCTTCTCCAGCTCCGCTTCCGCGAGCAGACGCTTCAGGGTCGCATTCTGCTTCTCCAGCTCCTTCAGGCGCTTTGCGTCGTCGGCCTTGAGGCCGCCGTACTGGTTCCGCCACCGGTAGTACGTCTGCTCGGACACCACGAGCTCCCGGCACACCGCCGCGACGTCCTGACCGTCGGCGAGCATCCTGTCGGCCTGCCCGAGCTTACGGACGACCTGCTCCGGGGTGTGACGCTTCCTGCTGTTCGTCATGATCTGACCCGTCTCCCTGCCCGCGACCGCGGACAACAGGACGACTCTCATAACGACTGGACCTACGAAACGGGGTCAGCCCACTGGGTCTGGGTATCGTCAGGCCAGCCAGCCCTACGTGGCCGACCGGATCGCAGGAATCGTCGATACGCACGACGGATACGAAGGGGTTGACGTCCAGATCGTCGTCGTGGATTTCGTTTCCATGCTGGCGCAGTTCTTCGCGGCCGATGATCGCGCCAGGCGGCTCGTTCCGCTCGGCCTGCCGATGCCGTGCGAAAATGCTGCGCGAAGCGCGCTCGAGCGGATTCGTGAACACCGCGGCTACCTTTGACTTTGCTCCGCAGTAGTCGCAGCGGACACGTCAACAGCGTTCCGTTGTGGTGCGGGGTTAAGAATCCGCCAGTCGCCGCGCGATGTCATTGAGAGTGCGGTCGGCTCCCCACGCGGAGGCTGCGATCCAGGCGAGTTCCTTCTTGGTATCGCGGTCCGGAGAACCTTTGTAGCCGAGGTCGTGTTGCGGTTCTGCCCAAGCGTGCATGAACAGCGTGCGGAGTTGGAACTCGAAAGTGCCGGGCATGTCCTGGAAGGATTCCCAACCGGCTGGCTTCCAATGCTCAGCTATGACGAAAACGAAGTGATCGGACTCGTAGCCGAATTCCTCGGGACCAGCTGGCTCTTTCGTTTCGTGCTCCACGTCTCCAAACCATTGAGTGAGGCGGTCTCGCACTACTGGGATGTCATCTCGGAAGAAGGTGATGACTCGCCCAGCGATCTGGTCCTCTAGCTGGGCAAACGGGTCGGAGTACTTGGCTTTGCTGGCCTTCGTCACGAACGATGCGGTGTCCTTGGTGCGGAACGATATCCGATCAATGTGCGGGACGCCTTGGAGGGCCTCCCGTGTCTTGTCCTCGAGGGTCCGAGCGAGGACCTGCAGCAACGGTCGACGAGCTTCGAATGCTTCTGATAGTCCCGCGATGTCAGCCACGAGTTCTCACCTGCTCTTCCTGGATCTCCCCCTCGGCTTGGAGGATCCGCTTGCCGTCGATCTCGGTGATCGTAACGCCACCTTCTTCATTGCCTATTTCAACGAAGGGGGCCGACACTATGACTCCGTTGGCGAGAGTGAACCGCGTGTACTGAATCAGTTGATCAAAGCGATCGTGGTCAAGACCGAACACGGCCGCGCGCTCTTCGGGCCGGACATTTGCGAGGAAGGCCCGTTCTGCATCACCGGAGAGGTAGGTCGCTGCGACACTGTCGATGGACCAGCGTTGACCTGCCGCGACCCGTAGACCCGTGATTGCGGCGTTGATCTGATCCTGAGCGTCGACGTCGCCACGGGTCTTGGTGTGCGCTTGACGAAGCGTGCGTGCGAGCAGCTGGGTGCCCTCCAGATCGCTCATCTGTAGCCGTGCGTGGAGGAATTTCACAATCCATAGGTCGGCGACTGCGCGCTCGGTCGCGGTCGATTGAAAGTCCAGCACCCGCGCAGTGAGCATCCCAGTCTGTTCATTTGGACCCTCAATGAGTGCCGCCTTGCGCAGACTCGATTCCCTGTTGAACGCCTCCAGCAACTCCAGCTGCGGGTGGCCGCCGCGGACCGTGAGGTTAAACACTTCCTGTTGCGGAAACGTCCACAACAGCATGCGGCGCGCGTGGGACTGGGCGGACTGGTGCACGCTGACCATCAACAACGACGGCTTCGATCGGTTGTCCATCGAGTCGGCTAGTCGCATAGCGAGCTGCTCGACGACCGATTCTTGAGGCGATGTTGCGAAGGACACCGCCAGGGCGGCATCACGGATCGGGTGCGCGCGCGTGGGCGAACCGGTATCCACCATGAAGCTGACAGCCGGGGCGCTCCCGATTTTCGATCGTTCGAAGGTTCGATCGAGCGCTGCCTGGAGCGGAGGCGAGATGGGGATTGCGCCGCCAGAGAATGATGAGGCTTGTCGAGGTGCGACCTCATAGGCGTATGCGGTAATCAATTGTCCAGACGCCATCGGGCGGACACCTTTCGCTAGTTCAGATACTTTCGCCAATACTCACAGACTCGATGCCGAGGCAGCGGGTTTTCGTCGACAACCAGTCAGCGATGAGGCAAGTAGCCTTGTTAGTGCGGGTCGGCAGAGTGCGTCGTCCGCAACTCGGACGAGGGGGACCGGTGGTCGATTTCAGTGCGATGCTCTCGGGCGACGATGAGTCTGATCCGATCGAGCCTCGAGAGCTCCATAGCCAGCTGAAGAAGGCGCCTGGCTACGGCTATCTCCGCGACGTGCAGGGGCAAGTGTTGACTGCGTGGCACCTTCGTCGCGAGGAACGCGACGTCGTTATCAAGGTCAATACCGGCGGCGGCAAGACGATTGACGGACTCATCATCTTGCAGAGCTACATCAACGCCGGCGCTGGCCCGGCGCTCTATGTCGCGCCTACGAAGTATCCGGTGAATCAGGTTGTCGCGGAGGCGACGAAGCTCGGCATCGAGACCACGACGAACGTAGACGGCGGCGCGTACCTCAACAGCGAGGCCATTGGCGTCATCAACGCCTACGAGTTGGTGAACGGACGAACGAAGTTTTCCAAGAACCGCCCCACGCGTCCCCGGGCGCCCATTGGTGCGGTCGTCATCGATGACGCGCATGCCGCGATCGCCACTACGCGCACGCAGCTGGCGTTGACGGTTCCCCGCAAGAACCCTGCGTTCACCTCGTTGCTCGAACTATTCGCCGACGACCTGAAAACTCAGTCATCCGACTCCTACATGGATGTGCGTGATGACCGTCGGGGTAGTCCTGTCCGGGTCCCGTTCTGGGCCTGGCGGTCGAAAGTCGAGCAGGCTCGCGAGATTCTTCGCACGCAGACTGCGGAGAAGCAAGCCCTCTACTGGCAATGGCCGGCTGTTAGAGAGGTCCTCCCGCTGTGCCGAGTGGTCTTTTCGAACCACGAACTAACCATCACGCCACTGTGTCCGCCGATTGACCACGTCACCTCCTTCATGGAGGCGAAACACCGAGTCTTCCTCACAGCAACGCTTGCCGACGACAGCGTGCTCGTCACCGATTTCGGCGCTGATCCCGAGAGCGTGTCCCGCCCAATCACGCCGGTCACCGCAGGCGACATCGGCGAGCGCATGATCCTGGCTCCACAGGAAATCAATCCCGGGCTGGATGCGGAGAAGATCCGTTCGAGGATCGCCAAGCTGAGTGCGGACTACAACACCGTCGTTCTTGTCCCGAGCGAGAACTGGGCAAAGGTTTGGGAGCCGCATGCCGCGATCGTGGCGACTAAGGACGACATCGATGATGCTGTGGAGAAGCTCCGTGGAGGAAGGCACGTCGGCCTCGTTGTTCTCGTCAACCGATACGACGGCATCGACCTTCCAGACAATGCATGTCGAATCCTTGTGCTTGATGGGTTGCCCGAAGCATTTAGTCCCGAGGAGCGACTGGACTCTCTACTGGTGAGCTCGGAGTCCGGCATTGATAACCGGCAGGTCCAGCGCATTGAGCAGGGTATGGGTCGCGGCGTACGCAGCAACGAGGACCACTGCGTCGTTTTCCTCCTCGGCCCTCGACTCGCCCAGCTCACCGTCGATCCCCGCACACTTGGCAACTTCAGTCCGGCCACTCAGGCGCAGCTCAAGCTCTCACGCCAAGTCGCCGCAAAGATGGACAACCTTCCCCTCGGGCGCATCATCGATACCGCGAAGCAGGCACTCACTCGCGACAGCGCGTGGGTCCAGCTCGCGCTTAAGGCCCTTCGAAACATCCCTCCCGTGCCCGGCAACGTCAGAGGCGCTGCCGTCGCCGAACGAGAAGCATTTGTTCGCGCTCAGAACGGAGACACTGGAGCCGCCCGCGACACAATCTCGGCTGCAGTTGCTGGCGAAACGGACGATGCTATCGCAGGCGTGCTGCTGGAGGTTCAAGCGACCTACGCCGATATGACCGACCCTCAGCTCGCTCAACAGACGATCGCGCTCGCTCGCGCACGCAACACCAACGTGACTAAACCGCTCGGCGGACTGACCTATACCCCGCTCGACGCGCACTCTCCGCAGGTCAAGACCTGCACTGAACGCCTGAGCGGGCGCTACTCCACTCCCGCCGCTCTAAGACTGGACGTGGAATCCATCGTGGAGGAACTCGTCTTTGACGAGTTCCGAGTTGAGCAGTTCGAAGAGGCGCTCCGCCAGGCCGGTGTGTTCATTGGCCTCGGTTCTCAAAGGCCCGAGCACGACACCAACACGGGCCCCGACAATCTCTGGGCGCTCGGCGACAACAACTTCTGGGTCATCGAGGCCAAGACAGGTGCGAAGAGCCCCGCCATCGGCAAACGAGACATGGGACAGCTCGCGACCTCCATGCTCTGGTTCGGCACACGATACGACCCGCAGGCCAAGCCCGTGCCCATCATGATCCATCCATCGGTGATGTCGTACGCAGATGCGACGCCAGTGACAGGAATGCGAGTTATCACCCATAAAGGCCTCGGCGAACTTGCTGCCGCGCTACGCGCCTTCGCCACGGCTCTCGCAGAGGCTGGCTGGACCGACGCGGAAGTCGTGGGGCGTCTTCTGGACGGCCACGGCCTCGCGGCAGACAAGCTCGCACGATTCACCTCGCCACAACGTGGCGTAAAGAGCAGCTGAGCTTCTTCTCGACCGACATATCGCGGTGATCCTCAAACTCCGTGCACCCAGACGAGGCGGCGGGCGAACACCGGACTATCCGCGAAGTCGGTGCTCAGTCATACCTTGGGAGTATGCCGCTCGAACGCTCGAGATCCGGGCCAGACGAGAGTTGAGTTGGCAGGGAGCCGCGATGGATACTCCGCCGCAACTCGTACAGCAGATCCTGTTCAGTCTGGACCGTTTGTCCGACGGCAACGGCCATCATGAGTACGAAAAGACCTGCTTCGCGTTTGCGCGTCGTCGAATCAGCATCAACCTGCTTCCCGCAACCGGACCGGTGAGCGCAGGGGGCGACCAGGGACGTGATGGGGAGAGCTTCTGGTCGAACATCGCGAACGAGATCCCGGCAACATCAGTGCACGCCGCCACCGTGTCCGACCAGCGGGTAGTGCTCGCCTGCACCATTCAGAAGACCGATATCCCTTCCAAGATCCGTTCCGACCTCAGCAGCATCATGGGTCAAGGAACTCCCGTGGACCGCGTCCTGTACTTCACGGTGGCGTCCGTGCCCGTCGCAAAACGGCACAAGCTCATCGCGCAAGCGAAGACGGATCACGACGTCGAGCTCGAGATCTTCGACGGCCTGGCCCTCGCCGAACATCTCGCCGACCCGGACCTCTTCTGGATCGCGGCGGAATATCTGAAGCTACCGGCCTCACTGGCTCCCGAACGCGCCGACGAAGACGACCCCCTGCCGGACTGGTACGTCCGCGACCGCGACTACTGGCGGGCTCGGACAGAACCCGGGCGGACGATGGGTGACCTCGTGAGCCTGCGGGACGTCTTGCGCCACGCCACGTATCACGACCAAGCGCGCGGCGACTTGGGGGACTGGATCGCAAAGATGCGCGAGTTCCTCACCGGAGACGGGCCGGCCGAGGTCAAAATGCGAGCCCGATACGAGATCGCGGTGGCGACTCTCCGCGGCACCGGGGAGCTTCACGCGGCTGACCCGCTTGTCCGCGAGTTCTTCCAGTCCATCACTTGCATCGACGATGATCTGCCGCTTCTTGAGGACGCGAGCGTCCTACTCCAGTACGGATATGGGTCTCGTCTCCGCGGACATACCAGCATCACCATGCCCGAGTTCGACGGCTACTACGAGTCGCTGCGGGCACACGTTCAGACAGCGCTAGCCGCCAGTCCCTACCCAAACGCGAAAGCACTGCTTCTCGCCGTCGATGTGCGCCTCGCGTTCTTCCAGGCATACCCGGACGATCTTCCTGAACGGATCGAGGGGTTGCGTGATCCTCGTGACATTCTTCGGCTTGTTCTTGACGCCTATGACGCTGACGAGACCGTGCCCGCGCAGACAACCGCGCTTCCGCTTCGGGACCGCGACGGAGGCATGACCACGCTCGGCGCACTCCTTGATACGTTGCCATCCGCCCTGCTGTTCCCGATCGAGCACACAGCAGAACTGTTCGAAATGCTCACTCTGTCCCTCGCCGACCACCCCGACTACGCAGCACTTCGCGACCGTCTGGACGAAGCGGGCGCCCGAGTCGGAGGGGACGCGAGTAAGGCAGAGCGTGCCCATGCCCGCGCGATCACCTTCGCCGGCGCCAACCAATTGCTCCGCGCTCTGGCAGAAGTGCACGAGGCAAAGATCGGATGGCGCCACGGCGAGACCATCGAGGACAGCATCCCCATGATGCTGCTCGCCGCTTCCATCTACGAGCATCTCGGTCTGTTCTTCGCAGCGAAACTGCACGCTGTCGCCGCCGCAGTAGCCGCCAACGGTGCTCAACAAACCAACGCCCGTCGCTTCGTGCCACAGGCCATCGCCGCCGCGGCCATCAACGACTTCAAAGCGGGCAACTGGTGCTCGGCATCACGGCTCGTGCGCGTGACGATCCTTGCTCAGAACGCGTATGCGGAAGACCCCACGAACCTCGACCGGCATACCTACCTGGCCGACATTCTTCAGCGGGAAGCATTCGCCCTTCACATTGCCCATAGGAGCGCACCCGACTACGAAGCGTCGATTCGAACCACAGCCCAAGAAGTGGGCACCGAAACGTTGCTCGACGACCTGGCCTCCGAGCTCGCCAACGACGGCTCCTGGACCATCGAGCACCTCGTTCGAGGACTCGATCGACAGGGAGCTGGACGACCTTTCGCTGACGCTGGCGACACCCGAGAAATGCACTGGACGGCTTTCGGTGCAACGTGGACCGTGCAGTGCCGAAACACGCGGCGCGACACACTCGCGGCGGAGCGGCTCGTCTCCGGCATCATTCAGATCATCCAGGCGGAACTCGCCCTCGCCGATGCTGTCTGGCTTCCCGCACAAGTCCACATCGAGGTGAAGACCGACCGAGATGAGCAGGCGACCGATGCTGAGAAGCTCGAGCGCATCCCTGACAACGACCTCAGCCGGTGGATCGTTCACCTTCAGTCAGGCGACAGTGTTCGGGAAGACCGTGCGCTCGTTGACCTTGTCACAGATGCTTCGCTGCTGCTCCTCGACAACTCCCTCCTCGACCGAGAGAAGTTCCTCGCCCTCGTCGACGACGCGTTCGCACGAGGCCTCGGGCACAAACTCTCAGGAGGACGACCCTACGACGAAGCCGCCGGCTTCCTCCGGGACGAAGACTACGAACGTATGACGGCTCTTCCAGACGGACCACTCGGTGAGGGAATCGCCCGCGATGCGTTCCCCGAACACCCGGAGCTTGCACTCCGAGCCGATCTTTCGAAGTGGTACGACCACGATGAGACAGTCGCGAACATCCAGCGACGTTACGAGCGCATGATGCCGATCGGACGCGTGACCATTCCCCGGCTCGCCAGAACCGAGCCCACGGCCACCGCCCTCCACCAGCTCCGCCATGAGGGGTGGCTCGATTGGCAGCTGATGATGGCGATCACCAACATCATCGGCAACGCTCGCCCGGCCTGGGAGGGGCTGCGAATCGCTGTCGACAGTCCCGCCGAGGTTCGAGCACGTGCGTCCGCGCTCCTACGGCGAGAGGAACTCGACACTGACCCGCAACTTGGTAGCAACGCGTTCACACGCGACAAGCTCCTTGCCGCGTTGGAATTCACCGCCTTGCTCACGCTGCCGTCCTATGGGCTTCATCTGAACACCCCAACACCGAACGCCACCGCCGTACTGACCGTTCTCCGGGATCGATTCAACTTCGGGGTCGACGACGCGGAACACGATGACCTTCTTGCCGCGCCGCCCGATCACGGAGATGCTGCGTAGTGCTTGCCTGGACCGGGGCGATGGAACGACCGATTAACTTCTCCCGCCAACGACACATGCTGTGTGGGAAGTGCGGCCACCAATGGGTCACCGACCTCGACTGGATCGACCGGTGGGATCAAGCCCTTGCGAATTGTCCAGGATGCGGCGTGACCTGCAAAGCGGAGGCCGCGCCACGGGTCACCGTTGACCCGCATGACCTTGCCCTGGCGGACGAGAACGTTCCGCGGCTCGCTTGGTATCACACCAGCACTCAACCGGATTGGCCCACGCAAGACTTGGATCCCGCCGCACAGCTGACACAGGAGACTCGGCAGAGGATGGGTGGAGACGCTCACGCCGCCCGCTGGGCCGAACGGCAGAGGGCCAAGGCGCTGCATGTCGGCACCTATGAAGCAGCGATCCACAACATGCTGCGACGAATCGACGACCAGGGCGATCGCGGCGCCCAGTTCTACCTCTACCGCGTGCGCCTGGTGCCCACCATCTCTGTGCGGCAAGGGTGGCTTGTTGACCCGAGCAACTTCGTCGGCGACGTGGTTCTCAACGAAGTCTGCCCACCCGGTACTGACGTCGCTCGCTACCTCAACTACCACGAGGACCCCGGCGCGATCTCGCTAGCGTTAGGCCGAACCGCGATCGACTCCACGCAACGCGTCGCGATTCCCATGACCGCCGAAGAGCAGCCCTCCTGGGTGATCGAAGCCATCCGCGAGCTCGACAGCGCAAGCGTGACACCTCCCAGTCCAAGCGGAACCCGTCCGCTCGGAAGGCGCCGCGGGCCCTCCCCTCGGACCAGCACCGCACGCGAGTTCGCAGTGTCACTAGCCGACCAGCTGCCAGTGAACCTGCGCTGGCAGTTCGAGTCCGCCGCGGGCTTCAGCGATGATCTACTGCCCGAGGAGTGGACCCGCTACGTCCGCGGGGTGATGGACCTCATCCTGGACCCGTCGCGCATACTGAGAGCGCTCGACAACGAGCCGATCCGGCAGCATTGAGCCGTTACCAGCGCGGGCGGAAACGCACGTTCGGTCCGCATTCGAGACGGCTGGCTCGGGGCGAGAAAATACAGGTCAGACGCAGTTTCCCGGCCGGAAAATGTAGGGGGTATTGCAGCGAATACCACATGGAATCTCTGACCCCAGTGATTGGGCTGCCTGTCAGCCTGTCGAATCCCTGCTGAGGATGCTCGTCCCGCGCAATCCAGCTTTCCGAACGTACCGCGCTCCGCAGACGCACGTGGGCCGACACCCTTGACGGGTGAGTCACTGGCAGTCGATGTCAGGAGTTCACGACACAATGGGAACGTGCTAACGAACCTCGCCGCGATCCCAGATACTCCGGAGATTCGCAAGGCTCGGGGTGCATTTTTCACCCCTGAGCCCATCGCATCGTTCGTGGTGGACTGGGCAATCCGAGGCGCTGACGACTCGGTCCTGGAGCCGTCGTGCGGTGAGGCAGCGTTCCTGACGCATGCCGTCACGCGGCTTGCGCAATTTAGCACCGGGCTCGCGCTTCCTCCTCGGGTCGATGGGGTTGAGATTCACGGTGCATCCGCTGACGAGGCCCGTCGTCTGGTGCGCGAAGCGGGTGGCGACCCGCAGATCATCACGAAGGACTTCTTCCTCGTCGCGCCGACCGGTTCGTACTCAGCGGTCATCGGGAATCCTCCGTACATCCGCTACCAGGACTTCTCCGGCGAGGCTCGCACGCGCTCGCGTGAGGCGGCGCTCAAGGCTGGCGTCAACCTCTCCGGGCTCGCGTCGTCGTGGGCGGCGTTCACCGTCCACTCGGCGTTGATGCTGCGTAAGGGCGGGCGCATGGGGCTCGTCGTCCCCGCAGAGCTTCTCTCAGTGAACTACGCCGCCGAGGTGCGCAAGTTCCTGATGCAACAGTTTGCCAAGGTGGACCTTGTCCTGTTCACGGAGCGGATCTTCGCAGAGGCACAGGAGGATGTGGTCCTGCTGCTCGCCGAGGGTTTCCACGAGGGTTCAGCGAAGCACATGTCGATCTATCAGGCGCAGAACGCTGCTGCACTGGGCGAGACGCTTGCCGCGACGACGTGGACGCCCGACGACCCTGCCGACAAGTGGACGCCCTCCCTGCTGTCTGCGGGCGCGCTGAGCGCGTACAACACGCTGCTTGCCGAGGACTTCACCACATTGCACACGTGGGGCGAGACGACCCTCGGGATGGTGACGGGCAACAACCGATACTTCTCGATGTCTCCTGCCGAGGTTGTCGAACTGGGTATCCCTCGTCGCGACCTCATCAAGCTCTCACCTCCCGGATCGTCACATCTTCGCGGGCTCTCGTTCTCCGATTCCGCGTGGCGCGCGATGGGCAAGAAGGGCTCGGCGACCTACCTCTTCCGACCGGGCGTTGAGCCCTCCCCAGAGTCCCAGGCGTATGTCGCAGCGGGTGAGGTGGCGAAGGTGCACCAGGCGTACAAGTGTCGCGTGCGCAAGGTCTGGTGGCAGGTTCCGCTCGTGAAGCCAGCCGACCTCTTCCTGACGTACATGAACGCGGATACCCCGAGGATCACGACGAACGAAGCGGGCGCGCTGCACCTCAACTCGATCCACGGTGTGTACCTCAACGCCGAGTATCGCGACCTCGGTCGTCGGCTTCTTCCGCTCGCCTCGCTCACGTCCATGACCCTCGTAGGGGCAGAGACCGTAGGACGGGCCTAGCCTCGCGAGGCAGACCGGCTGCCGGTGCCGTCGCCCGCCGTTGTGGAAGCCGTGAGCGAGAAGCTCGTCGCGTTGTATCCGCAGATGGCGACACGGCTTCGCTATGGCCGTCTTGTGGAGGCTGCAAAGCTCGTGGACGACGTGCTACTGGTCGGAGAACTTGGAATGGCACGCTCAGAGGTCAAGTCGCTGCGCGATGCCTACGCAGAACTCTCGGCACGTCGGACGGCTCGGGGGCGTCGTGTCGAGGTTTGAGGATCGGCTGCTCGCCGCGATCGCCGCGACCGGCATTAAGCCCCTCGACAGCGACACTGCCCCGAACAAGAAGAACTGGAACCAGAAGCTCAGCGATGGGCTCGCGTTGGCGATTGCCGCAGAGCTTCGCGATCGCGGCATGACCGGCACGCTTCCGGCACCTCCGGGGTCGATCGGGCTGAGCGGCGCAGAGCGCCGGCTCTCCGGTGGCATCGGAGCGAAGAAGGTCGATGTGTCGTGGGCTACCGAGGAATCTGGGCTGATCTTTGCCGTAAGCGTGAAGACCATCATGTTCCGCGACAACGCGACGCAGAACTACCAGAAGAACCTCACGAACCGACGCGGCGATCTGCTCGTCGAGTCCGTGACCCTTCACCGACGCTTTCCCTACGCTGTGCTTGCGGCGTTCCTCTTCCTCGACGTGGGCGCAGAGACCGACAACCTCACCGCCGCCGGAGCGTCGAAGAAGCGCAAGTCGACGTTCCAGAACGCCTTTCCCAGGCTCAAGCTGTTCACGGGGCGCTCTGACCCGGCGGGACGTGACGAGCAGTTCGAGCGGTTCTTCCTGTTCCTGCTCGATGCGAACCCGTTCTCCCCGTCGATCCGCGCGTATGAGGTGAACGACGAGAACAAGCAGGTTGACCTCGATGTCGCGCTCGACGAGCTCATTGAACTGATCGGTGAACGGAACTTCGACCTCTACGACGGCACGGACGGCACGATCACCAAGCTCTAGCTACATATGGGATCTCTGACGTCACTATGCGGCGTCGCTTGCCAGACGGTACAAAGCCCCTGTCGCCCCCAGAGTCTGTTCGACTCCGACGCAGAACACTGGGCGGGCTAGAGCTGGTACCGCCGTCGTGTCGACGTGCCCGCGCCTGATGCGTACGCGATGATTGTCGGTGACATGGATCTCATGACAACCTAGGCGATTCGCGGAGCCAAGCTACCGCCAGAGAGCGAGGCGGGCAATGGCGCCAGCGCCGGACGGTGCAGCACCGGCAAGTTCTCGGTGGTACAAGACTGACTTTCAGATCGCCAGCCCTGTCGGCGGATTCAAGCTGCCCGCTGCAAACTTTCTGACCCCGGAGGGCCGGGCGACGGCAGCCGCGGACTACGTGGCCCTGATCAAACAAGCGGGCATCGAGGTCTTCGCGGTCATGGATCACAACTCGACGTCGATGCTAGAGGAAGTCCGGACGGCAGCTCGTGCCGAAGGCCTGGTCATGTTCCCGGGTATAGAGCTGAGCACCGGAACGGGCTCGGATGGAGTTCACCTTCTTCTGCTCGGAGACCCCGATGCTGACATCCAGCAGTTGACCAACGACTGGATGAAGGCGGCGGACTTCTCAAAGGATCACCCAGCCTTCAACGATCAGGGTGAACATCTGCCTAGCCACAGGTCGATGATCGACATCCTCGACAGTTTGCCCGAGGACACCATCGCGATCGCGCCGCACATCCTCACGGAAAACGGTGTGGCAAGCGGCGACTCGATCAAGGAGAGCTCGATCAAGTGGCGTTGCCTTCACCACGACCGGCTGGAGGCGGTGGACGTTGGCACGCCAAATGGCGAGAGCGAGAGTGGGTTCAACTCGAAGTTCCGTGCCCGCGAGTTGGACCACTTCCCAGCGGTCCATCGGATGGCTTACGTCGCCACCTCCGACGCATACGAGTCCGGCCAGCTTGGGCGCCACACGTGGGTACGCATGCACAAGCCAGACTTGGCCTCGCTGCGCCAGGCATTCCTCGACCATGAGGCGCGTGTTTTCTGCGATTGGGATACTCGCCTAGTTGGGGACCCGAATGCTGTCAAACATGCATTCGTGAAGTCGATCCGGTTGGAAGGGATGTCGACTTCGAGCAGCACACTCGAGGTCGGGTTCGACCCGCGCGTCACGGTTGTCATCGGCAGTCGTGGTTCCGGTAAGAGCACGATCATCCAGGGGCTTCGAGCACTCTACGGTGGGGACACAAACCTCCCTGAGTCGGTCCAGCAGGAGTCGGCGCGCTATCAGGAAGAAGTGTTCCGCGACGCCACGATCACCAGCTCCTTTGTCGAGTCCTTGAGCGGTGCCGAGGACACCGCAACGTGGCAGCTCGCATCCGGAACTGGAACCGCGCTCGGCCACTCGCTCATCAATGTGCGAGTCGTCAGTCAGAAAGAACTCTTCGAGCGCACCAGCGGTGATCGGCCAGGCGCTCAGAGCCCGAGCGCCAACATGCTTGCCTTGGTTGACGAAGCGTTGGATGACGACCAGGTGTCAGCGGAGCTTGTCACGCTGGGTGTCGACGTTACCTCGGTGCGGGTCGATCAGTTCGCTGAAGAGTTACGTGACAGACGACGACGGTTCACGGAGGCATCCGCACTCCGACTTGAGACCGGCGCCAAGCTCGCCGGCCGCAAGAAGGTCGAGGACGACCTCGCGGAAGTGAACCGCAAGCTCGCTGCGCTCGACGACGAGGAAGAGAAGAAGAAGCTTGATTCCGCTCAGGCAATCCTGACCGACAAGGCTGGAATCGTTCGTTACGCGACGAAGGCCGACGAGCTAGCAACCGCGCTTGAGGAGGTTGTTCAGCCTGGACCTCCCAACCTCACCACCGACGCAGGGATTCTGTTCTTCTCGCCGCTGCGGGAGCTGGCAGAGCAGGCGTCGTCAGCGGTCACGGATCTTGTCACGGAGATCCGAAGGGTGACCGGCGCGACGCGGACAGGTCTCGACACGGAGACTGAGGAGTTCGCCAAGACCGTCGCCGCCGCCGAGACGATCAAGGCGGCCTACGAGGCGAAGCTCGCAGAACTCGGCGTCGATCTGTCTCAATACGAGGCCCTCGGCCTACAGCAGGGCTCATTTACTGATGAGCTCACGACCCTCGATGACCTTGCGACGAAGCAGCCGAAGCAGGTCGAGGACGAGGCGGCCGCTTGGGCGGCGATTGACGAGTTGTTCGCCAAACGGCGCGCTGCCCGTGAGTCATTCACTGGGCTTGTTTCGTCGCGAACGCCGGGCCTCCGGTTCTCGGTCAATGCGCACGCCGACCATGCGAGTTGGCGCCAAGCCATTCATACCGAGCTTGGCTTCCGGCAGGGTGACCATGTCGACTCCCTGCTCAATGTTGCCGAGTGGATCTGGGGAGCCGGCGTTGACCCGGACACACGAATCGCGCGATCGCAGGTTTGGCGAGATGCGTTGCTTAGCAACGAGTATGCGACTCTGTCTGACGCTCGCATGTCAAACTCCTTCGTTTCGCGTCTCAAGCAGGCAAGCGAGACGGCACGGATCAGCTTGGCTACGCTGCGCGCCGACGATGCACTCGACATGCGTTTCCTCAAGGAGGGCAATGACCCAGAGGATGAGCGGTCATGGCAGACCGTGACTGACGGAAGCCCCGGCCAACGGAGTGCTGCGATGCTCGCTTTCACCTTGAGCTATGGCGACAGCCCACTGGTATTGGATCAACCCGAGGATGACCTCGATAGTGCACTCGTGAGCGAACTCATTGTGACGCAGTTTCGCAAGGCGCGTTGGAAGCGTCAGCTCGTCGTAGTGACCCACGAAGCTAATATCCCGGTCAACACCGACGCCGAGGTCGTGGTCGTGCTTGAGAACGCCGAAGGCGAACTTCGGATCTTGAAGCGGGCAGGCGAGGCTACTACAGGCCCGATCGACAATCCCGAGGTCCGCAAGAGCATCCAAGAGCTCCTAGAAGGTGGCGTTCGCGCATTCGTTAACCGCGAGCGCAGGTATGACAACGAACTATCGAAATACCGCACTGACGTTGGCATGCTCGCTCGGCGCAGGTCGGGAGCGTCCTCGGGCGACTAGAAATGTGGGTGGAGGGCTGAGGCTCCGAGTTCTTCGTCGTGATTGATGACCCGGCTCAAATGTGTGGTCGGGATGGCAGCGAAAGCGATTGCGGCTGTTCTCAGATAGCCTGCGGATCATCCTGACGACTAAGCCGAAAGCGGGGGCACTGGGGATGAGCCCATCAAGCTCGAAGGCACGACGAGCTGCCAGGGCAGCGAACGTGACTGCTCGCAGCGCCCAGAGTTCCGGCATCGTCAAGTGCTACGTCGAGCGGTTCGAGAATGCCGCCGGCGCGCCCGACCTCCGCCTTCGCGAGAAGTCGACCAAACGGTTCGTGAGGGTCTTGACGAACAACCAGACGTTCAGGTCGTTTGGGCCGCTGTCGAACCTGCTGCAGGACTGCTACGCGCATGGAGGCGGCCTCGTCGAGCCGCGCAGTCGTGCGGAGCACGTCGCCATCTCCGCCCCGATCGTGACGCAAAGTGCTCAGGAAATCGCTGTGGCATTCGAAGGCTTCTCGGTGAAGGTCCACATCGTAACCGCGGACATCGCATCTCCTCCGACATCCGTGTGGGCCTACATCGAGGAGTACCCCGCCGAGGACGGAGGCCTTGGCCTGCGTCTTCGACAGAAGGTTACCGGCCGGAAGATCGAGATGTATGGCAAGAACCAGGACCACCTGCTCACATTCCTCAGCAGCCCGCAGTTCACAGGTGCCGACACTCACATGCCGAACCTCTACCAGAAGGACGGCTTCGATGACTACGTGCTGGTCTCCGGAGGCACGGCCACAGACTCGTACGACGTGGTGCTCTTTAACGATGGCGTCGAACTCAGCTACCTGCTTGGCCCAACACCCGACACTGCATACCGGGACGCGTTCCGTGTGCTGACGGAGGAGTCAGCGCCCGAGGCGCACGCGCGTACCGCGCAGACGCACTTCGACAGGGGCCGGTACCGCGAGGCCGTGCTCTCCGCGCGACTCGCTGTCGAGACGGCGTGTGGCGGACGTGGGTCCGATGTGAAGCGCCGGCTTGGTGACGCTCCCGTTGACGTCACGGCTGCGGGTGACGCCCTGTATGGGAAGCGCCACGTGGCCGTCCATGAGGGCGACACGCGAGTCGAGCAGCCCGACGCCATACAGGCGATCCGCGCGATGCACCGCGTTCTGGCCTACCTGGCCTACGACAGTTCCTAAGCGTCAGCCAGCGTAGTCAGGATCCAGTTACACGCACGGTACGACGTCGTATCATGTCGAAGCGACGTACATCGAGTGTCTTGTGTTGCAGGACGTCAGAACGACGCGGCCTGGATCACGTCGAAGAGGTTGCCGGGAATCGGTGCGTCGGTGATTGTGCTCAGGGGTGGCAGTTCGCCGTCGAGGCGAAGCCCGTCCGCGAGCACCACCGTGCTGGGTCGACGCCAGTTGATCGCGTTGAACGGCAGAAGCGGGAGGTCCGCGAGATCACCCTTGGGTGCGCTGTGGAGGAGTTCCCACGCTGCACCCTCAGCGACTAGCGGATGTTCGATCGCCCATCCGGGATGGTAGACGAGCGTCAAGCAAATGCCTTCGAGCGTGATCATGGTCATCGGGAACCGTATGGTGCTGCCGTCGTCGAGTTGAACGACCTTCGGAAGCAGAACGCGTGCAGTCGGAGTTCCCTTCTCCTGCTCGGCGCGAACCTGCTCGGCGCGAAACGCCCACAGGGAGAGCCCGGCGGGCGGGGGAGTGCCGTCGATGAGCCACGAGAAGTCTTCTGTCTCCCATTCTCCGACAATCCGGTGCTTGTTGATCTCGGGATGCTGGTGGAGAGCGAGTGGATGAGTAGCGAGGAGAAGGAAGTTCGCGAACCAGAGCCCCACGGCAGCCCACTCCTGCGCCTCGGCCTCGCCAACCCACGAGTTCGGTGTCAACCGCCGGACGATCTCCTTCGCCGGCTTCTCGAAACGG
>APMI01003722.1_pt1 | contig 27496 bp, 23 predicted proteins | sample 667938 | NCBI WGS metagenome assembly APMI01 (sample SAMN01084076, study PRJNA167559) | wastewater metagenome | biome: Wastewater | place: Denmark: Ejby Moelle, Odense | collected 2011-11-28
ACAAGCAAGTACAAAATTACCCTCAGTGTATAATTATAACGTACATTGGGCTCCCATAAATCGGTAAAACTTTCTTCATTCATAACCGAGAAAAACAGCCACTTGGCAACTTGTGAGGCTATCGATCTGTTGTAAAAAATGATGGTCTACGATCACGTAATTATTGATGAAATATGCAGAATTAAAGATTGACTGCTTTGGAATGTATGAATCACCCTTACTTTGATTAAGTTAGGGATAGATGAGCCAGTGATTGACGATTTAAAGATTTTGTATTCATATCCGAAATATCAATAATACTTAAATATATAAAATAACAAATAAAAAGAGTGACGCAGTGTATTCAGTAATATTATAGATCACTTGGCATATTTACCATAATATGACCATCCCTCAATATTAGGTCTTTGTCCTGTTTTCTTAATGTCATAGAGCTCAGGTTTGTATTCTTTGAGTTGAGTTGGGTACTTGCTAATTATATGTTTGATGGGAGATGCCATTTTCTGTTATTTCAGTAATTCCCAGTCAAAACCATTAAAGAAAGCATGTGATTTGATGTCGTCCCAGCTGCGTGATCCTAGTCTTAAGTTGGGATCAAATCTTAGTAAGTTGTGAATCAAGTCTTTTAATTAATTACTTATATCTGGGTTATGCCATACTCTATTCGCTTCAGAATCACGACAGACTGACTAAAATCGTTGTGGAGTAATTTATTCCGTCTTAAATGGGATTTAATAGCTTGACATTTAGTAAAGATACACCCCTAGAGCCCATAGATCAACACGTTTGTCATAACCCTTACGCAAAAGCATCTCAGGAGCATAATAAAAACGAGTGCCTACTTAAGCAAACAATTACCTAATATAGTCCTGTTATTTCTGCCATGAACTGTCTTCTTTGCTAGCCCAAAATCTGAAATCTTAACGTACCCATTTTCGAAAACCATGACATTCTCAGGTTTGAGATCCCGATACATGTAGTCATTTTTATGCACGTATTATAACCCCAGTATAACACAGCCTACCACGAATTTGACTGCCCCTTAACCCAGTTTACGATAATCTTCAAATTTGGGAGTGTTTTTCTTAATCAGGCCGTAAGTATCTCCTCCTGGAGCGTACTCCAGGACGAAATATATGTACCATTGGTCTTGAAACGACATCAAAAGCGAGACGATGAATGGGTGATTATACATTGCTATTATTTTTTAACTAAACGCGTTCTGGATAACATTATGCTAGCGTAGCTTCTTTTTTGATACGAGTTTTATTGCAAATTTTTCAGTAATTCCCTTCTCCATGTTTTGCTTTAATTGCCCAAGAAATACTGCGCCGAAGCCTCCCTCGCCAAGCTTGCCCTCTATTTCGAAGTCATTGAAGGTTATTAAAGGAGGTTTAGGCACTGCTAGTAAAGGAATTTCATGCTCAGGCTCAACGGGAGGGTGAAAGAGGAGTATCGGACAATATTCCAATATTATCCCCATTTTATAATATAAAAAACACCATTTATTATCAGAATCAAAACATTCACACCCATCTTACTCAATCATGTCTCATGAATTAAAAATATCTTTATTTCAATTTTATTTTATTTATATTAAAACTTCATAAATTTTCAGTTAAATTTATCTATAACAAAATACTAATTATTAATGAGAAAGAAATGCATAATAAATATCAAAATTATCGCTTTTTTCTAACTTAATTTTTGAGCTGTTCATTTTTCCGAATTTTAAGTAATTAACGCTCAGCTTATTATATTTTGCCAATATCACTGATTATCTTATCTCTGATTTCCTTATTGCTTAAATTCTTACGAGCTGTGTTCGAACTACCTCCGTTATTTAATGCTGAACCTGACAAATTTGGTAAAGGCATATGACGTTCAGAGATGTTATCGGCTACACTCTGTGAATATGGCGGGTTAACTGTATTAAAATAATATTACTTAAAGAAAAATCTTAGCTCCATTTTGTCATCAAATTCTATAGTACTTTCTTTCTCAGCGATATCTGATTTTTGAGAATATCGTCGTGACATGCAATAGTGACTCCAATAAGACTGACAGTCCTGGACCATCTGCAGATGAGTTTAACAGGCGAATACTTGCTGTGATTGCCAAGATATACACTTTTAGAATGCAGGAAACATTATTCAGGTTGACAGATATTGCTAATTGTGCCATTGCTACCAAACCAGTACATCTTATTATTGAGATCCAGTACAATTGAGCCATCAGGACTAGCTGCCACTTGATTAACTGGAATTCTTCGTTTGTAAAAGTACTAAACTAATCTAGGCTATTTGATACTGCCATTTCTGTGGGGTACACTTGTGCCGAAGTAATCACCAGTACCCAACTGTCCGCAATGGTTGTGTCCCCAAGTGTATACTTTTTTAAGTATTGTTTTGCATATTACATGACCCATTCCACATGCGATCTGATTTATTTTCTATGGGAGATTAAGCTTAGTGAATGACAGATTATGCATGGTGAGCACAATACCATTAAGTAATACAAATGACTAGGTGAGTGTATTCCATTATTTATCAGTATTGGCTTGTTAATCTGCTTGCATATTATTACCCGCACTAACATTATCATCATCTTAAATTTTACCACTACCCACAGACTGCAGAGTGGCTGGGTTAATAGTTTCAATAATGGACTCCTTGTTTAGGCAAGTTATTTTTGATAGCTTACCCTGGTATGGTGTATGCTATTATAGCTAGGGGAGTAGTCCCCATGTGTAGACTTTGTTCGTTGTTGCTGCTGCTGTGTGCGTGTTTGAGACATCTATGTATTGGATCGGGTTCATTTTTAAGAGAGAGTCCTAAGTCAGATATAAGTAATTTTATAGCCATTTGTTTAGGGAAGCATTATCAGAAAGTACTTGAACATCCAATAAATAATAAAATAGTACTATTTTATCTTTCTTTATTTTCTCAAATTTCTATAAAATTCTCTATATGCCTTGGTTAGTCTTAACAAACTGATTGGTATCTAAATTTCTATGTAGCATATTTTTCCACTAATTCTACAATAATGCAGCTCCCTGAAAATGTAGATTTATTTGTTTGATACTGTCGTGTTTAATGCCCATGAAATTACGAAAAGCTTTTTGTATTTTAGTTGCCATTTTGTGCATTTTTTCATATTTTAGCTTCACTCGACCCATTCTTAAGAATTTTTGAATTAAGACAACGTTATTGTGCAAGAATTAGGATTTCTTAAAGTATGGAATTGCTGGCAAATATGATTGCAAGATAGAAATATTTCGCATAAGTAACCGAGAAGAAGTCTTAGCTTGAGCAACTGAAAGCAATGCACGATTTTGTAAAACAGTGGAGAAGGCTTGGAGCCTAGTCTTAATTTAAGAACAGTAATGTTATGACATCCTCGTCCATAAGATATTGGAAATTTTGTCATTAAATTAACCCTTCATTTCCATAATCTTTTCAAAGTTGTCAGCAGTATCATGCACCTTGCACATGCTTTTAAGCATATTCTTAGCCACTGATATTGATTCATACTTTTAATGGTAATCCTTCTTTGCAACTATTCTTTTTATATACTTTTGTAGTGATCTAAGATATTTAAGTTTCTTCCTTCTAAAAAACTGCTCACTTCTTTCAATCCAGGCTTTTTCTATCACTTTAACAGCATTTCTTCTTTTAATTTAAATAATGTCCCTTAAATATGATTTCATTGCAATTTGAACTTTCCTAATATGCACTGTGAAGTTTAATCTTTCATTTCTCTTATGTCTGTTTCTGAAAAGGACCTTAATTAATGTAGAGCTGTGTGCTATTTTCTTCGTCTTTTGGGCTAGAACTGCCTGGATATAGTTATTGGTTTCCATTTTCATGAATATGCGTTAATTGCCAAACAAATAATCTAAACCTGCAGTCTTAAACTGATTTTACATAAGTCCCTTTACCATTTATTTGCATTATTTCTAATTCAAGCCTCCACTTTAAGCCTTGATCATACTATGCACATTGCCATTAAGAATACCGAACTTTTTCCAAAAATCCGCATATAAAACCCGCACATGGTAGCAATCTTTTCGCATTCGCACTGTGTCCAGTACTCCAAGATACCTAACCTGATTATAACAGACTCTGTCTACAAATGTAAGCGCAAGTTTCTATTAATTTGGTTTTATGCATCTTATGAAGTGCATATCTGAGTTGAAAGACATTTCGTTCATCAAAGCAGTCACCTCTTTACGGATTTTGAATCCTAGAAATTTCTTTGTATTCTATGATTTCAACATCTATCGAAGGTGAATAAATTTTTAACTTAAAATTGGCGATTTTGATGATGAGAACTTTTCGATTATGTCTTCTCTTAAAAAATCTTTGTTTTTGTTTCTGAATCCCACTGCCATGTACTAAATATCTCCGGGAGTATGCTTAATAATAAAACATTTCTTTAGAGTCACATTATTAGTAGCAGGGAAATTCTCATGTCCCTCAGACATTTTCTTTACGTTTGAAAGAAAATCGTCATCTTTAACATTTAGAGCGCAACTTTCATCAAGTAGATTAAATACACTTTTCAAGCTTGTATCTAGGAGTTCGATAACTTTTGTGTTGTCAGTGAATTTTAACTGAGGAATGATACTTTATAGCCCTTATTTCTTCAGAATATTCTTTTAATTTTTGAAAACTTGATCAAGATATATCTGATGAATTCTTTAATTCGTATAGTTGACGCAAAGCTGTTCAAATGAGTTATGATCGAAAACTTAAAAGCCATAAATATCTAGCATTTTCACAATTTTAACGTGTTTTTATGGCCTCTGGCTTTCATTTACTTTTTTGTTCAGCTGTTCAACAATCCAAAAAAACAAGTTTTAATATAAAGCTTTAGCCATTGAATCCCTGCCTTATACACACTGCTTTTATGTCATAGGTAGATGCATGACATCACCTGCAATTTATTTCTTGTTGAAAACGAGTCCATCCTTCAGTTTTTTAGGTTATATCATGAGTAAATTGGCTAAAATTACGACAAGCTCATCATTAACAATTTAACAAGGATCGTGGTCATTTAAATTCGTTTCATCGAAGCGAAGATTACCGAGGTGCAAAACAGCAGCTATAATCTAAAAAATATGTTTCTTATGACTCTCTGAAATATCTAATAATTTAAATGAAGAGTTTAAACTATTCCACATCTGCTTGTCTTAGTCTCTGAAAGCTGAAGGATGCTCCTTAGACAAATAACTGAAATCTGATACTCTCATTTCAATGCCACCCTTTGTTTTGAAGCCTAAATTTGTCTTCATGCCTTATGGACAATTGTTTAATAGTTGGTAGAATATGTGGAAGTTTCTCTCTCCATGAATTTGATGTACAATTCTGCTTTTTTCTAAGAAGAATACTTTGATTTCGCAGTTTAAAATTTCCATTTATCGAGAGTTAATTTTCTAAGTGATCAGCTTACCAAAACGACTAGAATTGTCATTTTTCGATGTTTTCGCATTGCCGAAGCACTCAAGCACACTGTCGCAGTTGAGGATCTTAATAATATACGAATTACCCTCTCCTCAATCAAGTAGCTCGGCAGCAAATCGGTCGTCTTTATATGACTCTCGCAAACATAACTAATGATCTTCAGACATTGCTTGTTAGTTTCTGTTTTGCCTGAACCTGACTCCCCGCTGATGCTGATCATCTGAGCCTTCTGAGATTATTTCATATTGTTCAGAATGTTGCATACGAATCCATAAATGTGAGGTTATAGATCTGGTAATTGCTTTTTCTGTGTAATCACTCTATCATAGAAGTGCTTCATTATTTTTTAATCATACATACCCTCAATTTTAACGAAAGGATTCACAATAATTAGACTGTTCCACATGTAAGTATGGATTTTTTTCTCATCAAGTCTTTTTCTCAATTGAAACAATATTTCAGCAGGGTTAATTATATCTAAACTAATTAAATCCCGCTAAACACTGTTAGTATGCCTTCGCTTTTATAAATTCGATGCTTTCGTTTAATGCTGGAGTCCGTTTTCAAGAACGCACATAACTTTTGAATTACCTTTATTGAATGTCAAAGGTACGATGCCTTTAATAATACCTTTTGTGTATATCGGTCCTTGCTCTTATTGAGGATGATAGATCCAACACAATACGTCTTTCTGGATCCAAGATAGATCGAAATTATCGGTTGTCGCCTGTGGTTTAACTATCATATAGTTAATATACAAATATAACATGCGCACGATGATTGATTAATCGATTGTCTTAAGTAAAGTATAAAGTATACACAATTACATAATCCTATAAACACTCATTAATTATAGATAGATGCTGAATGCCACTGCTCAGCACATTAGCGCCAATTAGTTATAAACAACTTACTTTTAGACTCAGTCTGAAGGGAACTTACTATGTGGACTGCATGCGGTCAATAATTTGCTTGGAGAACACGCTTATGAATAACATGATTTCGAGACAGTATGTGCGCAACTCGAAAAGTAGTAGGAAAATATTTCGGATAGTAAGCAAAATCACAGGCACTGTTGTCCTTGTGTGAGTGGCGATTACGACGCCAATATTATATTTATTGCTCTACAAAATAAAGGATTTTAGGTAGAATGGCTAGATAAAATGAAGACTATTGAAAAGAACCCTAAAATTATTGCTCTTCAAAGCACGTAAAAATAAAGATCTAATTCATAAATTAATTAGGTAATTGGATTTTTGGTCAATATACGCAGAAATACGTCCTGCATTAAATAAATATTGAGTAAAATCTTTTGTGCAAGTTCAAGACACTGGTGTAGTATCCGTAAATTAAATAAGGAATACATTTTATTAGACTCTCTTTTTGATGAACCACTTAAATTCTAATCGCTTAAGCAAGTTCTATCTTTCTTGACTATGCAGCTGGCTGAGAATGCAGCTGAAGTCATGTTAGTAACAAAGAAGGCTAATAAAAATCTACATAATAGTCAAATAAGTGAAAGAAAACTTTGATAATATTTCATTAAATTCTAATGATTGACTACTTCTGGTCTTATTTTTAATAACTTAATATTACATACATAGTATTATTAAGACAACAATATCATTTTTAAGTAAGAGGTCTATAATTTCTCCATCCTTCTGGCACCAAATAGTCAAATTTCTTCATGTAGTTCAAAATATTGTTAGTGGGACCATCATTGTTCTTTGAGTATTTAAGGGCTTCATTTAAACTAAATTAAGAAAATAATTACTGTAGTTTGGAATCTGACCATTTTCCATTAATATAGCAATCGAGACCTAGCTCAAATCGTTTTCTGAACTAAGGGGAAATCGCATCGACCATTACCTCTCTAAGTTCTTTTTTGCCTTTGATGAACTCTTCAGCGTTGTATGAGTCGATTTTTGAGTCTTCGAAGTATTCCATATTGATTTATTTTTTGGTCTCAACATCCAGCATATCATCAGGATTCTTATATTTCAAAGCCTTGTCCATTGGAGGGCTGATGTTTTCCAGCTTCAAATCTATAGTATAGAGTCTTATTGGTTTCGCACTACCTTTAACTGTCACCTTATCAATATTTCTACAGAATTTTTGAAGAGATGGTGTCAGCATTTCATAGAGATCCTCGCTTATCAAAATATTCACTCCAAATTGCTTAGTGGCTGCTTCTAATCTGGATGCCATGTTCACATTGGGACTCAAATAAGATGCATCTATTTTATACTCAGAACCAATAGCGCCTTCAATAGCCCAACCAATGTGCAGACCGAATCCCATTTTCACTTGGTAGCCAGGGATACCTGATTGTAGTCTTTTCTCCTTTCTATACTCAAGGATTGCTGGATCTTTGTGAATTTTGACTATTGCTTTGATAAAAGAGAGAACTGAGAAGTCGCTCATAAGGTTAACATACTTCTACTTTTTCCATTCGATATGATTGGTTTTGTTGTTAATTTTATAACTGTCTTCAGGAAGCGGCCAAATCATCAAGAAAGCCTCGCCGATGTTCTTGTTTGCACTACCACCATATCGATACACGGATGAGTGGACAAGTTCACCTATTTTATTGACAAACATCATGATGTCTTATTGTAAAACTTCTGTAACTTCAGTGAACTGTTTGATATCACAAAATCCAAAAATTGCACATTTCTTCTTACCCCCAATCATTGGATTCATGTCACCTTCACTCATGATATTGGATCCTACAATTTCAGCACCCGCTGACCCGAACACAAGCGATAAAAGTGCTCCAATTTTGATGATAGCATTATGCACGATAGCAGTTTCATATTTAGAATTCTTAACTAAAGCCATGGTGACAGATTATGGATTTTTAGCCATGTCCATAACCTGCCGCATCATCTTCTCAATTGGATTGACAATCAGTTAACTAATGTCCTCAGTGAAGAAGTGTAACATCGACACCAAAATAATACAGATGAATGTAGTATTGGCGATTGAGAAAACTAAATTATAATAATTGTACTTGCTGCCTTAATGTTATTACTTCTGTAGCTCATTACTGCGTATAGCTCGTTGTCTTATGTGGTAGGTAAATCCGGCCTTAATGTTAGATCTTTGTTCAAGTACATGATCAGATCCATGTCCATGGACTCAATTGATGAAGTGATGTCTGAAATTCTCTCCTTCCCAAAACGGTCGTGTCTGTAATAAGGCAGCTAATTAAAGGGAGAACTAAAATATAAAATGTAATTATCGCCCTGATGCACTGAAATCATGTAATTAACCATATCCACAATGGTTGAAGTTGGCACATCTGGTGATTTAAGAGCCTTATGAATCGACATTGTTATAAAATCCCAACTCTATGTTTTCTAGACGTAGGCCGTGTTATCGAAAAGTGGGATAATTATCATTAACAGTAACACTACAATAACGATTTTCTTTATTGTCAAGTCTGAAAGAACCTTACTTATTCTACTCTAATTTATTTCCATATTTTCTTAAGTCTTTTCTTTAGATTGATCTGAGCTAGAAGATGACTTTTTGTCAAGATCCTCTTCGTTGATTATATTACCAGCTGTGTTTTCTCGCTATTGAGATTGACTTGTAGGTATTTACAATCGATGTGTTTGTTTTCTATAGCTTTCTCTATCCTGTTTCATTAAATTTTTTCTCTTCATTTCCTAAAGTTTCTTACGTTTAATTTCCTTCTTGAGCTCATTTGCACTGGTTGCCGCTTTGTATAATTTCACAATTCTGATAATTCTGACTAACTTTACAATTCTGACAGCTCTAGTCGCTACTCTTGAAGCTCGAGACTGCATAGCTAGCTTACTCAAGTCATAAGATGAAGTATTTCTAAATTATTGTAATTTTTACGTATTCAGCTGGGTGAGCATGCTGACATCAAGTAACATGGACAAGCTGGATATTACATCCAAGTAAAAGTAAAATGACCATCTATAATCAGTATCAGTGAGCCAGTTCAATGTGATTTCCACCATGAAAATGCCAATGAGAACAATGTGCACAATATCGAATGCCATGTCAGCCGAAGCGTCAGTTGTAGCAGTCCGGATGTCATCAGAGTACAGTGAGTACAGAGACACAAGAGTTATGAAAACTTGAAATTGCATACTGCTGATCACACTCTTCAGTTTTCTCTGACAATTGCTTACCGATTTCTACTATTTGTGGTTCATGTAGTTCTCGAGGAACAAATCTGCAGTTGCCTATGCTTAGCTGATACTTACATTTCGATCTTCGATATCGATGGAGTCAGCGTGTGACTTTTACTCATTTTTTGTATCCATTTTCGAAAGACTTCGAAATTCTATATATTATACTAATTGCAATGTAAATAGCTTATTCAATATTTTAACTAATGTAGCCATATTGTCTTTTTTGTTCATATTTCCTAAATATAATTACAATGTTTGCAATAAATCAAGCTAATTTTGTTAAGAGTGTTCATTGCAGATCTTGATATAATCGTGTAAAAATTATATTTAAATAGTATAGTAAAAAAGATAATCAAAAGGATAATGTAAGCAATAACTGACATAACGAATAGTTTCACAACTAAATTGGTCTTAGCTTGTGTTAAGTCTGTCTTAGCCGTATTGTTAGTATATCCGATAAATGTCATCATATTTTTACTCATTACCGTGTGGTTCATCGTTAAAATACTAAAATAGTTTCTTCTAAACAATGGTGTCAAGACGAGCAAGTATATTGACTAGAAAAAAGTTCAATCAGCTATTTCATAAGCAAAAACACAAATTCAGTAAATTCAGAACGACATCCAACAGATCAACAGCCATAGACACAATATAATGACTAATTAGACTAAGCCAAATAAACAAAATTAATTGATATTTGAACCAGTGTAGAGAGACAAAGTGCAAGAACGATTATCAAAAGTAAAAGGATCTACTTAGAAATTATTGGAGGAATTCAGAAAAATTGGGACAACCACTAACGGAGCATGATTTTTACTACATTGATTTGCTATTAATAAATTGACCTCCAGTACATAACATTTAAATATTAATTAAATAAGCAGCACATCTCGCATGAACTAAGCAGATCAACCTAAAACAAAAAAGCCCACAGTTGTCGAAAATGCTGAAGAAGAGAACGAGCCTAAGAAGAAAATGGAACTGTACACTTTAGGCGAGTAGCCATTCGTGTTGACTCATGAGGATGAAGAGTAGACCTTCCTCAGCTGCAGACTGGGATCAATTAAGGAGAACACCTTGGTCTCTGAGAAGATCAAGTGCTTAGGATTGAGAAACAACTTGATTGCTGAGATTGTTGGACTGGATAAGATGCCGAATCTCGAAGAACTCTAGCTGTATGATAATAGAATTATGGAAATTAAGAACTTGGACTGTCTACCTCAGTTACGCGTGTTAGATTTATCATATAACAACATTAAGAAAATAGAAAACTTAGACAAACTACCCAAGCTCAAGAAATTGTTCTTGTTGAGTAATAAAATAAAAAAAGTACATTCATTGTCAATAAATTTAGATATAAAATCTACAGTTTGCTGAGCTTGAACTGTTAGAATTAGGATCTAACAAAATTAAGGAAATCTAAAATTTGTAAGGTGTACCTACAATTAAATCAGTGTTCTTAGGCAAGAACAAAATCAGCGAAATTAAGAATATCGGACATCTTAAATTCTTATAGCAAGTAGCACTGGGGGTACATAATATAAATAATTCAGCCTAACCGCATTACAAAGTTATAAAATTTATCTGAATTGAGCCCAAATCTGAAAGAACTATACTTACAATAAAACCAGATAACAAAAATATAAAACATAGAAACAATGACTAACCTAACTATCCTTGACATAAGTTATAACAAAGTGTAACATCTGTAAGGCATTTCAACACTGACATAATTAGACGCACTATATTTAACTTCAAACAAAATCGACAGTGTAGGTGAGTTGAACGTGTTATCCCATAATAAAAAATTAACAACTGTAAATTATTATTTTATGATAGATTTCATTATTTGGCAATGATGTCACCAAATCACCTGATTACAGAATGAAATTGATGTAATTGTTGCCTATTATTGACGATATTGATGGCACACCCATGCGAACGACCTATAAAATTGTGTTTGGCAGTAATAAGAAAGTATAAGATCAAAAACAACAAAAATAGTGAAATATTGTGATTTTGCATGCTCTATGTGTATAGTTTGTGTATTTTAAGTGTTATTATTTATGTATCAATTAATAAGATAATTAAATGCAAATTTTATTTATTTAATTTGTTGACTGTTTATATAAAATATGGCGGTGGGAATATTCGAGTACTGCGGCAATTGAGACAAATTAATAAATACGATGATTATAAATATTATTAAACAATATGAGCATACAAGGCTCAACACGGCAGCACAACAAGCGTGAGGCCAAACTCGAGAAGGCCATGAAGAAGCAATAGCAACCCTTCTACACTAAAAAGGTACACGCTCTCACACGCAGGAAGTTGAGCAAGAGCTCCGCAATTTAGAAGAAGATAGATATGATAGTCAAGCTCAAGATCCTATGTACAGTACTTATGTCATCATTTTTAGACTGAAGAGGGCGATCAGGTGGTGGCAGAGACTCGATTAAAAATACTTTCAGACTATTAATATTCAAGATGCTATAATAAAAAGAGACATATGTACCTCTAATCAAGTGCTCACTTTAGGTGATAATTAGACATCTCCATTGTTGGACTACAAATCATAAATGTTCACATAAGTGATGCACTCTTTCAGAGACAAATCTAAAATAAGAGTACTATTTCATACTCAACAGCCTTACCAACTGGCAGCTGCAGTGTACTCAATATAGCCAGCTATCGCTAATTACCACTCTGAAGGCTGTGAGACTTTGGACGGGTAGGGTATCAAAGTGTAGTCATATGCTTTTAAATCAAATTCAATGGTTGCATAACATTCCCATAGCATATTCAGCACATCAGACTCCAAATCTGTCCGCCTAGATTTATAAGATTTTGACTTAAATGAGCCGCCACTTTATCTCTGTGACAAGATGCTCAAAATGCAATAGATATCGTCCAGTAGTCTCTATTTAAATGAAGTCGATAAGGAAATTGCATTATGGGAATGGGAATTACAGAGGGTTAATCAAGAAAATTGTATTAATTGGAATAAACTTATCAGCAATATGCAAACAGATCAAGCATCTCTTAAAGTCATATAAATGGATCATTTTGATCAACGCATTTAAAAGTATAGAGATAAAATATTTTGGGGAACTGTTGTGCGGTCATTTTAACATGGGTTTAAAGATAAAACTAAGAAAATGTTAGAAATGTATATTTAAAATGAGAAGAATTTTAGCTTAAGACCTCCCAAAGGTCTAATTGGTCATGGAAGTAGTAAGAAGTTTTTTGAGACTGATTGCAAAATATGCTTTAGCTCTGACAACAACGACTATAATCAAGTTCTATATTGCGATAGTTGCAACACAAGTTTCCATTTGCTGTGTTACGGACTAACTTCAGTCCCTCAACAAGACATATATTATTGTGAACGATGCACATACATGAAAAAATAGCAAATGCTAAACCCTAATGTAAAATTAAAGAAACCTTACTGTCAGATTTGCTTAAAAACTAGTTTCCCTATGAAGAGACTGGATGAGCATTTCTATCATGTAACATGTCTGGTATTGTTTAATTTTGTTTAATTTCGGCACAATACTATGGTACTGAAGGGCTCACTTTCTCACGAGAACATTATTAAGATGGTCATTGAGAATGAGATATTACATTAATAATGCAATCAGTGCAGGAAAATAGGAGCAGGCACTTAACTAGGTATCTATATATTAAATACAGGCATGCAAATTAAATGTTTCTACTAAGGCTGCAATAATTACACTCATCCCATATGTGCATACCTAAATGGCCACAAATTTTAGCTAAAATCAAGTCAGATAAAAAGTCTGTAAGTCAAAATGTTCTGCAAGTACACATTATAATTATATTCAGTAATCATCTAGGCTCAAGAGTGTAGCAAGTCTATCTTCGTAGATATATGTGCAATTTGAATGATACCTCAACTAAAACATTAGATTAGTTTAAGACTATATTTGAGAATGAGCAGCAAGCTTTACAAAATATTAAGGAAAGTTTAAGTAAAGTAAGAAAGAAGTATCCGAATAGAATTTTAATGGCGACTAAGTTTATTAAGAATTTATTGAGATCTCGCATGGAAAAATAGTAATAGGATGAAATATAAACTGAGACACAAGCAATTTTACGTAAACTAAAGAACAAAAACCATTCCTTTTAATCAAACTTGTGAATGAATCTAGTCTATTAATATTTGCTTCTATTTACTATTAAATTAACTGTCGCAAATATAAACTTATTTATCAAGTTCTAATATTTTTTATTTATGAAGACATTAACCAAGACGAAACTGCCCGACGATCTAGGTGACTCTAGAAGGTACAACACCATGTGCGTGTGCCAGATATGCACTTGTGGAAAACATTTATGCCCTAAAGCTGGACATGTGCCCTTCAATGGAGAGACTACTTATCACCATGATTATAAGCCCTGCACTGGGATTGTTAATTAGCTTAAGAAGCCCTGCACAAATCATTACCATGAGAGACACTATGATCCAGCTATGTTGAAAACGTCATATGACTCAGAATACAAGCCCTACCAAATAGAAAATCAGCCTGTCGGACCCAATAAATATGATTATAGACCAAAATCGGGTAAGTTCTACGGTGAAACTGAGTATAACAAAAATTTTGTCCCAAAGGAAGTCAATGTGGAAAGACCTAAAGACTGTTGTCATTTGTACACACCAAAGAGAGGCAGATTCGAAGGAACTACAACATACAACGCATAGTTCAGCCCTAAGAAAGCTGAAAATGCTTATGTGCCTCCAAATTATAACTACTAGCGAAGGAAAGTTCCATTTGAGGGCAAAACGACTTACAACACAGAATTTAAGCCACACCCTCTTGAAGCGACATGGAAGCAAGGAGATTGCTGTGCTAACTGTCGAAAAGGTTGCAACTGCGGTTATACTCCTCAGCGAAGAGGACGGTTTGAAGGCTAAAGCGATTACAAAGCAGTAATTAAATTTCTTATTTTAGAACTACAAGCCTTATTAAATGGCAAGAAACGAACACTGTCCCATTTTGGATCTTCCATCATACCCCAGAGAGTGCTCTCCAGGCAAGAATCACGTTAATTATAGCGCATAGAAAAACAAGTGGTATTGATTCCATCCTTTTATTTGTTAAATATGCCTATTTTATTATTCCCTCGAACTCCACATATACTTTTTATAATTGATTCTAATTTAAAGTTGTGAATTTAGCAAAGGTAAGAGAATGCGCCTGCAAGCTGATTAACCTATCACAACTGACCGAGTCATTCATAGTTACAAGATGCTCTCTAGTGATGATCCTTAAGCCAAATATGCTGCAAATGCCTTTCTGTGTAATTTAGTTCATCGAGAAGAAGCATGGCAAATCACACAAGTAAGTATTATGAAATTTAGGGAATGCTTAACACAATGCAGGACGTTAATTTTCAGTTCTTAGGCACACAAATTTTATATCAAAAAATAAATAGCGAGATATTGAGTTTGTCACAGCAATCCAGAAACGAGCTGAGATAATTCGTTTTTCTGAAACTGGCCGATCCCACAATAACTTTTTCACCGATTATAGACAAGCTGGCGTCTATGGCTGCCCTGATTGCTTGTGTGCCTAATTTACAAAACTGGCCTACTTTCATCCCTGATCTCATCAAGTTCATGGGCCAATCGTAACACAACATGAAAAGTGGACTCTATGCAATTGAGAGAATTCCTTAATAGTTGAGAAACACGAATAGAGTCAGCCCTTCGCAAAAGAATGCCACTGTAGATTAAATGCTAGTACATGAGAAAGCTCTTGCTGAAGTTTTTATGTCTCTGCTTAATTTACAGAATTCTGCTTTGACTAAAAAGTGTATAGAAGCTATGGAAAGTTGGGCAAAATCAAGATTTAACTTCTTAAAATACACATAATTGATAAAGAAAGTATTAACTTAGAGTTTAACTTCATTTGATAAATTTTAATCAGGAGTAGTGATGATGGTAGAAACAATCAAAGGCGCATCTGCAAATAGAATAGTTTCAAGTTTGTCTTAATAGTAACCCTTTAAATAACTGTCAAAATATACTCCGTAATAAATACAATCAATTAAGCTAATTATTCAATTTATTATCGAAAATAAAAAGAATTTTCTGCAATCAACAGACATCTAGGCTGAGCATATAGACATGTACTTATAAATTATTAAAAATTCACTCCTTAATTTCAGTTTTCTCATCACTTAATAAATCGGATTTGAAATGCTTAACATAATTAAAGATATTACCAAAAGTTATGATCTAAGAACTAGTCAGGGAACTTTCTAATTCTGGATGGACTTTAGTGACAAAATGGCGAACTGTAAAGTAGATGCAGAAATTAAAAATTTGTTTGCGAAGAATCTGCAAGATATTTTCGATATTGTCAGTAAAAAGATAGGGATTGAGAGTTAAAGTTTGCTTGATGATCCTGACTTGAAATAAGATGTCACTATCGATGATATTAACGCAATGAGTTTCTCTGAGTATCGTAGGGAGACTATGCCTCTTTACCAGTGCATATACTCGTTTTTCTTAACAATTACAAAATCTCCTAAACACTATTTCGATCAATGTTTTGCTTTCATCGAAAATTAAACTAAAAATTCGCAAAGTGGTCAACTTGGAAAAGGTACTGAACTTGCCCTTTTTTGCATTAAAGCCTGTATTTAATCTATGATATCTGAGACTGACTCATAATAAATTTGTAAACTGTTGAGCTTCATTATTGATAAAGGGACTAAAGTATACGCCCGCATTGTTGTATAAACGTTGCTATTAGTTAGAGATTGTACGAGAGAAATAAAAAATAACAGCTCTATTTGTATGAAAGCACTTAACTACTCACTACACTTTCTCACTGACGATAAAATATGCCATTATGCAGTATAGGCATTTAAGACTTTGATGGAGACTGTTACAGATATTAATGACCCAAGTGTTGTCGCCAATATGCTATAATTTTATAGTGCCAAATCTTTCCCTAATTAGTAAATAGCTGGAAAAGTTGTTGATGGTATTTTTATAACAATAGTCAAACTCAAAAATTAATAAGCGATCCCACATTATTTGACGAAGCTAATCGGGATGATTCTTAGCAAATTTTAGACAGTTCATCAATCAATTGTAAATAATACATGTCAGTAATCGAAACCTTATTTACTTCCTATTAAATAAATTAAGACTGTGATGTAAAATTTCGAGGCTCAAGGAGGATAATTCAGAAAGAAATATAACTAAATATATAAAAATGTGCTGGATAGTGGTCTCAAAATGATATCATTCGTAATTCCTTATTGTCTAGCATAACGCCAAAATTATGTTAAGTTTAATTAGCTTGGTATCAGCTGCTCTATATACAAGTGCTGTCTTAACTTATGTAAAACTGACATTCCAGCAGTATATCTTCAAATATTAGATCAAATATTGTCTCACGTTTTAGTGAAAGAATCTATTGCTGACATGTGCCCTGTACTTGAAATTTTATGTTTTACATTTACACATTTCGTACCTCATTCCATTCCTGCACTTAATACTTGGCTTATAGATAAGAGAATTACATATATTGACAACTTCTTCATTTCATTCATGTAGCCAATAAATTTAGCCGATGTCGATCTCATTCGAACTTTTTACTAAATACAATAAAGTCTAATTCTATACAACAGTCAAATATTTTTACAAATAGGTAATCATCAACAAATATTCGATATCGCACTGTACGTACTTAGGCATTTCAATGAAGGAAAAATGCAAAGGAGAGTGGCTACTTTCATATACCTCTGCTCTCAAATGCCATAAGTATTCTTTGAAAAATTCCCTAAAGTTGTTGAGACTATCTTAGGATGCATTCCGATAGCCCATGGTATGAGCCATCACAATCTAAGTCGTGCTTTTATAATAAGTGCTCAGAGAATTGCAAACATTAAAGACATTGTATACACTGCACTAAAATCAAACCCTTATTAAGGCCTATCTTAAATAACAGTCAAACTTCTAATAAACTTGATAATGATCGTAGTTGATCCTTCAACTAATGTGCCAATGAACGTTCGTGAACGAAACTTCATGATGATCATTCGCGATCTTCAAGATTTAGCTAAAACTGGATAAATTCCCAATAGAATTACTCAGTTATAATTTAGACTCGCACTTTGGAAGAAAAATAATGGGCTTAATTAAATAGGCAGCTACCCTGAATAATATTGATATATACTTCAGCTTTGATTTTATTTAGGTTTAATTATTTAATATATAGTCTTGGAAATAAAGAATAACTGAATCATTCTAATTTCTCACCGGTCTGGCCAATGAGTAAATTCTTGTGAATGTGAGGAATAACACCTCCGCCAGCAATTGTAGCTTTAATGAGCAAGTCGAGCTCCTCATCACCTCTGATGGCGAGCTGCAAATGTCTGGGGGTGATTCTTCTAACTTTGAAGTCTTTGGAGGCATTTCCTGCTAGTTCCAACACTTAAGCTGTCAAATACTAAAGCACGGCTGCTGCGTAGACTGCGGCGGTTGATCCGACTCTGTTCTTAGCTGAAACTCTGCTTTTCAAGAATCTGTGGATTCTGCCGACAGGGAATTGAAGGCCTGCTCTAGCTGATTTCGATTGAGCTGGCTTCTTTGACTTGCCGACTTTACCTCCCTTACCGCCTTTGCCTCCTTTACCACCTTTGCCACCTTTTCCTCCGGCCATTGCTTATCAATTTATAATAGGTTTTATTTAGAAAGGCGATTTATAAAGGGGATAAAATCTCAAAGGTACTGACTCTGATTTTTGATTGGCTAATTTTAAAATCATACCGGCAGTTATGAACCATGAGTACCACTTGAGTGAGGACCCTTGCTTTTTAATTAATTCATTTTTCAAATCATTCTTGCTCATCTGAATCCCACTGATATTTGTTGATGTTTTTTTTACCATCATTTTTGGGTTCGTGATTTTGTCATTCAGAGTGTCGCCGATGACTGCTGTGATTCTTCGCTTGAGATAGAGAAAGTAACCTTTCATGTTCTATGGCCTATCATAATTTACTACTTTATAATAATGCATAGAGATGTTATTATATACGAGGTAAATTGACTTATAAAAAAGTTTATTCATCAATTAATAATTCTTGTGAAGCCAAATTTATCTTGACTTCTTCCTTCCTGAATATCAAGCAGCTCTTTTCTGATCATAGAAGTCACTGGACCAGCCTGTAGCTTCTCATCGATGTATATTTTGTGGTCTGTGCCCTTGTATTCGATGTTTTTCACTGAACCCACGATGACAGCTGTACCTGAAGAGAAACTTTCCAAAAGTTCACCCTTTGCATTTCTCTCAAGAACCTCCTGGATGGTAATCGGTCTTTCAGTGATGGTATATTCGGGATGCTCATCGAAAATGCGCTGAATAAATTTACTTTTACCATGATGCTATCGCGAGTAACTCCTGGCAGTATGAGGTCTCTTAAGACTGGAGTAACAACCTCTGGCTTTTTGTTGCCATTTGATCCCTTAAAAACAAAGAATATGTTCGATGTGCCAGCTTCAATAACTTAATCTCCATAGAGCCACAATACTTGATGATGTCCTGCTTTCATGACCTAGTTGCCTTGTTTCAGTGTGGGACCGTAGTTTCCACCAACTTTGTAGAACCCAGTTCCGCCTGGGGCAGATCGAATACTGTTGATCGAACAAGATAAAGAAATTGGTTTAAATCCTGAAGGGTAATAAGGACCAACAGGTGAGCTCATAACCACAATCATTGAGGCCCCAGGAGACTTAACTCCTAAAGAGTTTTCCATTGAAATATGAATGGGTCTGATATATAGACTGAACTCAGTCTTGGCGGGAATCCAGCGTTCCTCAATTCTAACATATTCTTCAATGCATTTCAAAAGTTCATTGCCATCAAAGTCTGGCAATGAAATTCTTCTTGAAGAATTTAGTAGTCTTTGCATGTTGCATTAGGGCCTAAACATTCTAATTTTGCCTTTATCGTCTTTGTATGCTTTCATGCCTTCAAAGCATTGGACTGCATAGTGAAGTGACGAGTTGAAAGGATGAATTGGCAAAGGAGCGAGCGGCTTGATCACAGGCTTACCCCAGCCAGTTTTGACATTCGATTAGACAACCATCATGTGATCTGTATCGTTTAATCCGAATCCCAGTGTCTTTGGATCGAATGCTGGTAAAGGCTTTAATGTTTTAGCTTTCGTCACTGTTAAGTCCTTGAACTAAATAGACCAAATATTACGTTGAACTTGTTTGGAGATGAAATGTCAATCTTCTTGTACGCGCTTGCCTCCTTGACGCCGTACAGAATTTTTTGAGTGAGATTTCTCATTATTTTAATTGAATAAATACAATGAATGAGTCATGCATTACATTTTTGTCGATATTTAAATTCAGCTTTTATTACAAGAGTAGAATAAAAATAAATGATCAAAAACACGAAAATTTCTACTAGGACACATTTTTAATATGATAAATATTTTGTGTGTGCTCAGTTGTATCTTAATTTTATGGGAAAAATTTGCAATAAGTGGCTTTCATTAAATTTCGATGAAATAATTACCCTCTTTGTTCCATTTTATCTATTCTGTGTTCCATTCGCATACGAGCCTATATTATTTAATAAACTGAACCTGATGTATGTCATCTATAAAAAGATAAACAAAATCGAAGAGGCAAACGCCAAGAGCTTTAGCAATTGGGCTTTCTCCTCTCACCATCTTGCCTCTCCGAAAATCGCCAAATGAGATCATATAGACGAAATATGGTTCATTTGGAGAGAGCATGAAAATATCATCGAGGTAGCACTATGCTCTCTTAACCATTCCAATACTAGCTAAATGAGCTAATTCTTCATCATATTATTGCTGAGACTAAACTGTATAAATTTGTTTGCGATCCCAATCGTAGGCTAGACAATGAAATTTGTCCCCTCTTCGATGCATGGACCGAAGTTTAGCCATGATGTTAATATCCATGTTCAGTTTTCCGATTAAATCTAATAAATAATTGCTTTTATACTAGACATAATATATAAAATTATCAGCACTGGGCTAGCTCATCGTAGAATAAGCCGAGATCATTCACTTTGTTTTCGATGAACCAATCAGCAGCAAGCAGTGCTTTGTCCTGGACTTCCTACCTTTTCAGACTTCTCAGTTTCTTTCGGAGGACTCGGTAAGCTCGCCTTACTAGTTATAGCTTTTCAAATGTTGTCTTTTCTACTGGAGATTTTATTTAGAACCCCTTGATGTTATCGAGCTCGCTAATAATTCTGGTCCTTAACTCATCTAGTGCTTCTCCTAGTCTGACAACTAATTCTTCAGTGAAAATGTTGTTAAATTCCTTATCTGCAGCTAGTTTGCTCAAGAGCTGCACTCCAGAAACAAAGAATTTGTTGTTTAGTTCCTTAATAGACACTTTTTTTGTTTTTTAGATAAGTGTTTCCACCTATTTGTGGCAATCTTTCCCACTCTTGATCTTGTTAATAATAGAAACAACTTTTTCCTCCATCGAGCTGTGACATTTGCGGTAAGGGACGCCATAACAACTCCAATTTTTCTGAGATCTGTCTCTTTTATTCTCCTTACGGTCGCCGTCTGTTGAATTTTTCTACTGATTGAGTTCCGAGTATCTTTCACTTGAGTTCAAAACGAATCCTACACTTTGTTAGTTCTCAATGCTGTGTATGTTTTGCTCGGTCTTTTAGAAGTCAACGTCGCTTCTTCTAAATTTTTCTGCTAGCAATGAAGATTCGTTGAATGAATTACTATGTGCATCTGCGAGACTGAGCTCTGGATGGCTTAAAAATCTTCTAACCGTTTGCGCTTTCACTTTATTAGTTTTGGCGGTGGCCTCTTCACTACATTTGGCCATCACCTTATTTGAGCATTTATTTTTTTATGACGGATTAGCGCGTCGACATGTTGACCGCGGGGTCGTTTCGAAGCTCTTGAAGAGGTTATTATTATGAATTGGCGAAGAAACCTGCGCTCTCGATCTAATTGCGTATGGGCTGGCCATGGCGAATCACTTGTCTTGTTATTTATAATATGATTTTGCTTATGGTCGAATTTAGGCTATTATTATCTGCGATCAGCGCCCCATAAACAATCACTAAGCTTAGTTCCTATATTGTCCACCCAATTAAAGTAAGGTTTTTCCTTGAACTTATGGTCCGCAATATTTTATTATTTAATTTTTATTGCTGAATATAATAACAAAAATCAAAATTTTCCTCTCTTTTTATGGCGTCTCTTGACTTGTCGAGTTTTGCTAATGCGCTTTTCTGCTCTTTTATCTTTCTTTAGTCGGCTATCAACGTGCTTGACTTTTCTACTATCTTTTCCTCCAATAGCCTTACTTCTTTTCCCAATAACATATTTTTTATTATCTTTAAGCTGTCTTTTGGATTTATCATATAATTTGCCAACTTGTCTCAACTTGCTGACTTCAGTGATACCTTATTGGCTCATAACATGCTCAGCCTTTTTCTGGGTGTGCTTTAATTTCTTTTGCACTCTAATTTTACGTCTGACTTTAGCTTCAAGTATTTTCTTGGGAACTCTAGCATTAATTGCCATTAATCTATCTTTTTCCTGCTTGAATTATTCCTTAGAAATGGGAAGATTCTTGAAATTATGTCTTTTCTCATCATCAGTGAACCATTTAGGCAATTCATCATGATCCTCAAAGGTGAATCCTCTATACGAATCATCAATAATTTATTATCGACTGTGATTGCGTAACATTTTCTTGGCAATGACTAAAGTCTCAGCTAGTTCATCGATGTTATAGTCATCTATGGTTTTGTGCTTGACTATTTCAATTTGACCTCCCACGTCCTAACCTTCTTCAATATCGTTATGGAGTTTCTTTTGTCTTTTCTATGCTGTTTTCTTGATTCTTTTTCTTCTTTTCTACATATCAGTCAAAGGCTTTGGAATTTTGTAGGCATCATCATCTGAGAGTTATCCGTCCATTTTCTAGTTAGGGTCAACTTTCTCATCACTAACAATTTATTCCTCATTTTCTGATATATAAATATCTTGGTCGTCCAACGCAGCTAGTGGATTCTTAAATTTATATCCTTCGAAGTCATGATCTGCTTGCTTTTCAGGCTATTTTTGTTCAGCCTGCTATTGTTCATCTTAATAACTTACACCAAATCTTCTAGATTTTAGCTTATTTTCGACATTTGATGCTCTGTCCTCTCGCCTTTGTTTCTTTTGTCTTTGAACATCTTTGGCGTGTTCAATTTTCTATTGTTTTTTCTGTTGTCGCATCTCATACATTTACTAAAGATTTTGTTAGAGTTCTTCAGCAGAGTAATTTGCAAATTTTTTCTTTGAGCCTTTTAAATTATGATCATCCTCACGTTCTGGTTAAACGTAGTCAATATCTTCAATGTCTTAATTTTAATCTAAAATATTTTGGAACCTTTCTGCTTCTCCCATTTATTGGTCTTCATGAAGTTGTGTATTCGCAGCTTGAGCCTTGATTAATAACTAGTTTCTTTTTTATTGTTTACTCTTTATATCTTTTAATTCTCTTTTTCGTTTACTTAATATTTTTCTTTAAAGTTCATCCTATGAATTTTATTAAACTTCTTCATTTTATTAAACAACACTTCCCTCTTATTCATCATGCTCACCTGATTGTTGATTTGACATCATTTATTTTTATTATTTTTTCATAAGTTTTTCTGATTTCATTTTTTACTTATACTCTGCTTATTTTATTTTTCCTCGCCATCTAAGTAATCCTGAAATTTATCTTCTTCCTAAACTTTTCAAATCCTTAAGAAGTTCATCAATATCTTCAGGCATTTTCTTACTAAGCCCATAATATTTTTATCGTTCTTAGGGACTAACTTTAATAGCATTGAACTCAGCGAAAGTAAGTAAAGGGTTAGGACTTGAAATAAAATTTGTCAATGAAGTCTCTTTGTACATGTGCATGGGCATATTGTCAGCATAACCATCTCGATGTCTTCGTTTCTCTAGAAGTTTGTCGATACTGGTTATTTCGCCTGCCATTTGTTCCTGGAAATGATCAGCTTCTGTATCCTTGAAAACATGCTTAGGGTCGAAATAGCGCTCATCTATGAAATTGGGGGCATTAAAGTTAACACCCACCACGAATGTTTCAGCTGAGGCAAATCTAGATGCTTTTGGTTTTGTCATTTCAACCTTCTCGAAGAATTTTTTGAACACCCACATCAAGGAGTTAGTATCAGTCGATCTGAATATTTTCGTGATAAAATATCCTCCGGGCTTGAGGAAATCAGTGGCAAGTTTGAAGGCAGCTAACACGAGCTCACTTTGTGTATAGGCATCCTTGCTCCAGTTAGCACCCACGTTAGGAGCACCGTCATTGAGTACAGCATCGCATTTGCGACCTTTGAGTTCTCTTCTGAGCCTGTCATAAGTTTCAGGCTTAGTGATATCTCCCTTGAACGACATGGTCCCGGGCACTCTTTTTATGTCATCAAGATCGACACCGATAATGGTAGAATTTGGGGGCATAGTGTTGGCACAAACTTGCATCCAGCCTCCAGGAGCAGCGCAGAGATCTATGACGGCGGTGGCATTGTTCAGGAAATTGTACTTGCGGTTAAGCTGAATCAGCTTGTAGGCAGCCCTAGAGCGATAACCCTGAGTCTTAGCGAAGTGATAATACTCGTCAAGTCTCTGCTTGGACTTGGTCTTTTTCCCCATTGTTGATCTGGGACTATGTTAAATATATAAAATACTTAGTATTAGTAGATTGAGCATAAAGACATTGTTTGATTTTATGTATTGATATTTATTTATTTAATAATACAATATTTATAACCAATGGCCAAGAGAACTAAGAAGGTTGGAATCACTGGAAAATACGGAACCAGATACGGTGGTGCAATTAGAAAAATCGTTAAGAAGTTCGAGCTCCAGCAGCATGCCAAGTACTTGTGCCCACCATGCGGAAAGGTAAATGTACATCTATTCAGACCAGCGTCAGAAGAGTCGCCTGCGGAATCTGGAGATGCAAGGCCTGCAAAATCACCTTCGCTGGAGGAGCCTTCGAGTTCGCTACCAGCGTTGCCACTACCGCTAAAGCTACCATGAACAGATTGAAAAAGCTTGAAAACGATGTTAAGCAAGCCCCCGAGGAAAAGGATAAGAAAGAAAAGAAAGACGAGAAGAAATAAAAGAAAGATAAAAAAGATTAAGGCAAGAAATAGCCCAAGAAGGAAAAGAAAGATAAAGCTGTCAAAGCTTGATTGTTGGATCTTATTTAAACTATATTACATTGTTATTTTTATCATTCATTAGCCTAGAACACCGTGAGAGACGAATAGAGCTATGAAATGGCTAATGCTAATGTTAATTCTATAATTTATATCTTACTAGATTATCATATTAATTAATGTTAAATAGGAGTACATAAGATATCAAAGATAAGTAAGCTGAACACCTTTATTACACTTCTTCTAATGATACTAAATATCTTTCACAGCACACTCTTTTGAACAGTAACTGACTAACCCACATTAACATTTAACTTTTTCTGTTTCATATGATAGCAATGCTGACATTTGATTTCCTCACCCCTAAATACGGAGCTATCGCCTTTTCCATGTTCTATGATTAAGTATTATCCTTATTTAAGTCCTAGTTGATCGAGTTGTACTTTTAAATCTAGGACTCTACTGCCTACTTCTTTCACAATTTTTTTATACACGCACTTATTCAATTTCAAGGCTGATACTATTTGATCGAATAAGTCTTTCACTGGCAGCTGTGTCCTCCAAACATGAATGAAGTGAGAGTCAGGAATCTGATTGACTATTCTTATACGTTTTACGAGACTTTCAATACTTGATTTTTATATACCGTAGCTTTTGAATATTTTAGTTTACCATTGCTATTTACGAATTTGCCGGAAATCTATCTTTTTTAAATCGGTTGTCGAAATAGGAATATACTCAAATTCACGTGCTGATATGTTAATACTCTCGACAATTGTATTTGATTTTAATATATTCTCTGCCCTCTTTAATACATTCTTTACATTTTCGCAGATGCATGAAACTCGAGTACATTAGTAGCAGACTGTTTTGTTTTAAGTTGCAAAAATCCTTTATATTTTTTCATATTATACTCCGAAAGCTTTGATAATTCTCCTGAGTTCTAGATTCTAGATAATGATAGTAACAATTTTATCAATATCAATAAGTCCTATTTAATTAATAATTTCAGGCAGTATATTTTTGATGTTAATATTGGCGCTTTATATAACTTTTTGTGCACTTTAATTGGCTTTTCTTTCCCTGATATTATGAAATTCGATGCACTGTTTGAGTGCTCTATTTTAGACTAATTTTTTATTTTAAACTTTGAGTCCGGTGCATGGACTTTTATCTTTATCTTTGAACCATTTTTAGATAACAACTTTCTCATAACTGTAGCCGTCTTATATTATAACTGGATCTTTCATCACTTATCTGGATATCGGGCATAGGAATTAGTGTGGAGCTGTCTATTAGTCTATATATGTGGGGTATATTGGGGACGGAGTCTGTTTTAATGCTGATGATTATATCATAGAGGTATGTGGGAATTATTTGTTTTTGCGTATTTATTTTAACTTTTACTTATACTTATAATCATTTGTGTTTATCATGGCATGATATTAATAAGATATATGTTCAAATATAAGGAAATTATAAGACAATATTTTAAATAAATAGAGAGGTATTTTGTGATAAAAATGTTATAATATTAATAACAGTATCTTGCAATAATATGAAACAGACACGCAATCTTACATAATATCACATCTATAATATATAATATTCTAAATTACGTTCACTATAAAGATGCCGATAACCCAAACTTTTCTAATAGGAGATAAAAAACTCTCATACGAGATCCCAAATAAGTGGAGCATAAACAAAATCAAGTGTCTGTTGTGCACTGAGTTCCCGGCCCTTAAGTTTGACTATTTCTAAATTATGGTCAACGGTACTATACTTAAAGGAAATACTGTTATTGGTTATCTACTGTAAAGATAGCCGAATTGTGTTATGATTGTTGTATAAGGCAGAAAAAGTTAAGTCAGTTTGCAGTAGTACTATAGTCAGGTTATGGATGGATACATAAATAATAACTGTACATAACAAAATCTGCCAGTGATGCACAAAAGTTACCAAAAATGCATGGCCCTCATAGACTAATCGCCAAAATAACAAAAATAAATATTAGATCTGCAATAGCCCCAGATATTCGTGATATAAAACTAAGTATAAATATTTAATGTGTTCAAAATATTGCGGTACATGGGCTGGGTATTCTTTATCTCTATTGTGCTTACACGAGGGTACTGGCTGCAGATATCTTTTATTGCTACTGTTATTGTATCGCATCATTTTATATAACATCTTATGAAAATGTATGGCAAATAAAAAATTAAAAATAATTAACAAATTTAAGAATAGAAAAAAGGCGAAAATGGGTAAACAATGAAAATAAAGAAATTATAAAATAAGTTATTGAAGAGTATTCTAGCTTAAATATTGTTGAGAATGTATAAAACAATAGAAATATTGTTTTGTATAGTATTAACACTATTTCCAAACTCGGATTTAAATCTTCACTTTTTGATGAACACTGAAAGGATTGAAAGATGGCGAGCACAAATAAATATGTTAAGGCCAGGCTCATTTACAACAAAATGGACTATCAAATGAATTTATTACTTCTAACAATTTGTATTAAAATTTTTAGATATTATTAATAGAACTAAAATTTGTATTATTTAAGTAATTATTTAAAAAGGTATTAAAAATTAAACAATTTTCAAAC
>APMI01008632.1_pt1 | contig 27440 bp, 21 predicted proteins | sample 667938 | NCBI WGS metagenome assembly APMI01 (sample SAMN01084076, study PRJNA167559) | wastewater metagenome | biome: Wastewater | place: Denmark: Ejby Moelle, Odense | collected 2011-11-28
TCTGTTGATGTTTCACAACTAGGATGATAGATAGTATTAATATTAAAATATAATAAATAAATGCAATTTAACGTATAAAAATAAGAGACATAGGATCTGCAGTTCCTCTTAGAGTGGCTGAACGTACACCGAGCAAGCGTAGGAAAATCAACTAGAATCTATACGTTAAGCCAACTACAATAAGAGGCAACTGTTTAGTAAATATTATGTAAGGTTGACCACTCCATATTCGCATAGTTTGGCACTATGGACAGCAATCAGAAAGTGGATTCGCTTGAGAAATATCTGGAGAAGAGTTTAGGTAAACGTATGAAATGGAGCTTCAAGCAAAAATTGAGTGACTTAAGTGAGTAAAATCATACATGGTAATTTCTTAAACTATTATGCTATATCGCGATAAACTCATCACCTAAGAACTAGTTCATCAGCTAGATATTGAACCTCGGTGAATGTTCACAAGTTGGACTTATGAGACTGATGACCAGAATGTCTAAAAATCTGGAGAATATTACTGAAATTAGATAAATTATTTAGCATATTGATGATTTGGAATAATAAAATGAGGATTTAAGACAGAAATTAATATAGCTAGCCAGTGTAAATAATAAATTGTTAAGCCTTGTTAAGGACCTTGAATAATAGAACAGGCAATCAAAAGCAACTACACAATAATTAAGAGATTAAAAAATAAGAGTATTTAAATTATTGGGTATTGACTACATTGAAGACTATGTCGATATATTCAACAAGATCAAACTTTAAAATTAGAAACTAGAGCAGTATTCTGAATAAATTTAAGCTAAATTTAAGGCAAGCTAGAGTGCTAACATAGAACTAAATTAAAAAATTAGGCAGCAATATACAGTGATAGACAATTTAGAAGATTAAATAGCTCGTCTTAAAACAGAGCTCAGTGATAATTAGTCATGTTGGTCTCCCAGCACTAAGATGAATATCCTCAAAAGTGCAAACAGTAACAAAGAGAACTTAAGTAAATGCAGCACATCGTTAAATAAATCCTTATTCTCAGGTGCTGAATGGACGAAAGTTGTAGATGTTGATGATGAAAACAGCTAGAAAGTGTCCATATTCAACCATAACCAGATCAACATGCAGAAATTGGAGGAAATGTACCACAAATATAATATTCTTAATGATCAAAATACTAACTTAACGGAAAGGAATAAAAAGTTGAGTTAAAATAATACGAAACTGCGAAAAATATTAGCACAAATTAGCGATAGTAATAAATAGTACGAGTTTGTGCTTCATGCCAGTGATATTGAGGCTAAGATTGTTATGGATAGGTACATGTGTAGAAGTAAAATAGTTTAAAATCAGTGATTTTGATTAATAATATTTTCATTAAGGCTATGATATTAAGACATTATATATACTGCATATTTTATATATTCGTTTGATCTTCAATGAAAGCAGAGTCCGCCTCACCGATAATCGACCCCAAAGACTGCGAATTTGAGTGCTCGTAAGCATTAGGCACTGTAAACGTTAACGTAGAAGACCAACAACTCTTAGAAACCAAACGCAAGAAAATGAGTAGCAATCGACGCAAACGAGAAAAAATAAAGCAGAAGAAATGTACAATTGGTTCTATCCAGAATAATCTCGTAGAGCACTGCATCAGATCATCAAAAGTATGTGCAGTCTCAAGTCCAATTTTGAGCAGAATTTAAAAACCATTGACGCACTTTTAGAAGTTGATCTTGACGAAGATCGCTTCTATGAGTTCATTAGTAAAGTAACACGCGAATAAATGGATGTAATAGTATGCTCATTCAGATATTAGCAGTCGAAATCCATACCCTTACCGCAAATTTTTGCAGCCTTTATAAAGAAGACAAGGCAATTAATCCCGCATAAATAGCTCGATTGTTTGAGATGATATCGATAGTAAAACAGGCGAGTATACAAATAGAGAGAGTCATAAACTATTTTATTATCAAGGGTGATCATTCCGATTTTTAGAACTACCTACATCGGGATCTTGAATTTTCGACTCTCAAATATATTGTAGAATCGGATCCGATGAAAGTATTTTCTTATGGCTACATAGCAAGGAAGACTTTGATAAATTTTGTAAAGCATTCGTCACTGAAACAAAAGACAAACGTCAAAAAATAATAATTTAATAGATCATGAATAGATTTAAAACAGCACAATAATTCTCATAATAAAGTGAATAGTGTTTGTAATGTTACGAATAACTTTAAACAAACACAGTGTCAACACAGGCTCAATAAAGTAAGAAGAAGAAAAAGAAGAAGAAAAATAAAAGCAAAACAGAATAATAAAATTGTAAAATGGAGAACACTTACAAGGAAATATAGGTATATAACACTGTAATTAAAAATTTGAGTGAGCTGGTGATATGGGAAGGAGATAGACAGTCTTGCTATTACGAAACTGACTGGTTAGATCAAATTAAGCAGAGAATGGATAAAAACAGGTGATTTTAATTAGAATCAGTAAAAACTGAATAAAAACAACAAATATAATGAATTAATTAATCAGTTTTAACCAGGTTACTCTACTTTATGCATAACTCGACTTTCTTTCTGTTTTTATTTGTCTTTGTGCTCCTACTTTAGTTACTGACTTGCCCGACTGATCGCTCCGTTATGTTGAGCAGTTATTAGAAATTCTGGGTTTATTATGAATTTGACGATCTATTCCTGACTTAGGTTATATTGTAAATTGCGAAATAAATATTACAATTCTAGTCCTTTCTTTTCCAATTCATTCATGCAATTTTTGAATCTCTATAAGATACTGAATAAAAAATACTGTTACATTTTAAGTTAGTTATGCCTACCATTCATAACAATATTTTCATCAATAGCAAGCTCAAACCATTTCATTTTTAACTGTTAAAGCACATCTCTCCTCAGCACTCCTGTGAACCCAAATTTGTACTAAAGTAAAATAAATCAATACCAGGTATGAATTTATCATATTTTGTAACATATTGTTGTGTTACTCAGTGTTATTAGCACTTACTACAGGCTGAGGTTGCGGATTTACATGACTTTTTTAATGTTTGCCTTATTTCTCTTGCTTAATGCACTCTTATTATTATTTTGGATGACTTAGTTTCGATATTTGTTCAGCTAAGTTTTTATTGTCTTCCAAGTACTAAGAAATAAATCGACTTTTCTAACTTAATGCAAAAATACTTCTGGGTTCGATAACTTAATAGCTGTCATAATCGCATCTCGATTACTAGCGATTTTAGCTTTCCTTTTTATTATTTCCCGCTTCAAGTCTTATGCTGTTTTTTCAAGTGTTTCAATGTATAGCTTCTTTCTTTGCCTTGATTGTTTAGCAGAAATACAATTTTTCTTGATCAATTTTGTTTTATCATTTTAGTTCTACTCGGCTTCAAGTAAAGATGAAATCTTTTTAGAATAATTTTTGCGGCGTACTTTTTTCTTGACTTATTTAGACTATGATTATTCCTATTCAGAGTCAAGAATGTCTCCGTCATAGTCTACCTTCTTTAGTAGACCTTCAAAATCGACATTTTAATCGCTATTACTACTGTTCTCGTCAAGCATTTATTTACTAAATATTATCAATTATCAAGCTTACAAGAATTAAATCATTGAACATCAATCATAACATAAGAAATTAAATTCAATATAACAATTCAAAAAAGTATACATTTTATTACAAATTGCATCATTTCTTCTTCTTCTTTTTGGCTACAGTTTTGGGGAAAAATGGATTGGATAGCAAATCTCGACCAGCAGTATAGAAACCAATGCTAGTGTGTATTTACTCTGCAGGGTTGACTGATAGTGCTTTGTAAATTGCTCCTTTTTCAATAGCTGCTCCTCTTTTGGCTAACGATGTCTTTATTCTAATTATTTCGTCTTGCACAGTTTAGTTATAAGTATTTGGATTGTTGTTGAGTAAGACATTACTAAAATGTTTTTCTAAATTATATTTATATGTACTTTTGTTTGAATTCGATGATAAACATGTTAAAGACATCGATCTAATTTATGCGGTGGCAGTAGCTTGAAGAGCTCTGGATGTTTTTCTTTAACTTTCATCTTCGGGAGTTTCAGGCGGCGATGATGAATTTGTCAAGTGATTTATATACTTCCCATAAGTTCGGTATACCTATCTTATTTTTAATTTTTCAATGTCTGATTACATTGAAGTAGGATGTGAACTTTTGCTTCTGTACAGCATAGGCACTACTGTTGGTTATTTTTGAGCTCGTTGATCTGTAAATCCAGTCGTTGAGCTCATTGTTTGCACATTTTTATTAAGTCCTTGATTAATCAAGGATTTCTGCTTAAAAGCAATTTCTTAATATTTGTTACAGTTTAACATACCTTCAAGTTTTCTAGATCTATCTCGATGATTTTTGCCTTTTATTTTACCCCAATTTATCATATTCCGTTTAATATCTAAATCTTCAAGCTTTGACCTTATTTTTTCCTCATTAACTTTCATTATTCTTCTGAGAGTGCTTTGTTCACTTTATTTAGCCATTTATTTCATGTATTCAGTTTATTAAGGATCATAGTCTTTGACATATTTCTTTTTAATATTTTTGATATCTTAATCTTAATAAATATTTTAATCATCAGCATCAGGTGCATCTTAATCTCCTAGCTGTTGTACTAGATTTTACTGCATAATTTATTATTTTTCTACTTTGTTTTCTCTTTATAGTTAATCCATTTTTTACTATTTTTCTTTTTATAATTATTTTTACTTCTATTTTAGTTGCTATTTTTATTGTTCAGTTAATATTTTCTATTATTTCTATGCTTATATTGTGTCTTAAGGAATATTTCCTATCTTGAATTATGATATTGTGTTTTTTGGATTGAAGTTATCTTTTGTCTATTTTAAAGAAGTTGCTGATGTTACTAAAGTACCTACTGACATTCGGAATTTTGATAATCTGTTTTTGCTTATTAATGATGCTGATGTACTCTTTTTTACTGTTATTGGGTTTTATTCTGGTTCAGTTGTCGAAAATGGTAAAAATTGTTTACGTTTGAATTATTTTAAATGCTATTTAGGTGGAAAGAAACCAGGATGAGCAGTTCTTGACATCATTTAGTAGGCTTACATTTATCTTTTCACAATATTAGTCTGTAGCATTCTATCAACTTTATGACCTTACTTTGAATCATTCTCATAGGTCTTCATGTTGGCTTGTGTTTCTTTAACTTGACATCGTATTTTAGGCTTCTCTTCATGGAACCACCCATAGGCTCTTTCAATGGCTGTGAGTGATTACTCCTGATTTTTGGAGAAATTAGAGATATACTTGAGCCTGGAATACAAATTCTAATACAGACTGTACGTAAGCCTTAAATTTTTAATTTAATACTAATTTTTTCTCCATTTCTCTAACTAATCATTAAACATCTTGATTTCATGAATCATGTCTTCAAAACTGCCTAATTTATACAATCGACTGGCTTCCAGTTCAAAAGTGCTTATGTTAATGTACAAATTTTTAGATACGTTGGTCAGCTCGCGGATGTCTCTTCTGTTTTAGATATTAGTGTATCGGTGAGGCGATCCCATTGGCTGGGGTTCATTATGTGCCATATTAATAAAATTATATTTACAATACATAGAATTATATAGTCAGTTCATTCATAATTATATGGTGTGAGTAATTTATATATAGTAATACATTTGCGATCGATATGTTGTGCGTAGAAGGGCAGTTACATTATTTTGACATAATAATGTATTATAACATGATAAAATATACGAATCAGATATTTCACCACATAATACTCATATACATATAATATAAGTATAACAAAGAATGCTGAGTTACTTAGATTTCCTAGACTTCTTACCAAAAGATTTCAATCCATTCTTGAAAGGATTCATCTACGTGCTAATTCTGGTTCACATACTGGCATTTGTGTTCTGGTGTGTGGTAGCATGCCCATCCATGTTCAAGAGACCTGACTCTTTCTCAGATAAGGTGGAGAAAATGATACAACAAAACAAGGAAAAACGGCTGTGATGCATCGTACACACATCAAAATATTGTTTAGACTAACTGTGATTGTTTATAAATTCTGACATTAGAAAAATATTTGTTTAGTAAATCAGATATACATAAAGTTGTGAATGTAATAATTTGATACACTTATCAATATTAGATTCTATGATATGGTTCATGTGTTTTGATAATAATTAGTAATAGTAATGGGAGATATATTTATAATTAAAATACTCAACCTTAACTCAAAATCATGCATAAGCCAGTAAAATACGCACTGATACAATCTTCAATCCCAAAACAATAACCCACACATTTACTTTCCTTCACTTCAATATTATCGTTACTATCTATACAAAATCCACAGATATCATCATAATTGAACACTCTCCGTAGTGCAGTGACTGCCTGGTATAACTAAATATAGCAAAAAATGCATAATAAAAATATCAGTATTATGGCAGCACGTACCAGAGGGTATGAGAAACTAGCGATATATCTTAATGATGTCGAGACTTATTTTAAGAATTTACTCAGAGTCTACGATGATCCTAATTTAGCCATCTATTTTAGGCAGTTTAAGAAAATTAAGGAAGAGTTCTAGTTTATTGATGTTGATTTTGATAAATTCTATGATAAGTTCAGGGAAAAATAAGTGCAGACTGATAAATAGAATATGTTCATGCTAGGAGTTGATGTATAGAAATTACTTAATAGACTATAAATCAAACAAAATTAACTCGATTAGTCGAAGAAAGTTATTACTGATATCGACAGAGATAATCAGCAACTTAAGCAACAAATCCATATATTAATATAACAAATGAAGAAAGACGAAGATGATTTTTTCGAAAAAATTAAGTGTCTAAGAGAGCAGTTAGAAAAAGCAAGAGCTGAAGTGCACTCTACTCGAAGCCAGACTTAAAATAAGAATTTTCATAACTATCGATCCAATCCATAGATTCCGCTTTCTTAACGATTTTCAAATCGTAAAATTATTAAGAATCTATTAATCAATGCAGATTAACATTCATATCCAGTAGATTAACAAAGCTCAAATGACTAAGACATCAATATTAAGGGTCAATAACCTGAATTATATAGATTTATGTATTGCCAAGCTGTTACTTTATAGGGCATGCTATAAAGTATTCAAGCTTATGAGAATGCATGAAAACATATAGAGCATACATCAATTAACAATTTTTATATTTACTTTGCTATTCAAGATATTTTACTTTAATAAAGATTACATATACTAATCATTATTGTTGATTAATAGCTTCTTGAATACCGAGCACCTGTACGCTATACATTTTAACAATAATAGGAACTTTAGGATTTTTTGCAACTACATATGCATAGCCTCTGTATCCCCAACCCGAAGCCCCCATTCTCAAACTAATTTCATCACCATTTTTTCTCCAGCCAACAATTTCCGCGATTCCATAGGTAAATACCTCGCCTTTGCCTTAAATTTTATCAGGATGATCAGGACTGTAGTAATTCATATTTTCATAGTATTTCACAATTGCGAACCCAAAATTGACTCCATTTCCAATATTCTATAGCAAAGTATTATGATCATTTTGCTATTTAATTGATACCTTGAATCTTCGTGGAATTGTCTAGCCATCCCAGCATTTTATCGCACAGTATTGACTTGGAGTCTGGAATAATCGGTTTTGATAGCAGTCTTATTAAATAAGTCCTTAATTTTTCACTAATTAAATCGCTTGCTAAATATTTCCTATTGTAGCTTATTTGCACTTATCATTTTCAGAGCGAGTACATTCCGCAATCTGTTGAGTTGAGAGAACTATTTTCTGTTTCTACTGCACTGATACGGCATTACTGATCACTTGCGCTAACTGCTTGCCCCAGTTATATGACTCACAGATGTAGTCAGGCGAAGAGTCGAAATTACCATACGGAACTATTTTTGGTTGGTATCTGATGTCGAATGCTGAAGGCAAACATATGACTTGGAGTGTGAGAACAAGGGTTAAGATTAGTGGTTTGATCATATATCTATATAATGTTATTCATCATATTCAATCAGTGTAATATTGTATACTCCTTCAATAAAATGATTGAAGCAAAAGAAATTATATGATTTAAGCCTATAAATTGAGTATCTCTGCAACAAAACTAAAAATGTGCATGATATTTAAATAAATAATAAAATTTATGTATTCTTATTAAACTACAATTGTGTCATTATGGCTAAGGTAAAAATTAGCCCATTGTCGATCTTCATAATATAAAATAACACAAATGTATGAATATTAGTATATTTCAATAAATCTATGCGCATGTATCAGTTCTTTTTGTGATAAGATTTGGTGAAAGCCTACTCTAAAGGTACCACATCAAGCTCCCACATAACTGCCGGATGCATCCAGTTGAAGTTCCTGATCACAGCTGGATGAACAACACCAAGCGATCCAATACTTTTACCCTTTAAGATAACTTCGAATTGTTGACCTGGGAAGTAGAATGGATTCTTGGTTTCCTTCAGTTCATAATCTTCAGGGAAGTGGAGATTACATTTTTTCATCAAGGTGTCTAAAGCACCGTGAATATTAGAGAAAAGTCGTTTGTTCTTGTTGTCTGAGACTTCATCAGTGTAGACTGCTGCAATTTTGCGGATATTGCTTGAGCCTGTGTCAGTGCTTTGATCCACCACGATACAATCTCCGACTTCGAATAATTTGTAAGGTAAGCTTAATGATTTGTTCTCAATAATAGTTCTCAACAAACCTGGCAGCAGTGTTGTACGACCAGTTTGGAACTACTTAGTCTTAGCATTTTATATTGTTATCAATTTTGATTAGTCCTCGTTGAATACATTTGTTGTTAGATCTGCTCTAGAACAAAGTGCGAAATTCAAAGCTTCATTATATTGAGCTTGAGCCATCTCTTGTCTTAAGAAGTCAGAGAATTTGTTAATTCTGAGTTGAGATCCAACAGTGGCAGAAGGAGGCATCGTGGGAACTATCTTGTTATAGCCATAGCAAATAGCAATATCTTCAAGAATGTCGCACTCGTGTAAGACGTCTACTCTCCAGCAAGGTACTAGCACTTTATATGTCCTATCTTCTTTGGGGAAAGCTTTAATTCCTGTCCTTTTCAAGTACTTTACAATTTAATCAGATGTTAATTTAGCACCAACCATGATCTATGCCTTCTTGTGAGAAACTGTGAATTCAGACTCAGAAATATTAGGAGTGAGGATAGTATGATCACCATCAACAACTTATACAGGTTCAACTTCGAAAGGTACTTGACAGTATTCAGAGAAACCCCAAACAAGTGTAAGCAAACAGACCATGGCTTTGGGTCTGCTTAAAGCTGTTACTTCAATGAACACGTTTTTGGTATCCATTGATATTTTAGAGACATCAGAGTTGATTATTGGAGGCACTGAGCAAACTTTATTATCGCAATCTAAGATCAGTGGGTAAACAGGTGAGTCTCTGATCAAGTGTAAATATTATTTCAGTTTGTGATTTTCGAGTGATTCCATCATACCCAGTCCATCTACTTCTGCTTATTGATTTAATGGGACGAACTTAAATGATTTTGGGTCCTGCGCTGTGTACTTGAATGGACCTTTTATTTTATCAAAGTCGTGAGTGCCGATTGATGCATATTTACGAGCTCGACAGAATGTCGCATGTAGTTTTTCTTGAGCATTGATCAAAGACTTATAGGTAAAATCTGTGAATTTAATATTTCTCAAGACTGCACCAACAACGAATGGTCTAATTTGCTTAACTGAGGGATCAACGATAATCTTAGTGGTTGGAGCGGTTAATTTCAGCTCTGGTGCGTTAATCTGGCTAAGATAAATTTTGAATATTCTTGTAAGAGATGCTTCAGTAAGCAGATCGGGTCGATTATTCATACAATCGAACTTGTAATATTACTTTTCCTATTCGCCAACTTTTTCGTTGTCCTCCTCGATTTCAATTCCGAACTCGAAGCCCAGGTTATCAAGTTCTTCGAACTTGTACTTCTTGCCCATGAGTTATTCGAATACTTTCTTCTCGATCTTAAGGTTTGGCATAAGTTGAAGTTTTTATATTATACAATTTGATATCTAATATTAATATATTTCTTGTATATTCTGCTTCTATATTCAAAAATTATACACACCGTAAATGTTCTCAGACTATTGAATACCTCAATAAATACTGTTTCTGCTTGAAACAAGAGTAGATTGAACGGATTTATAACTAGATATATGATATTGGTGTCATAACAGATAGAAGTTAAATAAATAAACATAGACTGGAACTCATAAAGGCAAAATCTTGGGTTTGCCTCCACTATTTTAATCCTGTTCACTCTTACTATTGCTATTAGATTTATCTTTCTCTTTGGCTTGACTCTTGAGTATTAAATTGTCAATGTCAAGTTCGGCTGGCAATTCCTGCAGGGACTAATCAGTATTGCCATTATCCTATGCAAAATGAGGTATTTTCTAAATTTCATCATGTTAAGGTTCAGTTCCAATTCCATGTTGATGCGAATCTCCCTTAATTTCATACATATTTGATGTCTTAATGAACAGCTATTTATTCACACTACTGCTAACTTTATGATGATTATGGTACGCTATACCATGTAAATGTGGGGCATTACTGTGTTGATTGGACTGATTTGAGCTGTGATTCGAAGGCTCATCTTGAGAAAATGAGTAAAATTATTATTGACGAATGAAATACTCATTTTTTGGCGATCTTATTAAATTTTGATTTACTTTTATTGACTATAACTATTTCTTTAAATTTTTATTTTACTCATAGAGCTCATCTATAAGCTTGTTGGTTTTTAATAAAGTTTCAGATTTTCTGTCGCTACCCTCTTTATCCTCCTTCTTTTGTGGAGATCTTGATGCTGATCTAAGCAGTCTGCTTTATGAATTTTATCTCGACAGAGCTATATTATTCTGTCGTAGTTTCAGTACTTCAGCCTGCTTCTGCGTAATCACTGCTTCAAGCTCAGAAACTCTACGATCAAGATCCTAATTTCTGCTTTTAAGAAATTTGTTTTCGTACTCCATTTTTATTCTATCTTATTTCTCTTGATCAGCCTGCCTTTGCCACTAACCTAGTTCCTCAAACACTTTAGAGTTTAGACTTGCACGTGAATCATTCATTTTGTCTTTATTTCGATAATATGTGTTTTATATTGATAATTTTTAAATATTCTTTTAGAGTTCTTTGCTGTTCTGTTGCCATTTTCTTATTTATTGCTCTAATTGCTACACTTTTTGCTTCTGTTATTTGTGCTGTTTCTTAAATTAAGGAGATTGAGCAAGAACAAGCTATTGTTTGAATGTTCCCGAATTATGCGGATGATACTGATTATTGTCACGCTTTCTATTAGACTCTCGGTATTTCTGCTACACTATATAGAAAAACAATGTGTACGTTCGCAAATTTATTATTCTTTACTTTTGTAAGAGCTGAGCAGCTGATTATATAAATCTTGCAGCTGCATGAATTCCAACTGCTGTTTCTCAAGTCCTTCTTCTAACTTGATTAGCTTGTCAATATATATCTCTTCCTTCTCACGTAGTTATAAATTTGCCCTCCGCAGTTCTGCTACCAGCATCTGATCGCTGTGCTGCCTCACTGATTACTATTGTGGAGGATGCGGAACAGCAGTCGATATGGGTACATAGATTTTAGCTTTGGAGTCTACTGCAATGGGCTTATGCGAGGTATTTGACTGCAGCTTTGATTTACTCTTCATTTTTAGCATTTAATTAATAACTGTTAATCACCCTCCTAATAAAATCAAGATGATTCTTACAAATTCATGCAATATTAAATCATTATGTCATTGCTTTTTCCTCTCAAGTTTTATGCGGGTCACTTCATGGTAATTTGCTGAGGAAAATTTGCGTTTTATTGACTTTGTGTTGGGTAATTCATCAGATCTCTCCAATAGATAGCACAGTTCACGAGCACAAACTTTCAAGTCCTTCTCTTAGTAAGCTGTGGCAGCGATGAGTAGGTCTGGCCACGACTCTGATCTCTTTCTTATTTTATTAATCAAGTAAATCGCAGCAGATCCTAAAAGACTTGGCTTGTACTCCAAAAATTTGACATCTAACATAGCTAGTTCAAGGACATACTGAGCTAAGTAGAAGTTCTTTAAGTCCATATTAGATATCTTGGCGAAGGCCTCGAAGAATCGATAGGAAGTGCCCATAATAAGTTTGAAATCTAAAGCCTCGATAATGTCAGCTTCCATCTTGATGATATCTTGTTTTGTGAACGTTTTAGCTGCAAAATGTACAATATCGTCTAATTCTGGCACCTGATAAGTCTCCTCATACTTGGCTGCTATGAAAAAGGCTGCAGCTCCAAGTAATTGCAAATTCTCTTTCTTGGCGATTTTCTTAGAACAGTATTTGTCAATAATCATAGCTGTAGCGTAAAGGGTTTGTGGGAACATCTTAAACTTGTAGTGTAGTTCTGCGATCCAATCTAACAAGATTCCCCGCATTTTTTCAGTAATGTTGGGTTGCTCCTTCATATAGTTGGTCAGGTTGTACTCTTATGTCTCTTGAGTCAACATGAAGTTGAGACACTAATCGAAGTATTCAGGCACAAGCTGCACGTCTTTCACTTTGTTTTTTTAGATACTTTAACTGCTGTCGATGGATGCTTGAGAACTCTGCTTCTTGTTTTCTGCTAAAACCGATGTTGATCTAGGCTCGTGTTTCCTAGAGAGAGGGTCCTTGACGGCAAGGGAGTTGTCACGAGTAGACTTCGATGGCAGTTTGTGGACATTGGAGTAAGTGGCGATGGGCATAGGGTTGAGCAGGTTAGAGAGTTCCTTGCCGAAGAGCCTGTCCATATATCCGTTGTATTACTATTATTAAATCTAACAGCTATTCATTATTATTAACGAATACAGAAGTTGATAGAAATACAATATACAAAAATATTCAAACATCAGCAAATCACATCGAGTAGATAAGAAAGCAGTTAAGTGACGCAGCTGCCAGCAAGTTCGTCGTAGGATGAAAGTCTGCAGCTAGGATCTTTCTAGCGTAGTCCATTTTATTGATGGGAGTTGGCTTGCCTATCACCATTGGTCTCGATATCGTTTGTTTCTTGTAGTTTATCTAGTATTGAGTGTTAGAGGAGTCATTTACATCGATAGCGTGGAAACAGTTATTATAATTTCCAGTCAACAATGTGTTTGAGTCCTTTGAAGCTGAGATACTAAACTTATCAAAGATACTATCGTTCTCAAAAATATCACACAGCTTTGATTTCAAGGCTTACTGCACAGTGATGGACACGATGGGTTTGTCAGGTTTACTAATGTCCCAAACTTTGACACTGAGATAGTCACGGCCTATGATATACTTGCTATTGTTCATGAAGTTTATACTCGAGTAACTAGAAATCATTTGCGTGAAAAAATTGCTTTTCTACTTTGATGATTCGATCTTGAAAGTCAGTGGTCTGTACGATTCTAAATTAACAAGAAAGTACATGAAATACGAGTATCAGATAAAACAATGGCTCCACGATTAGTTCCATATGCGAACATTGAGTCAGAACTAGGATGAGCTTTAAGACAGTTAATATTTTCCTTAACATCTTAGATACGCTTATCTTTTAGAAGATCTGCAATTAAATATGGGCTATTAGACCTTTATATGTTCCACAGTAATGTTTTAACAGTGTCAGAACACATAATGTATTACTAGTTTCGAGTGTAGTCCATTCCTACTAGATCTTATTCGTGTTTGTTTGGGAACGTTTTTCTAGATAAATTTAAGAATTACTGAATGGATGCGTTCACTGAGTTTTCTAGGACTTAAAATTTCGGAAGACTTTATTTATTTGAGGATCTCACAATTTTCTTATCCGCCTTTTCGAATATTTTCCAGATTTTAACATATTTGCCATTCATAGTAAGCATTTTGTGGTACTGACCCTGGGGCTTCAACCATGCAATCCCAAGGACTTACTCGTCAATGTCACTGCTATTAAGAGGATCGAATTCGCGATTATAAGCTTGAAACTAGAGTTAGTTGAGGAGTACCTAGGTGTAATAGTTGAATCTATCTTAACGTTTCTTGCCGTCGGTGCCTTTGAAAACAATAATTCTTCCGGCTTTGTCGCCGAGAGCAAGATGGGTGCCATCTTGGTTAAATTTCAAAACTGAGATGATGTCCTCCTCGTGTATTTTTTAGTTACTGCCCTTGTAGCCGAAAACTTGGGAGCACTTATACTCGCTACCTTTACTTTTATCTTTCATTACTCAAATATTCTATTAATTATTCTTATCGAAATCTTCCTAAAGTATATCAAGATTCCTATTAGAATTCCGAACATCCACTATCCACAGCCATAAGGCTTGGATTAACATGGAGACGGTGATGTTCAAATCAGAGTGTGTCTAATTTTCTAGCAGAAAATAAGCACAGTCCGTTTTATTAATATATGATAAATTTTCGGATCGTTTTATAATTCTGATAGAATATACTAATACAACTCTTCTGAAACCCAAATCTAGATGAACAGTCGATTCCTAGATTTTTTGTCCAATTTTCCAGATAGAGAATTTCCATAAATCAGCAATAATAATTGATTATGTCCAAATTTCTATATATGGGTATGTTGTCCGCATTATCATCCCATACTACAACATCATAATTATTTCAATTAACTAGACTGTACGGGGTGTCATAATCAAGTGAATAGCAAAAAGCTTATTCTAGTTGACTTCACTGATAGGGTCGATACTACCACATTGATAATGAACATCAATAGTTTACTAAATATTCTGTTGCTCGAGCTTATTAAACAGTACTTTCATACTCAAACATGGACACAAAACTTAAAATTGCAAGCGTGATGTGGCTGAGATCTCCAAATTACTTTCAGAGTGTTGTCTGATTAATATATTCGTTTATTATATGTACTTACTGTAATCATATATCAGCATAAAGCAAATATTTTGTTTCGTTTTCCTAAATCAATAAGGCGATGAAGTAAACTTTATTCTGTGAAGCTAGTTGCATATTAGAGATTATGTCGATAAGATCAAATTTTATTAAGGGTTTGTATATTTTTTATTATAAATAAGTATTCTGAACATTGGTACTCATACTCTATACTTATAATTTAACCTTTATGCTATATAATTATAATTAAAAAAATCCCACATTTAGGCATTAGCGCTCTAAATAAAAAGATTGAATAATTGAGAAATTTTTTAAATTAAGTTATAAAATAGAAAAATTTCATTCATTAGCCTAGATTTCGTGCGTTCTAAGTTAAAAATTTTGTCTCATATTTTCATAATTTCCTTAATAGAATTGTATTTTGATTAAAAGTAACAACAATTAGAGATTAGTATAATATAAGATCCAAGCGAACTCTTTATTAAATAAGAACATTAATTAATTAGAATTGAGGTATTTAAATAATCAGTGCCCAAATGTTCATTTCTTCGCGACCTTTTTGGCTTGCTTGATGGACTTGATTTCCTCCAACAAAAATGCTCGGATGATGCGGGACTTCACGCAACCTCCGCACAGGACTCCACCGTAGGGTCTGGAAACAGTCTTTTGTCTTTTGGAGAGCTTTTTATATCCAAAGGGTCTAAGTTGAGCAATACCATTAATTCTCTTGCCACAGTCGCAGCTGTCATGAGGGGCTTGGGGACCATGAGCTTTCTTATTGACGTACTGGACGACCACTTTGGAGCCGGGGGTCTTCACCTTGCGGATTTTATTCGATGAAGTGTTGTAGCTCAGTCTGCGTCTGTAGGTGATTCTTTGGACCATTTGTGGTGAAATAATTAAATACAATATTATTATTAATCTCGTATTATTATCATTCATTTACACAATAGTAATATGAGTAGTTTCTTTATTATTTTTTATACCTCTGAAAAATAGGCTGTTAAAAAAAGCATTTCGATATTCTGATTGAAGACTTGGACTGAATAAATACGAGTATCAAAATATTACTTTCTTTAAAGTAGTGCTTGACACCTACTTGTTTACATTAAATAATTATTTACACTATGAGAATAACTGAATTTCTGAAACAGCGGCAATAATAGTTAACAGATATTTTATTAATTTAAACTTGCTGAAAATATAATTTTAATAAACTTCCTTCATGAAATAAAGTAAGCCAGTAGCTCCCGTGAATCCAGAGACATTCCGTAATTCAAACCCGAACTTGTCAGACCCCAAAATAAAATAGTAAATGCTAAATTAGACTTTGATAACATAAATGAGACATTCTCACCTTGCTAGTAATTCACCTGGTGCGACTTCTTCAGGAGCGGGAATTAATTGCCCTGTGCATTTGTCAGATGGCGTGTATAAGTGTGAAATTTGTAGTAAATTACGAGTTGTATGCCCTTATATGAAATCAAATGTCAGCTATCAAGCAACCCATGCCCAAGTAAATATTGTTTAATTAAAGAGCACTGATGTTAAAAAATCATTTGTTTATGAACAGCAGAAACCATTTGTTATTAACAAATTTCAAACTCCACAATTTCATCATCAATCTCATCCTTTGAATGGACAAATAAATCAGCAAGACGTCAAATTTGTCGATTCTTTACCATATATTCCCCGACCAATGACAAGCGATCGTAAGAGCCCAAGGAAAGGAATCACTTTAAGCCATTAATCGTCATCAGCTCCATTTTATCAACCTGGTTCACGCTTTGATATTTCTCAAGGTGCAACTAATTCTCATACAGTTCATCATGTTCTCCCATTTTCAAGCCAAAGATCGAGAGTCATTGAATAAATCGTTTATGTGCCACACATTCACAATGTGCTGGTTCCTTAATTTGTTTACAATCCAGAAGTCAATATTGACAGTACGCCTAGAAGTAGCCAAGCTAAAATGGATAACAGGAACAGAATCAATGAAAGTGGTGGACAGTCTTCATAACCAAGAGTCTCGCCTATCAAAATAAATGATTATAATGAGAGGGGAGTAATGACCCCTGAAAATTTGAGAAAACTTGCCCAGTCTATTATTAGGTGATATGATCTTCATTTCTACTATGTTAATATAAAAATAAGTTTACACAATCATTTCTTTCCTGGTTTTTTAGTTTTCTTGATTTCAGCTTGTTTTTCAGCGACTATTGCTGGATTTTTAACTGCTTAATCGAGCATGTTTGTGACTTTACCCATGATTTATTCATTAATTCCCTCGATGGAATCATTTTTGACTTACTATAAGAATGCTTTAAGCTGTTAGACCTCCCATCCCTCCAAAGCAGTATTAATTTTGTCACTAAGATTATTAATCTTGATATTTTTTCTAACCATATCGCCAACATCAGCCAGTTTCAAATTAGATCCGTCAACATTTCTATACTATGTGATTAACTTGATCAAGTCTGCTTATGAAATTGTTGGCTTTTATTGATTGATGATATCTATTAATTGCTTCTCTTTCTATTGTTTTGATTTCTCACGCTCTTGATCTTGAGTTCTCCATTGAAGATATTTCTTCCACTCTGAGTTAAAATTTGACCGAGTGTCTTATAGGAGTATAGTTAATTTATCCTTTTTATCTTTCTATTTAATCTTCATCACTTCTCTCAGCTCAATGTTACGAACTATTTGGGCAGCTCTATTCTATTTTGCCATAAAAGCCCCTTACTTGATTGCACTAAATTAATGAATAATTACTTTTGCTACTCTTATGATCTAATTCGAGGTTACTGGCCTTCTTGAAGCTACTCTTTCATTACCTTGCACTCTTATAAATTTTTTAGGAACTATTTAATTTCCTTCATAAAATTATCTTATGATTTTGGTAAAGGCCTTTATTATTGTTTTTACTCTACTACTTATTATTTTTTGTCCTTGCCTGCTTTCTTATCATCTTTTTTGGCTCCCTTTGCTACTTTTTTATCTTAGTTTTTCTTTTCTTATTCTAACAATTTTTTCTTTGTCAATCTTGGAGCATTCACAATTTGAAGTTATTATTCTGTCAAAGGTTCTCCTTTTTCCTGTTTTAATTATAATAAAAATTTTTGTCTAGCTTTCTTCGCTTTTTAAGCTCGTCCAGGCTGTTTGTCCTACCATGATTTACGTATTTCTTTCTCTTTTTATTCTTGCAAAGTATCTTTCACAAAAGCAATAGCATCTTCTCCCATAATTTGCACAGACCAGTATAATTTATTAGTGTCTTCAGAGGCAGTAGCAGCCTCGCTCCACTCTCTTAAATCGAAGGAAGCTTATAAATAATATACCACGTTTTATTTAGTTTTTTAGAATTCAATGTTTGGGATGATGACCTAGTTGTAATTTTTAGAGTAGTAAATCGACTTTCCATTTTTGAATAATTTTAAATGCACTAATCTTTTTACATTTAATTATTTTTATGTAACTTCGAAAGTTGGCTCATCTTTACCTCCTTTTTTTGACGCTTTTTTATCAGTTGCCACAGGAGCTCCTTCTTCTCCTTAAAATATTTTAAATAACAAACTCGCATTGACGTTATTATTACAAAATAGTCTCTCCTTCAAAATAATAGCATATTTATTTGGTGTATATTTCTAAACAACTTTATAAGGCTCAATTTGCTCAGTCTGATCAATCGTATAGTTCGAGTTCAGTTTTGATAAGACTGACATCTCGAATGTGCCTTCAGGAATAACATGCGGAGGGTATGCTTCAAGTACAAGACAATATGATCGATTGGCTTTGAATTAAATTCGCGTATACTCATATACGAGATGCATGCTTTATTGCTTTTTTACAATAACTCCTTCGATTTACTCTGTGGTGTATTCGCCTGATTATGGTATTTAAATTACTCTCAATGTTAAATATTTTTAGACATCCTTCGGGCAATTTTTAAGTTTAAAGTACATAATATTATTTTATTCACCTTCATGTTTTATTTTCATGCGAGCTAGCACCATAAAAGATTTCTTGTCTAAGGTAGGATACTAAATAGTAAAGTTCTTAGGAGTGTAAGCTTCATACTCAGTCAAATAGTCAGCCATACTCACTAGCTTGTACTTCGAATCAGAAGAAATCCAGTAAGTATACTTACCTCTACTGATCGTATAAATTCTAAATACACTGTTATTGTCATTCAATTTTAGGTAAGTTGAACTTAACGGCTGATTCAGAGTTGTTATGTTACTGGCTGTACGATAGGACTCGAAGTCAAACTTTTGAAGCATGCAGTATGGAGCACATAATGTGTCGAATTTAGATTATTGAAAAGCGAACCCGAATAGTAAAGCAATTTTTTAAGCGCTACCTTAGTGTTTTTATTAATGCTGATCTAAATGAGGATTTCCTTTCTTCTCAACAACTAAAATTTATTTATTTTAGTCTGTTGTAAATTAACCTGGAACTTTATTGCTCACTTGCTCAATTGACTTGAACTAGAATACGTTTGGGTTGAAATAAAATTGAAATTCATCAAATATTGTAAACAAGTCTTCGTCTTTTATCCAGATTCCTTACTAAGCTCGAGGAAGTAGCTCCTTAACATTTTAAACAGAAGAGAAATCATCAAGAGGAGCATTAATTTATTATTACTTAAATTTGATCGCAGTTGTGCTGCCTAATTTGGCTTATTTAGGCTATTATTTTTACTTTTCTTTCTATTTTTACAAACTGGGCATGTCATAATTGGGAGGACAATCAAGACCATTAAGCAGACACTTCTTCGCTAACAATATTTACTTATTAGAATACTCGCAATTTATTACAATATCCGACAATAATTTTATAAAGTGATATTTACCAATTGGTTTCTTAATCTGTTCTAATCGCTTCTTTTACTAAATTAATAGTTTCTCTTTAATTTATTTCTTCTTCTTTCTGTGTTCGAGTTTATCCTCTCTCGACTTGTTATTTAATGATACCTTCGACATTTCGCTATACTCAAATTTAAGTTTATGTTATTTTAGACTTTTTTATTTAGCAAGTACCATGTTGAACTACCTATTCTCAAAGTAATCGCCAACACAGTAAGAATATCCATTGATCAAATTGGCTTATATGTATGTTTATTAGATTTTCTCTTCTTCAAGATCCACTTAATCCAAATTTTTCAGTCCGCCAAACTAAACTGAAGAGTTTCTTCGGTTACCCTTCTTTTTGAAGGTTGAATTCTCTAGAGTTATGATGTCTCTCATTTATTGCTTATTTTTAATAATGTTTGAAGGTAATTTTTTGCCAACATTCAGGCTGAAGCAGTTTACAATAATATCCTTTTTGGTATAGTGCTTATCACCCATAACTGATTCAAATTTCTTCCAGTCTTTAAAGTTTTTCACACTTAGATTTTAAGTAATCATTCCTGTAAGTGCATTAATAATCAATCCTGATCCTACTACATTAATTTTGGGATTCGATATTGCTACTAATTTGATCAAAGCCTTAGCTAAAATTAAAGTCCATTTTTAATTCTCTTTTTATGATTTCGGTAACAATTACTTAATATTTGCATTTAATGGTACTCGGTCATCAACTTAAACCTTAACCAATTTGCCCATATAATAAAGTTTTACCCAGTATTTACCAGATTTTGTAATTTGCGGTACTCCGTTTTCTTGTGGATATATTTTCTTCCATACTGGTTCTTCAGTATAGACATCTCTTAGGTCTCTAATTTTTATAGTCTGTAACTGCGAACCTATCCAAATACCAGATGGACACATATGCTTCTTAACAACAATATTCGACATTTTCACATCACTTACTTGCAAAGGACCTTATTACTTCGGCTATTATTTCTTGCCTTTCTTTTTATCTTTTGCTGCTTTTTAAGCTTTTTATGCCTATTATTTCTTGCGTTTTTCAATTTATTATTCTGTCTATTGTCGCAAGTAAGTTTCAATTACAACCATTGGCTTTCTTTTTTATTCGATACTTTTTTGTGATGCATTATTCTTCTCTGTCTATAAATTGACTGAAGACTTAGCTCCAGGTTATTCATTTTATTATTCGCTCTGTTATTATTTTTAGCTTTGCTTTTATTTGAGCAGTTCTAATTAATGCAAGTGTTTCCAGTTGAACATTTTTTCCTTACTACTGATCTCACGACTAAGAAATTAATTAATTGCATCATGATGTTTATCAATAAATTTCGTATCTGAGCCTATACCAAAATCATGCGCTTTAATAACTTCTTCCGTTGGCCATTACTCGAATAGTGTTAGATTTTAAATGCCTGCTTGAGCCTATATTAATCACGAAGTTACATTTTTATCTGCGTTTTAGCCTGCTGGCTATGGAAGCTTTATTGGTTTCCGATCACGAGGCGGTTATTTTACAGTTGCTGGTACCATATCTTTAAATGGAGTTGCAGGCTTATATGCTGGGCCGTTCTTCACTTACTTTTGTTTGGGTGGCATTTACTTAATAATGTAACAATTCTTATAATTTAAATAATCTTATATCCGCACATACACATACAAATCATTTACTTTTATTTTTGCCTCCAGTCTGAGCTTTTACTTTGTTGATTTGTGCTTCAAGTTATTCAGGATCAGCAAGATATTTGTGATTAAGAACTTTGAAGTTTTCATCAAACTCGTAAACCAATGGGATTGCAGTTGGAATGTTTAACTACACGATATCTAAAATTTGATGAATATTTACCTTTCTCAGAGACATTGCTTAAAGTTTTTACTATTGCTCTTAATGAATTGCCATGAGCGACCACGATAACTTTCTTACCGCTTTTGATTGCTGGCACAATAGTCTCTTCCCAAAAAGGCATAACTCTATCGATGGTTGTCTTCAAACTCTAAATGAAGTGAAACGTTTACCTCAGTTAACGGTAGTTCTTCAGGCTTTAGTTATTTATACCTAGCATCTTTGCTAGGGTGTCTATCGTCATTGAGCTAGAGTGGGGGTGGAGGAATGTCGAAACTTCTCCTCCAAATTTGTACTTGATCCTTGCCATGCTTTGCGACTGTTTCCAGCTTATTCAATCCTTGTAATGCTCCATAGTGTCTTTAATTGAGTCTCCAAGTTTTGATCACAGGAATATGGTGACAATTCATCTCATCAGCAGCATAGTTGAAAGTTTGAATAGCACGAGTTAAAGTTGAAGTGAAACATATATCGAATTAGAAACCATTCTGATTAAGCACTTTACCTGCTTTAACAGCCTATTCGATTCCTGCATGAGCTAATGATTACCTGCAGCAGACAGTCTGACATCAGTCCATCCAGTGAATCTGTTTTACTTGTTCCAGACACTCTCGCCATGTCTGAGAAAGACTACGTTGTATTTCTATGTTTTAATTATTTGATACTGCAGTGGCGAATTTTTTGCTGATAATTTTCGATAGCATTTAATCAAGATATTAAATATAATCATTTAATTGTCGTGTTTTATTTCTACTTCTACAATATCTTCATAAATTGCTCAAATTATTCATTTGTCATATCCTCGACCTTCTGAACCTATTATTTCACAGAGAAAGTGTAGTCCTTCTTGCCCATGTTCGAGTAGTACTTTGAAAATCTAGACTGTAGGTCAGATTCCAAATTTTTGAATATCAACGAATTTTCTGACTCAGCAGGAGTGTCGCCTAGTTATTCATTTTATCCTGCAAGTTTCTGAATTTCTTCAATGCTCCACTTGCCAGTCGGCACAAGATAATCTACATAACTCATAAATTACCAGGAAAGTTAACTTGATAGATAGTCTGCTTTTCCTGGAACAAAAATTCACGGATTATCACACATCCTTATGATTATTTATCGATTGTTTCGTAATCGATTGTGCTTTTAACTTTTCTAATGGCTGCTTCGTCTTGGTCGTACTCGTGCATTTTGCTTTGAGTTGCTGAATTTTTATAAGCTAAAGCTGCTTGTAAGACGGGTCTGCGCAGACTGAATCTATAGGCGAGGCGCAACAACATAATTATTATTAAAGGTTTACTTTCATATATATTGACTTACGAATCATATTGAAAGAAAGAAGTAATAATAACAAGTGCTTCATTTTGGTGACTTATTTTTGTTCAAGTAAATGAGGTGTCCTTTACTGTTTAGCTTGAATCCTAGCTGATCAGATTTTAGACTTTTTTCAGTTTCTGCACTTTTAAGTTCTTCTAATCTCTCAGTTTTCTTCTTTTGTTGAAATTTGATCATATTCATTTTTCTAACTTATTCTTCATGCTTCAAAACAAGATCGTATCTTTTGCTATCCATGTTACTGATTTGCTATGACACTTCGTTGTCTAAATTTTGGTCCATTTGACGCTCAAATTCATGTAAATATTTTTTAAGCTGAATTATTCTTTTTGGTGGACTGCCTAATGATTAAAATCTTTTATAATCTTTCTCTAATTTTTATTATTCATTTAGTATTTGTTTACAAGCTTTGTGCATGCCTAAAATATAGCCATTACAGTTTATTTATGGAGACTCAAAGGAAGAGAGAATATCTCTAATAGAAGACAAATATTGCTTTTTTCTTCGGAGACAACTGCTTGGTGTTTCTGATGCTTCAGTTTGGTATCTTCGAGATTGCACTCGCTTGAATTCATCTAAAAAACGACTACCTTGAATACTCGGCTTACTAGCTGTTAACCGACTTTGACCAAGACTTGGTAGCATTAATATTTAATTTTTCATTTATTTTAATTATTTGGGGAGTTACACGACTATTGAGGTCTTTAATTTTTTGGTACTACTATTACTTCGCTTTTTTTGCTGATCGATCATAGTTTGCACAGGCTTAGCTTTATAATCAATAAATGACAAAAATCGTCTACTACTTGAATTATCATTAGAGCCTTAATTACTTTATTTAAGTATTCTCTAAAAATTATTGTACACTTTGGTATTTTTATCTTCCTCGTCAAGATGCAGTATCTCATCAATCGTAGACTCACCACCATAGTCAATAATTGTTGATAAAACTGGTGCATTGTTTCTAATTTTTTTAATCATTGAGTTTGTTTCATCTGTTTTTTGTCGATTTGCTAGTAATTGCTCTAGTGCTGGACTGTAATAGGACATCGATAAAATTAATAATAATGCTGATATTAACTTTGAAAATAGCAAATATTGCTTACGATCTTATTTTGCTATATTGAACTAATATTTGAATTTGTGCTATAATTTAGTAATTTAGTCATTGATTTTCGTCTATTTTAACATGATCTGGCTGGTTGAATAAATTTTATTCCCAAATAAATCTTATAAGCTAATCAATTCAAAATTATAAACAACAAGCTCAGATGCAGCTTCATCTTGTAATTACCATAGTGCTGACAATATACAGTTACGCCCTTCATATCGATCATAAGCAAACTAATTAAAAATACAACGCGACTAATTACTTGACCGATCTTCAGGCAAGACAGCAACAATTCAATAAGGATATTCAGGTTATTAAATAATAAATTGCGAGCATGAACAAAGTGTTAAACTCGTCTACTCTGACGCCTGAGAAACGTTTGAGTACTCTTTCAGAAGGAATGGCTGACTAACGGGACACACTTTTCACCATTGAGAAATATCTGTACAACCCGTTCGAAATCTAGCCTTGTAAGGAAGTGAATCTCACAGACGATCAGCGAGACAAGCTACAGCAACAAATCGACAAAGTAAGCAAATCACTTCAGAACATGGAAGCACAAGTCGATTTCTGTCCCTAGTGCCCGCAAATTCAGTAAATCAAGAAATAAGTTGCGAAGGAGTACAACTATTTAAAAGCAATCTAGGCCACTGTTCATTCTGGATGCCTGCAGCGACCTTACGAGTTTGTGAACTAGTCTGCTACCGGTATTGCTAATATCGCGAATTCGCTATATAAAGATAACTTAAAAGGCAAGAACTGGGTTTATGGTAATATCACCTAGCAAGATTACAAGTTATACCTTTTCAAGCAGTCAACTCAGTACAATTTGACTTCATGTCCAGCTGCAACACCCTACGTGGATGTCAACTAGAAAATGTGCACTGCATGCGGCGGTATTTATAATATCGGTGAGCGCAAGTGCTATCCTTGTCCTGATGGTCAGCACTTCAACTCCACAGTTCAAAACTGTGTTGAGGATCCGAAAGTGTGCACAAATGGAACAGTACTGAATGTCAGTATCAATAAATGTTAGCCGGTTGTGTGTGGGGAAGGACTTAAAGTGGATCTTAATACTTCCAAATGCGTTTCCATATGTAATACTTCCTCATTCTATAACACTACGAGCAAAGCATGCGAATTAACTCCCTTGAACTGTACTAGCGATTATTATTACAACACAACGACTCGTAAATGCTAGACTTTGGCTTCGACATGCGCTGAAGGATACTACTATAATACTACAAATAAAAGATGTCAGCTTCAGATTGTAACATGCACTAGTGGGTACTTCTATAATACGACAACTCACAAGTGTCAGATTATTGTGTGTGGTCAAAATCAAGTATACGACACTGCTAGCAAAGTCTGCATTGATAAAGTATCGAACACAGTATCAATGTGTCCTCCCTAGAAGCCTTTATGGAACTCCACTGTTTTCCAGTGTCAAGTATGTCCTAGCAATCGACCAAACTACAAGCCTCAATATAATCGATGCGATGCTTGTCCATCGAATAAAGTATTCAACGACCAAACAAACCAATGCGAATCGATGTGTCAGTAAGGTTAAGCATACAATACAACAACTAAAACTTGTCAACTAGATTGCCCTGGCACTCAAACATATAATACGGAAACTAAGTAGTGCGAGTGTCCTGCTGGGCAAGTTTTGGATTTACAGACTAGTACTTGTAGTATTGAATGTCCAGCTGGTTCGATTTTGAATTCGACTTCGAAGACATGCTAGGTTATATGTCCATCTGGTCAGTATTATAACAAGACATCGAAATTCTGCTAATCGCCGAAAAATTGTGCTCCAGGCAGCAAGTTCAATATGAAGACAGGCCAGTGCGATTCTATTTGTAGTGCAGGCCAAGTTTTCAACCTTGCTACTCAATCTTGCTAGATTCAGTGCCGTCCCAACAGTTCTCTAGAAAAGCAATCAAATCGATGCGTATGTAATATTGGCTTCGTCTCAAATGGCACTGACTGTATTGCAACAAATAATACGACTCCTTCGAATGTTACTACTCCTTTATGCTCTCAACCAACCCCATACCTGAACCCAAGCACAAATAAATGCTAGCCTTGCCCTACAGACAAACCAAATTACTCACCAGTTGCCAAACAATGCCTACCACCTTGCCCACCCGCTTACACATGGAACAGTGTGACTGCTAATTGTGAGAAAGTTACATGCAGCAGCGATAAGCCAGTTCTTAATTATGCAACTGGCAAGTGTGAGGCATGTCCTGGCAATTCTGTGTGGAATTCTAGTGCGAAAGCATGTCAGTCTAGTACATTCAACTACACGTGCTAGACTGGATTCTTCTTTAATACAGCTACTCAGAAATGCTAAACAACGACTTGCCCTGATGACTACCACTACAACCTAGTGACAAATAAATGCTAGAAATGCCCAGACGGCTCCAATTATAACTTCACACTAGGCAAATGCTTCAAATGCCCTGATGGTTCAGTTTATGATCTGACACTCAAAACCTGCAATTTAATAAAGTGTGACCCAGGACAGTATTTCAGCATGAAAAGCAAGGCATGCAAAGATAAACAAATATGTGATCCTAGTGTGCAATACTTCTCACAGTAGAAGTAAGCTTGTGTGAATTATCCAACATGTGGCGATTACTAGGTGTTTAACAAGACGACTCTAGTTTGTCAGCCAGCTCCCACTTGCCCAGCTGGTCAGTATTACAATAAAAAGACACTAAAATGCGAGCGTGCTGATTTTTTGACTTCACCTTCAGCTCCGAACTTGATCTACGCTTACAATTTCACAAATTACACAAACCAGTATGATACGAAGAAGGCGACTGACCCTTACGCTAGAGATTGCCCCTAAGGCTCCGCTTACTCCGATCTAAACAAGAAAGTATGCGTCAGTTGCCCCAAGGATACCCCTTATTTCAATTTGCATACTAGTTTATGCCAGAGTTGTGGTAATGCTGGCTACGATGCGACTCTGAGAATGTGCAAGTCCGAAGGAGTGGTCAATAATCCCACCCTCGAAAGGCTTATTATGAATATTTTGTGATTTTTATTGTGTTTTTACATTTATATACTCAATCAATCACAACTATCATGATATTAATGTTGATTTCTGGAATATCGTCGCTTGGATTTTAGTTTTGGGCTGGCTTGGAGTATATACGTAATATGTATTTGTTCTGCTTGTTCGATTCAAGATTTTGTTGCTTGTATTGATTACATTCTGACTGCTATTGGATTTTTTAATACTTCTTGATTTCTATTTGTTGTATTAAAGGCAACTTGAAGGGCAATTCATACATAAATTTTTAACATTTTTC
>APMI01003873.1_pt1 | contig 27434 bp, 23 predicted proteins | sample 667938 | NCBI WGS metagenome assembly APMI01 (sample SAMN01084076, study PRJNA167559) | wastewater metagenome | biome: Wastewater | place: Denmark: Ejby Moelle, Odense | collected 2011-11-28
GTTGCCGGCGTATAGGCGCCGGAGTTGATCCCGCGGATCGAAATGCTCGTCGTCCCGGCATTGCCGACTGCTGTCATGTTGAGCCCAGGAACGGTGGCGGCGAAATCCTGGAGCTTGACCTGGTTCTTTTCGGCCAGGCCCTGGGCGCTGAGGGCGGTGACCGGCACCGGCACGTCCTGGAGGTGCTGCTCGCGCTTTTGCGCGGTCACCACGATGTCGGAGCCATTGCCCCCCGAGCTTGCCGCGTCAGGGCCTGAAGCCAAGCGCTCCTGGCCGCTGGCTGGCGCCGCGATGGCCATCACACAAACGCTTGCCGTCAGCGTAACGAGTAATTTTTGGACTTGCATCTTAGCCTCCCCCAAAATGCGGTTGCTTCTCACGCAGCCGTCTGGGGGTTGAGACATCCAAGCGTCGCAAAACTGTAATGCCACGCGTGAATCTTTTTTGTTTTACTTGGTCGTCGGGGCAAATCTCCTGTCCGTCAGCGTCGCAAGATCATGATAAGATGAAACTATCGGCCGATATTCGTGATTGATCGACGGTCGTTGGTTGGGCTGTGGGCTGGCGCAAGAACCGGAGCGAACGTGCCGTCGTCCGTTGCCCCAGGCTCGCGATCTCTCTCGAAAAGCGCCGATCGTTCGAAGGCGATTACAGCGATCCTGCGATGGATTGTCTCTTACTGATAGTATGGAAATTTGGTAGGGAAGCCGAGCCAGCGGCATGACGGACGATGCGCTTCTTGAGAAATGGTTTTGCCGGGAGGTACTCCCTCTCGAACCGTCTCTGACGCATTTCATCCGGCGCAACTGGAGGGTGGCGGACGACGTGATCGATCTGAGGCACGATGTTTACGAGCTGGCGATAGCGGGGGCCCGCCGGGAGCTGCCAATGGCGACGCGTCCCTATATTTTCACGATCGCGCGCAATCACCTTATCAATCAGGCAAAACGGTCCCGCATCGTATCGTTCGATCTCGTGGCGGACCTGGAATCGGTGGAACAGGAAGTAGATTTTCTTGAGGTCGAGCGGCACCTGCATGCGCGCGATGCGCTGCGGCGCTTTCAAGAAGGACTGGAAAAGCTCAGTCCCCGAGTTCGAGAAATCGTGAAACTGAGAAAGGTCGACGGTCTCAATGTGGCGGAAACCGCCGAGCGTCTCGGCATTGGCAAGGACGCGGTCAACCATCAGGTCATGATGGGGATGAAAGCGCTTGCCGATTTTATACTCGGTGGAGAGGGGAAAATCGTTCGCCCGCGATTTGGGCGACGTCGCAAGAATGGTGTCGACCAATGACGCGGGCGCGGGAGGCCACCGATCAGGCGGCTCGATTCATCATCGAGCAGGAAGACGGTTCGTGGGACGAAAAATGCCAGGTCGCTCTGGATGCGTGGTTGGCTGAATCCGATGGTAATAAAGCGGCTTACTGGCGGCTGAAGCATAGCTGGTGCGAGGCTGATCGTATCCGCGCACTAGGCCCGGCAGCACTCGTGACTGCGCAAGATAACCGATATGGAGGTGCGCGCAGATGGTGGCCGGCGGCGGTGGCCGCAACGGTCCTCCTTTTTGTCGGGACGCAGACCTCTCGATGGCATGATGAGCGTCCTGCAACCCGCAGTCAGAGCATTGCCTATGTTACCCCGATCGGGGTTCGCAAGGATGTCGATTTTTCGGACGGGACGCGGATTAAACTCAATACCGCATCACGCCTGCGCGCCTCGGTCACGAGAGCGCACCGCGAGGTCTGGTTGGAGCAGGGTGAGGCATTTTTTGAAGTTGCCCATCTTGAGGATTCTCCTTTCGTCGTCCACGCGGGCGACCAGAAGGTCACGGTACTCGGCACCAAATTCTCGGTTCGGCGCGATGGATCCAAGATGATCGTGGCCGTCCTTGAAGGTCGTGTACGGGTTGATGCGGCGAGCCGTGCCTCAGAGTTCCGCCCAACTGTCGTCGCCGCGGGGGACATTGCCTTCGTCCAGGGGGCTGCTACGCTGCTGATGCCTCGCTCACCGGAGGCAGTCGAGAGCGCTTTGGCCTGGCGGTCGGGAATGCTCGAATATGATCGAACGCAGCTCTCGGATGTGGTGGCGGACTTCAACCGCTATAATGTCAGGCAAATGGTGGTCACCGATCCAAAAACCGCCAGAATCCGGATCGGCGGCATGTTTCCCTCATCCGATATAGATGCCTTTGTCAGACTGCTTCACGATGCCTATGGGTTGAAGGTCGTGGAATCGGAGAAGGAAATAAGGATTTCCAGCGGGAGTTGACCGTTCGGATAACCATGCGTTGCATGCGGCTGTTTGGATGGAGGAACTGCCACTGCGAGAAAGGGATTGCATGCGTTCCGGTGGCTTCATCGCCGCATTTTCGTCCGGTCTCATCGCGATCGCTACGCCTTCGCATGCCCAGGAGCATGTGTTCAACATTCCCGCTGGCAATCTGGCGGGAGTTCTGTCGGCTTATGGTCGCCAGTCTGGCCGTCCCCTCATCTACAGGGCAGATCAGGTCAAAGGGCTGCGCTCGAATGGTGTTCGCGGCCGGTTCAGCGATCGGGCTGCGCTCGATGCGGTCTTGCTGAATACAGGATTGGTCGCAAAGGAAGATCAGTCCGGGGCGATAGCAATCTTGCGTCCGAAGTCGTCACCGGCCGAGCGGGAGGCGGCAAGCGAGACGGAGCCTCCGTCGGGCGCCGAAAATGACGCCGTCGGCACGCTATCAAGCGACGTCGTGGTGACCGCGCAAAAGCGCGAGCAGCGCCTGCAGGACGTGCCGGTGCCGGTCACCGCGGTCAATGCCGAGGATCTCGAAGACAGGAACCAGGTTGGACTTCAGGACTTTGCGGCTACTGTTCCCGGGTTGAGCGTGACGCCAGTCGGGAATGCCGGGACGACGAGCATTTCGATCCGCGGGATCAACTCCGGCGCCTATACGCCGGCAACGGTGGCGGTCACGCTTGACGACGTGCCGTCCTATAGCGGCCTGGCGAGCGTATTCAGCCCGGTCCGACCGGACCTCGACCCGAGCGACCTGCAGCGGATCGAGGTGCTGCGCGGGCCGCAGGGCACGCTCTACGGCGCGAGCGCCATGGGCGGCCTCATCAATTATGTGACCGTCGATCCCTCGACCAGCGGGCTGAGCGGCCGGCTCGAGGCGGGCGTGTCGGGGGTCAGCCACGGCAGCGATCCCGGCTATAATTTCAGGGGCTCGATCAACGTCCCCGTGAGCGAGACCTTCGCGGTGCGCGCGAGCGGCTTCACCCGCTTCGATCCGGGGTACATCGACAACCCGGAATTCGGCAAAAAGGATATCAACAGCGCCACCGTCAGCGGCGGCCGTATCTCCGCGCTGTGGCGCCCGGCGGCCAACCTGTCGATCAAGCTCGCCGCTTTGTACCAGCACACCAAGGGCGATGGGCAGAGCCAGGTCGACGTGCAGACCCCCGGCTATCCGGTCACTTATGGTCTGGTCGGCTTCCAGCAGCGCAGCGTGCCCGGCACCGGCCCCTATGACCAGAAATATCAGAATTACAGCGCCGTCGTGAAGGCCGGCTTCGGCAAGCTCGACCTCGTCTCGATCAGCGCGTACAGCCACACCGACTGGAACAGCTCGCGCGATCTGAGCTACGCTTATGGCCCGATCGCACTGCCCGTCTACGGCACCTCGGCGGTGGGGCTGTTCAACAGCGGCAAGGTGTCGAAGTTCAGCGAGGAGCTTCGCGCATCGCTGCCGATCGGCAAGACGTTCGACTGGCTGGTCGGCGCCTTCTACACGCACGAGAATTTCCCGACCCGCCAGGACATGACCGCGCTCGATCCGTCGGGCAAGGCGCTCGGCCCGGTCGGCTTCACCGTGACGCCGCAGACCTATATCGAATATGCCGCCTTCACCGATCTGACGGTCCACTTCACCGATCGCTTCAACATCCAGTTTGGCGGGCGCGAAAGCCGTATCCAGCTTCAGCAGCATGGGCCGGCATTGCTGGGCGGCCTCTTGTTCGGTGGCCTGTCGAGTTCGCAAAACCCCAATACGTCGACCGACGTGTTCACTTATCTCGTGACGCCACAATTTACCGTGTCGCACGATCTCATGGTCTATGCGCGCCTCGCCTCGGGCTTCCGCTCGGGCCAGGGCTTCAACAGCGCCAGCCTCGTCAATCCGGCGCTGCCCAAGACCCAGCAGCCCGACAAGACGCAGAATTACGAGATCGGCGTGAAGGGCAGCCTGTTCGATCGCAAGCTGACGTTCGATGCCTCGCTCTATTATATCGACTGGAAGGACATCCAGCTCACCCTGGTCGACACCAATGCGCTGAGCTACGGCACCAACGGCGCGCGCGCCAAGAGCGAAGGCGTCGAGGTATCGCTCGAGGCCCGGCCGTGGGAAGGCTTCACCGCCTCGGGCTGGTTCAGCTATTCCAACGCAATCCTCACCCGCAGCCTCGGCGCCGACAGCACCGCCTATGGCCTCGCCGGCGATCGCCTGCCCTATAGCGCGCGTTACTCCGCCCATGCCACGCTCAGGCAGCAGGTCCCGATCGCGCCCGGCCTGACGGCGTTCTTCAGCGGCTCGACAACCTATGTCGGCGACCGCGTCGGCAACTTCATCGGCGATGCGTCACCCCGCCAAACCTATCCCAGCTACGTAACCTTCGACGCAAACGCCGGACTCAAATCCGGACAATGGGCCGTCAATGCTTTCGTCAACAACCTCACTGACAAGGCCGCCATCGTCGGAGGTGGCATCGGTACATCACCGAAATACGGGCGCTATTTCCTGCAACCTCGTACTTTTGGTCTGTCCCTGAGCCGCGACTTCTAAGGCAGGCGGGCGGAGCGGCGGTCAATCACCGCTCCGTCCCCTCGAACGTCGATCGATCGTTCGAATTCGAGCGCGCTCCTCGCATCGGAAAACGAACAGCATCGCGGAAGACCGGCGCATGTGGGCGAGACTTCGCCCGGGAGAAGCAACATGAGAAAACCAAAGCTGTTTAGGCCTACAATCGTCTCGGCGATCCTGATGTCGGTCGCATCGCCATCACTGGCCGAGCCGTCGGACGAGACGGTATCGGTCGCGATAGCCGGAGATACGATCGGCCTCTCCCATCCGATGAACCGGTCGACTGACAGCCGGTTCGCACAGGTTGCAGACCTGTTCCGTAACGCCGACGTCGGCTTTGCGAACCTCGAAGGCGCGGTCTTCGATCTCTGGGATTTCCCCGGCTATCCCGCCGCCGAAAATGGCGGTGGCGAACCCGCATACACCACTGGCTTCGCCCGAGATCTCCGCGATATGGGCGTGACGCTTGTCTCAAAGGCAAACAACCACGCGACGGACTGGGGATCCGAGGGACTCGTCGCCACCCTAGAGAATATCAGGCGAGCCGGAATCATCCAGGCCGGCGCCGGGCTGAGCGCCAGTGCGGCGCGCGCGCCGGCATATCTCGCCACGGCAAAAGGACCGATCGCCCTCGTCGCGACGGCCTCAACCTTCCCGCCTATGTCCATCGCCGGTGATGCCATCGTTCGCCATGGCGTCACCACGAAGCCCCGCCCGGGCATCAGCGTGCTTCGGACCCGGGAGGTGCGGCTCGTCCCACCCTCGCTCCTCGCCTCGTTACGCACGGCCGCCGGGCCGCTGGCTCTAGACGAGGGACCGGCAGTCCGGATTGGCGATCAACTGTTCGAAGCGAACAAGGGTTTTGGAACGCGCTGGGACATGCAGCCCTCGGACCAAAGCGAACTGCTTTCGGCAATTGGCGAAGGCAAGGCACATGCAAAGCTCGTCATCTTCTCGATCCACGCCCACGAGACCGCGGGCGACGATGACAAGCCGCCGCCGCTGCCCTTTCAGCCGATGGTCCTGCATCGCGCCAACGAAGCGCCCAGCCCTAACGATCCGCGCCCGGCGGCCTTTCTGCCGGAGCTGTTTCACGCTGCAATCGATCGAGGCGCGGACATTGTTGTGAGGCACGGACCGCACGTCATCAGCGGCATCGAGATCTATAAGGGCAAGCCGATCTTCTACGGGATGGGCAGCATCTTCCTCGACTTTGGCGGCCGGAGGATCCTTCACACGCCGGCCGGCGAGGAACTGATCGTGCCGGAAAGCTGGCAGGAAAGCTTCGTACCCGTCACCGTCTTTCGCGGTCACCAGCTGCAGTCGATCAAAATCTACCCGATTGAAATCGAGCCCAACGCGGGCGAGCTGAGCGGCATGCCGAGCATCGCCGCCAACGCGCACGGGCAGGCGATCCTGGAGCGGCTGAAACAGCTCTCCGCAGCCTACGGCACGAAGCTGGACATTGTCGACGGCGTGGGCATCATCAGCGTGGCCGCGAAATGAGCGCGCCGACCCGCGACCGTCACCGCCGATCGGTGGCTTCACGCTTGCGCGTCAGCCACGTCGCCCTGTTCCTCGCATTGAGCATGCCATTTGGTCCCGCGATCTCTGTCGCCGCTCAAGCCAGCGAAGGCGCGAACATGTTCGACGCCAACGATCTATTCGGGCTTCAACGGGTCACCGATCCACAGATCAGCCCGGATGGCCGAACGGTCGCCTATGTTCGCGAAAGCTTCGACATCATGACAGATCGCGCTCGCCGCGCGATCTGGCTGGTCGATACGGCAACATCGACGCAGCAACCTCTCGATGCCGGCGCCATACCCGCCAGTTCGCCACGCTGGTCGCCCGACGGCAAGCGCATCGCCTATGTCGTCAGCGAGGGCGAGCGGTCCCATATCGTCGTTCGCTGGATCGAGAACGGCCGCACGGCGCGCATTGCCGATGTCGGCAGTGGCGCGGAAGACCTGCGCTGGTCGCCGGACGGTCGATCAATCGCCTTCATCATGTCGACCGCCGGCGCCAAGACGAGCCTGGGGTCGTTGCCGGCGAAGCCCGTCGGCGCGCACTGGGCCGAACCGCTGAGAATTATCACCGAGCTGACGTATCGCCGCGATACCGAAGGTTATCTCGAGCCCGGCCATCCCCATGTGTTCGTCGTGTCCGCAGACGGGGGCACAGCACGCCAGCTAACGTCCGGCGCGTTCGACGATCATGGTCCGATCGCCTGGACGCCCGACGGACAGGCGCTGCTCTTCAGCGCCAACCGGAACGACGACTGGCAGCGCGATACGAACTCGTCGCAAATATATGAGGTGGCGATCGGCACCGGGAAACTCACCCGGTTGACCGATCGGGTCGGTCCCGCGACGAACCCGCAGGTTTCTCCAGATGGCAAGACGATCGCCTATCTCGGATATGATGACCACATGCTGTCCTATCAGGATAGCCATGTCTATGTGATGTCCCGCGACGGCGGGAATAACCACCCGATCGCCACGGGGCTGAATCGCTCCGTAGCCGGCCTGCAATGGACCTCCGACAGCCGAAGCCTCGTCATTCAATATGCTGACGCTGGAACGCTCAAAGCCGCTCGCCTGACGTTGGACGGCAGCATCACGACATTGGCGACCGGTCTTGCAGGGTCCCAGCTGGATCGACCCTACACGCTTGGCGCGGCATTGAGCGTCGCACGAGACGGTACGGTTGCGTTTGCCAGCGGATCGGGTGATCGTCCCGCTGACCTGTCGATCGAGCGCGGCGGACATATCACGCGGCTGACCAGGTTGAACGAAGGTTTGCTCGCCGGCAAAACCCTTGCGCAAACGCGTCGCCTCCCCGTCCGATCCTCGTTCGACCAGCGCCCGATCGACGCGTGGCTGGTAACCCCGCCGGGGTTCGACCCCAGCAGAAAATATCCCCTCATCCTCGAGATTCATGGCGGACCTTCGGGTAGCTATGGGGGAGATTTGTTCGCAACCGACATGCAGCTCTACGCCGCCGCGGGCTATATCGTCGTCTATGCCAATCCGCGAGGCTCTTCAGGCTATGGCGATGGATTCGCCAATCTGATCCAGGGCGATTTTCCGGGGCATGATTATGATGATTTGATGAGCGCGGTCGACGCGGCCATTGCAACGGGGTCTGTGGATCCGGACCAGCTGTTCGTTACCGGCGGATCCGCAGGTGGGGAACTGACCGCCTGGATCGTGGGAAAGACCCATCGATTTCGCGCGGCCGCGGTGCAGAAACCCGTGATCAACGCAATCAGCTATGTCCTGACGACGGACGAGGCGGGTTCGGTCCCGCGACGCTGGTACGGCAAGATGCCGTGGGAAGATGTAGACACCTATTGGAAGCACTCGCCGCTGTCGCTGGCCGGTAATGTCACGACCCCTACGTTGATCGTGGTTGGCGGCGAGGATTACCGCACACCGGTCAGCGAAGCGGAGCAATATTATGAAGCGCTCCAGCTTCGCGGCGTACCGACGACGCTGGTTGAGGTTCCGCATGCCGGCCATCTCGATCTTACCGCGCGCCCATCCCAATCGGCGGCCAAGGCCAGCGCAATCCTGGCCTGGTTCGGGCGATACCGTCTCGCCGCGCCGCAACGGCCCAAGACCGCGCCGCCTCCGGCACAACAATGACCATTCAAAGCGCCAATACGCTCTTAGGGAATGCCATGAAAACCTTCGTAATTGCGTCCGGCCTCATTGCCGGCCTTGGCCTGCTCTCCGCTGCCCGCGCCGAGGAGGCACGCGGTACCATGAATAGCGCTGGCGTCGAACATTGCCCGGCCTCGAACAAAGACGGGAAGCTGGCCGATGCGCTCCCCGTTCGGAGCCTGGCACCGTCGATCACGCGCCATCGCATCGTCATCGGCGGGAAGAGCATCAGCTACACCGCTACGGCCGGCACGATGCTCATCCACAACGAGGAGCGCCAACCGATAGGTCAGATTGGGTACATCGCTTACACTCGCGATGATCAGGGAAGCGTTGCTGCGCGTCGGCCACTGATGTTCGCTTTCAACGGCGGCCCGGGAAGCTCGTCACTGATGCTGCACATGGGCCTGTTAGGGCCCAAGCGTGTCCTCGTAGCAGATCCGGACGCCGCAGCGCCGCCGCCTTACAAGACGGTCGACAATGGTTTCAGCCTGCTCGACAAGACGGACATCGTCCTCATCGACCCGATGGGAACGGGACTCAGCCACCCGGTCTGCAATGGCAAGCTCGAAGATTTCCTGAGTGTCGATGCCGATGCGGATTCGGTCAGCCGCTTCATAGCGCGATATCTCAGCCTCAATAACCGCTGGACGTCACCAAAATACCTACTCGGCGAAAGCTACGGCACCGTTCGCGCGGCGGTCATCGCCAACCATATGCTGGGCCGCTTCGCGGTTAAGTTCGATGGAGTCGTGCTCCTGTCGATGGCGACCGACTTTCAGATGGTCTCGACGGGGCAACGCAGCAACGAGCGGCCGCTGCCGGCATTCCTACCGGGCTTTGCGGCGGTCGCCTGGTACCACCACCGCGTAGCCGGGCAGCCACCCGAACTCGAGCCGTTCCTCGACGAGGTCCGCAAGTTCGCTGCAGGGCCGTATTCTGCGGCTCTAGCCAAGGGTGACGCCCTGCCCGACGAGGAGCGCGACGCGATCGCCGCGCAAATGCACCGCTATACCGGCCTCTCGGAAGACTATATCAAAACCGCGAACCTCCGCGTGACAGAATTTGGCTTTGCGCAAGAGTTGTTCAGAAGCCGTCGCGAGACCGTCAGCCGGCTCGACGGGCGGTTCTTGGGGCTGACGCTGGACCCTCTGCAGAAGGGTGCCGATTATGACCCGGCACTTGCCGCCATCGTACCGACCTATTCGGCGGTCTTGCGGGACTATCTTTATCAGGATCTGAAGCTGCCTGCGGATCAGGAATATGTGACCGAGAACAGGTGGGTCGGCGACCATTTCGATTTGCGACACCAGCCGGATGGCGGCCAATATGGCGGCGACGGTCCGGGACAGTCCATGGTCAACGCGGGCGACGATCTGGCGCAGGCGCTGGTACAGGAGCCGAATCTCAGGGTACTTGTCCTCGCGGGCTATTTCGATATCGGATCGCCCTTCTCTGACGCTGAATATATGGTGGCCCACCTTGGAATCCCCAAGGCAGCTGCCGCGCGAGTTCACATTGAATATTATCGCTCCGGGCACATGATCTACGTGCATCAACAGTCCCTGGAGAAACTCAAGCGCGATCTGTCCGCCTTTATCGATGGTGGATCCTGATGGCGCGCGACAATGGCTTTTGGCGAACGAAGAGTTTTGAAGCGCTCTCGGAAGCGGCGGGAAAAAATATACTTGTTCCTTCCCTGTCATGGCCGCACCTGATTGCGCTCGGCATTGGCGCGATCATCGGCACCGGTATCTACACATTGATCGGCGAGGCAGCGGGGCTGGCTGGTCCGGCTGTCCTCCTGTCCTTTGCTATCGCGGGCGGCGTCAGCGCATGCGCGGCGCTCGCTTACGCCGAACTCGCGACCCTCATCCCGTCGTCCGGGAGCGCCTATACATATAGTTATGTCGGCCTCGGCGAGCCGGCGGCGTGGGTCGTCGGATGGAGCCTGATCCTGGAATATACCGTCGTATGCGCGGCTGTCGCCGTCGGCTGGTCCGGCCATTTCACCGCGTTCATCACGGGACTGGGCTTTCAGCCGTCGCCAGCCTTGACCGCCGGACCGCTTGAGGGCGGGATCATCAATCTACCGGCAGTGCTGATCAGTTTCGCCGTCGCGGGGCTCCTTGCGCTCGGTACGAAGGAAAGCGCGCGGCTCACCATCGTTCTCGTCGCCGTCAAGATCACCGCACTCGCGATTTTCATCGTGATAGCGCTGCCGCACTTCGACCCCAGTCACTTCCGGCCCTTCTTGCCAGAGGGCTTCGCTGCCCATTCGCTTCCGGACGGACGCAGCGGCGGCGTGATGGGCGCTGCGGCAATCATATTCTTCGCCTTCTACGGCTTCGATGCCGTGTCAACGGCAGCGGAAGAAACGAAGAATCCGGCGCGAGATCTGACGATCGGTATCGTTGGATCGATGATTGCCTGCACCGCGATCTACATCCTGGTCGCCAGCGGTGCGATCGGCGCACTTCCAATCAGCGCATTTGCGCATCACGATGCCCCGCTTGTCCACATCCTGCAGGCCCTCGGACAACCGCTTATGGCCACCGCCATCGCGGCTGCGGCAGTGATCGCCCTGCCGACGGTGATACTCGCATTCATGTATGGGCAGAGCCGGGTGTTCTTCGCGATGGCGCGGGACAGATTGCTGCCCGGCGCGCTGGCGAGCGTCAACGCGCGCACCCACACGCCAATCGCAATGACATTATGCGTCGGTTGTCTCGTGGCGGCGCTCGCCGGTCTGCTGCCACTCGCGATGGTTGCCGCCCTCGCCAATGCCGGCACGCTTTGCGCTTTCATCGCGGTCTGCCTCTGTCTCATGGTTCTTCGCTGGCGCGAACCGCAAAGGCCCCGGACGTTCGCGGTGCCAGCACCTTACCTGATCGGCACCGGCGGCCTCGTGGGTAGCCTCTATTTGTTCACGAGCCTGCCCCCGTTGACCAGGAAAGCTTTCTTCGCCTGGAACGTCGCCGGCCTGATCATCTACCTCCTTGTCGTTCGACGGCGAACTTTGCTGGCCACAGAACGGTGACGGGCCAGAGCCACCCCAATGCCCCGGGCAACGCTGGCTTCGGCTCGCACATGTCGCCGCGGCGACGCCTTCGAGTGAAGGATCACAGATGCAGGTAATCGGACGCATTTTCGCGGCATTTAGCTGCGCTGCCCTTGTGGCGGCGGCACCTCCTCAGAGCAAAAGCGCTCAAGAGCTTGAGCAGGCACTCGACGCATCGATCAGCGCAAGCGACGAACTCACCTGGCTACGCACATTGTCCTCGGCACCCAATCATATTGGCTCGCCACACGACAGGGCCAATGCGGAAATGTTGTTCGCTTTGTACCGAAGCTGGGGCTGGGACGCACATATCGAGACGTTCAATGTGCTGTATCCGACACCAATCTCGACGCGGATCGAGATGATTGCGCCCGAACCGATCGTCCTGGGCGGTCAGGAACCCGCGATTGGGTCGGACAGCTCAACGCTCGATCTGTCGAAGGCGCTACCGCCATATCTGGCCTATCAGGGCGACGGCGACGTCACCGCGCCCATCGTCTACGTCAATTATGGCATGCCGGGCGACTATGAGTTGCTTGCCCGAGCCGGGATCGATGTGAAGGGCAAGATCGTGCTCGCGCGCTATGGCGGCGGCTGGCGTGGACTCAAACCCAAGCTGGCGGAGCAGCATGGCGCGATCGGGTGCCTGATCTACTCAGACCCGGCAGATGATGGCTATCGTCACGGTGACCCATATCCCGAAGGGGGCTGGCGCCCCGCAGGCGGCGTCCAGCGCGGATCGGTGGCAGATATCGTGACCCACCCGGGCGATCCGCTAACGCCGGGGATTGGCGCTGACGCAAGTGCAAAGCGACTAACGCGTGCCGAAGCGAAGACCATTCTTCATATTCCGGCGCTGCCGATTTCTTACGGCGACGCGACCAAGCTGATCGGACGCCTCGGCGGCCCGCCAGCGCCCATTTCCTGGCAAGGCGGGCTTCCCTTCTCCTATCATTTCGGCGGATTGGCCAGTGGCACGGGCAGCGTCACCGTCCACCTTGCGGTAAAATCGGACTGGTCCTTGAAGCCGGTCCATGATGTGATCGCGGTCATCAGGGGGACGACCCGTCCTGACGAATGGATCGTTCGCGGCAATCACTTCGACGGGTGGGTGTTCGGGGCCGCTGATCCCTTGTCGGGCCAAGTCGCGCTGTTGAGCGAGGCTAAGGCACTCGGAACACTGGTAAAGCGCGGCTGGCGTCCCCAGCGCACGATCATCTATGCCAGCTGGGATGGCGAGGAAGCGGGCATGCTTGGGTCGACCGAATGGGCCGAGAAGCATGCGCGAGAACTTCAGGCGAAGGCGGTCGCCTATCTCAACACGGATGATGCCGGCCGGGGAATTCTTCACACCGAGGGTAGCCACGATCTCCAGCATTTCGTGAATTTACTCGCAGCCGATGTCAGCGACCCCGAGACCGGCGTGTCGCTGCTTCAACGCCAGCGCGCCGTTATCCGGGTATCGGCCGCAAATGGTGATCATGAATTTGACGCCAGGACGATCGAGGCCGCCGTCAACGATAGGGATATCCCGATCCTGCCGGCCGGAACGGGGTCCGATTATTCGGCCTATCTGGGCCACCTTGGGATTCCCATACTCGATCTGCACTTCGAGGGAGAAGGCGCGAGCAACGCGGCCTTCCATTCTGCCTATGACACGTTCCAGCATCACATGCGTTTCAATGATCCCGGTCTGCAATACAGCGTCACGCTGGCGAAGTTGGTCGGTCGCGCCGTGCTACGGTTGGCCGACGCGCCGACCCCGCCGAAACGCTTCAGCGACTTTGCCGAGACGATGCAGGTATATCTCGATGAGATAAGCGCGCTTCTGGCCGAACGTCAGGCTCTCGATCTCGAGATCGCTCGGATGCACGCGGACGGCAGTTACCGCGTGGCGACCAATCCCGAAGCACCGCTGGCGGCACCGGGTGTCAAACCACGCACGCCTCCTGTCGACCTCTTGTCGCTCAAGACCGCGATCGATCAGTTGCAGACCAGCGCGGCGGCGTTCGACGCGGCTTACATCGCGATGGACGCACATCTCACGTCGGCGGCGCGCGATCGCCTCAACAATCTGTTGCGCGACATCGACCAGCTTTTGCTCGATGAACGCGGACTACCGCTTCGCCCTTGGTACAAGAACCTCGTTTACGCTCCAGGCCTGTTCACCGGATACGGCGCCAAGACACTGCCAGGTGTTCGGGAAGCCATTGAAGAGCGCCGCTTTCCCGACGCGGAATTATATGTCGAACGGACCGCGACCGCTCTCCGCGCCTATGCCGACCGTCTCGACCAGGCTCGCAACGTGCTTGTCGCTGGCCGCGATCCGCGCAGCTGAATCCGCTTTCTCCGGCTCACCTGCGAGAACGGCGAACCATTCACTGGATAAGGAAAACGTCTTCCATGACCGCCCTAACCTTAGCCCGGAAGAGCGCCATAGTCGCGACGGCTGCTCTGATCGCACTTTGTGGTTGCTCGAAGAAAAGACCGGCAGAGCTACCGCCATCACCCGGGGTCGCAGGATCACAGAACCAGCCGGCCGCATCGAGCGACTCGACCGACACCACCATCGTGCCCGGCTCACGCGCCGATTTTCTTCAACAAGCAGGCAGCGACACGGTCCATTTCAATCTCAACCACTGGGACATCGATCCGCAAGCGCAGGCTATTTTGAGCTTGCAGGCCAAATGGCTTGTCGCGCACCCTAACGTTCGGGTGACGATCGAAGGCCATTGCGACGAACGTGGTACGCGCGAATACAATCTCGCGCTCGGCGATCGACGCGCCAACGCTGCAAAGAATTATCTCGCTGCAGCAGGGGTATCATCTGATCGGATGAGCACGATTAGCTACGGCAAAGAACGACCCGTTGCCTTGGGATCGAACGAAAGCGATTGGGCCCAAAACCGCCGCGCCGTGACGGTGGTGCCAAAATGATCCTTCAGTGAGCTTGAGTGTCGAGGTCGAGCTTCTGTCGCTCGGCGGCGGCGCCCTTAGCGAAAAAAAGCGCAGCCGCTAGAATAAAACTGATCTCCGGCGATCGTCACCGCCACGCATTGGACGCGGCCTTCCACGATTATGTCTATCTGCGCGCGAATATCGCCGGGCGCGCCGGGCTGCGTGTGATCGTCGAGCGCGCGAGGCATCGAAGCACTCAATACCCCCGGTTCTGCAAGGATCGACAATCCTTGGGGGCTGTAAAAGACGGAGCAACACCGTAAGCCGCCCGTTGCATGACCGACTCGTCTCCCGCGAAGCGAAATAGCGTCCTGCGCCGAGTGAGGGTGCTGCTCCGTCGGCGCGGCCTGACGGCGCAGGTATGGCGCGGGCGCGTAGCGATCATGGGCGGCGCGATCCTCGTCGGCCTGGCTGCGATCGCTTTCGCCTGGTCGGCCGATCGCGCGAACGACGGGTTCAACCTGATCGTCAGACGTTGCTGGTGGTTGCCGCTGGTAATGACCCCTGCGGGCTATGTCCTGATCGTCTGGATCACCAACCGGCTCGCGCCTGCGGCGCGCGGTTCCGGCATTCCGCAGATCATCGCGGCCAAGCGCGATCCGGCCAATGCGACCGGTGAACTCGCTTCGGGGCGAACCGCCGCGGTGAAGGCGGTGCTGACCGCTGCGGCGCTCGCCGTCGGCGGATCGGTCGGACGCGAGGGGCCGACGGTGCAGCTAGGCGCGACGATCATGGCCTATGCGCATAAGTTTCTGCGAGTTCCGATCAACGCCTCGGTGCTGGTGGCGGGCGCGGCGGCGGGTGTCGCTGCGGCGTTCAATACACCGCTCGCCGGGGTCGCTTTCGCGATCGAGGAACTCGCCGCTGCTTATGAGCAGCGCATGACCTTGTTGGTGATGACCGCGGTGCTGATCGCCGGAATGATCGCGCAGGGCGTGGCGGGCGATTATGTCTATTTCGGGATCGTCGGACAAACCTTGCCGTTGATGACCGTCCTGTTCGTCGCGCCGATCGCGGGTGTCATGGGCGGGGTGTGCGGGAGCCTGTTCGCCCGACTGACCTTGTGGTTCGCGCGGGGCGGAGCCCGCCGGATATCGGGCGGCCGTCCCTTGCTGCTCGCCGCGATCAGCGGGGTGGTGGTCGCCGCGATCGGCCTTCTCACTGGCACGACCTGGGGAACGGGCTATGGCCCGGCGCGCGCGATCATCGAGGGAAGCAACTCGTCGCTGTGGTTCGGTCCGGCGAAGTTCGTCAGCACATTGGCGACTGCGGCGGCCGGTCTGCCCGGCGGCATTTTCGCGCCAAGCCTCGCCACCGGGGCGGGGCTCGGCAATATTCTCCACGCCATCTTCCCGAACCAGCCGACGGGGGCGCTCGTGCTGCTCGCGATGGTCGGCTATTTCACCGGCGTGGTGCGGGCACCGCTGACCGCCGTCATCATCATGTCCGAGACCACCGGGAGCCGCGGGCTGATGCTCCCGCTTCTCGCCACCGCGTTGATCGCTGAGGGTGTCGCCGGGCTGGTCTGCCGCGAGCGGCTGTACCATGGCCTTGCGTCGGGCTTCATAGCATCCGGCAAGAAACCGTGATCCGCATCACGATCTCTTGCGCGCAAAGTTCCGGCTAGAATGCTCCCATTTGCCGCCGTTCGGGGGCTTAGTGCGGTTCCCGAACTCGCAAGTGCGCCACTCCTTCAGCGGGGAGGCGATTGATTGATACGATGGTGTTCCCGCGCTGTCGAAGCGACGGTCGGAGTTAGATTTTCGGTATAACCACACGTTGCGGAGGCGCGCGCTGCTCCTCTCCCAAGGGGCTGCGATTTCCGTGAGTGCGGCCGGGCTGGACCTTGCGCTCGGTCCGGCCGCACTCCTCATGCCTGCCGTTGCTGATTGGGGGCGCCCGAGCGCGGTTGGGACGTCAAAGGCGTCATGCCCGAGAGGGCATAAGGCGCCATTATGCCAGACCTCATTGAGCGCGTTCATTCGTCGCTGGCGCATCCCGGCAGCCCGCCGTTGCGCGCGCGATTGCCGCAGCGATCCATCCGAGCTACCAATCGCGCGTGTTGACTCCTTCCGACCAGGTGGCGGCGCGGACGCATTTGGCCGAGGCTTTGCTGCGGACCGGCGAGGAGGACCGCTCGGCGCTCCAGGAAGTATATCGGCTGACATCCGCGAAGCTATTCGGGATTTGCCTGCGTATCTGTGGAGATCGCAGCAGCGCCGAGGACGTGTTGCATGAAGTGTATCTCACGATCTGGAAGCGGGCCGGCGCGTTCGAGCCCGGCCGGGCGAGCCCGATCTCCTGGCTTGCGACAATCGCACGCAACCGGGCGATCGATTGGGTTCGGGCGCGCGGAGCGCGGCCGTCCGATCCGATCGAGGAGGCCGACAACGTGCCTGACGCCTCGCCCGATCAATTGACGGTCATTGAGCGCGACGAGCAATCGCAACGCCTGCACGACTGCCTCGATGCCCTGGATGAGCGCGCGCGCGACGCCATACGAACCGCCTTTTTCGATGGCGTCACCTATGCCGAGCTTGCCGAGCGCAAGGGCCTCCCATTGGGTACGATGAAAAGCATCGTGCGCCGGGGGCTGCTTCAACTAAGAGGATGCGTCGATGGCGACTGACGCACCCGATTCTGGCCCCGACATGCTCGCCGCGGAACTGGCGCTCGGCCTGCTCGACGGCGAGGAGCGCGCTGCGGCGCTGCGGCGTATGCTTGTCGATCCTGCATTCGCGCGCGAGGTCGAGGATTGGCGCCATCGCCTCGCCGGATTGTTCGATGACGTGGTGGAGGTCGCCGCACCCGTATCGATTGCCGAGCGGCTGGCCGCGCCGGCGCGGCAACGGCGCAGATCCTGGCCGATCGTCGCCACGCTCACCGCGCTTGCCGCCGCGTTCGCGCTATTTTTGGTCGTGAAGCCGGCGCCTTCTCCCGTTGCGGCGCATCCGCTGATGGTCGCCTCGCTGTTGCTGAACGACAAGACGGCGGCAGTGCCGGCAGTGGTCGATATTACTACAGGTCAGATACGGATCGGCGAGATAGCGATAGCGCCTGGCGGCAAAAGTGCGCAGCTTTGGATGATTGGTGGAGACGGCGTCCCGCAGCCGATGGGGCTGCTCGCGGCGACCGGCCCGTCGCGGATCGCGCTTTCTGCGGAAACGCGCGCCAGGCTCGCAGCCGGCATCACGCTGGCAATTTCGATCGAGCCCGATGGCGGATCGCCAACCGGCAAACCAACCGGGCCGGTGGTCGCCAGCGGCAAACTTTCTCTCGCATGATGTGCATCCGGCGGTGGTCGGCGCCCGTATCTCCTTAAGCACGCGCCATTTTGGCGTGTAACTGGAGTGAGGCACATGAAGGCAATCCGCAAACTGATGCTCGCGACCACGATGGTCTTAGGGGCGACTGCGAGTATCGCCGCGATGAAGGACCCGATGGTGGGTGGCGCCGCCATGTATCCAACCAAAAACATCATTCAAAACGCGGTCAATTCGAAGGATCACACGACCCTCGTTGCTGCGGTAAAGGCGGCCGATCTGGTCGATACGCTGTCCGGCCCCGGGCCTTTCACGGTGTTCGCGCCGACCAACGCCGCCTTTGCAAAGCTGCCTGCGGGGACGGTCGACACGCTTCTGAAGCCCGAGAACAAGGCGCAGCTAACCGCCGTGCTGACCTATCACGTCATACCGGGCCGCATCACCGCCGCTGCCATCGCGGCCAACGCTGCGAAGCATATGGGCAAGGCAACTTATACGACGGTGCAGGGTGAACCGCTGACCTTTATGAAATCGGGCGGCACCTGGTGGGTGATGGATGGCAAGGGCGACAAGGGCAAGATCACCATCGCCAACGTCATGCAGTCGAACGGCGTGATCCACGTCATCGATACGGTGATGATGCCGTAATATGCTAGCCGCGCTGGCGCTGCGATCGTGTGGCGCCGGCGCGATCCTGCTCTGCTTCGCCCGCAGCCGGTGGAAATAGGTTTGCCCTCGCACTCATCGCGGCCATGATCGCCTCCGTTCCGCTGACGATCTGGACGTTGTTGCGATGCGCGCAGTTTTACGATCGAACCCGATGATATGAACGCAAGCCCGGCCCCGCGTCCGCGCGGCAATCTCGCGCGTCTGACGATTGCGCCGTTGTTCTGCGTTGCGGGGGTGGTGCACTTGCTCTGGCCCGACGCCTTCGCGTCGGTCATGCCACGCGTCATACCTCACCCGCGCGGCGTTATCCTGATGACAGGTGCGGCCGAGATATTGGGCGCTATCGGTCTGTTCATACCTCGAACCAGGGCTTTGGCCGGGCTGATGCTCGCGCTCTATGCCGTTTGCGTTTACCCGGCGAACATCATCCACGCTGTCCACGACCTATCGACCGGGACTGGCCTTGGCTGGGCCTATCACTATCCACGGCTGTTCATTCAGCCGCTCATCTGCTGGTGGGCGCTGGTCGCGGGCAAATGCGTCTCCTGGCAGATTTCCGCTTTCCCCCGGCGCAGTTGATTTGAGGTCGATTGCTCGACCCCAGCGCTCGCAGCGGACGGGAGGAGTTCTCTAAACCGATCACTCCGAATGGCGGTTTAGGTCCAATCCCAACGATTGCATTAGTCCCAAATTGCGAAAAGTAGCGGCCGACCCTTGAGGACCGCCGCAGCCGCATCGAACGGAAGTAATGGAGCCATTCAGCGCTTCCTCGGGCTGACGCTCGCGATCCGGTCCTGCATTTGTGCCCGCAATGGCGATTAGATATGGCTGACGACCGATTAGGTCCGCATAGGGGGAGCGGTCTTGGCGGAAAATAACGGGCAGGCCTCAGAAGAATGGATAGCGGCCATGATCGTACAGCGCGTCGCCAATCTATTTCCTGGCAATCCAGCCCGAAGCGCAAAGCGGACGGTCGAACCGGCGTCCGAATGGGCGGGCGATCTGCGATCGCGCAATTCCCGCCATTCGACTCGTCAACCTGTGCTTCATGATCTTGCGATAGCCGCGGCGGCATGACCTTCCCGCGCTCCATCACTGGCCGCCTCACGGTTCGCCGGTCGGAATTGACCCCAAATTCTGGCGTCATGGAACGGCTTGCAGCCGCGCTCTCGGCGCAGACCGTTGATTCGATGATAATCGCGAATGACACGATCGAGTTCGTTCCGCAAGTAAAGGGATCTGGAGGCAAATCGCGCCCCGAAGGAAGCGGCTGGATGTTCAACTCGCTGGGCACTTGCCTGCTGCACATCCGGCAAGAACAGGATGGGGTCGTCGTAAGCTATAGGCTCGAGTGCGGAACTTGGTTTCTTGCCGTAACAATTTTCTGTGTGGCGTCTGGCCTGCTTATACATCTTTACCACGGCCCGGATTCTGAATGGGGATGGATTTTTTCGCTCGGCATCTGGACAGTTATGTTCCTGTCTGGCTATGTGAGCAAGATCATCGAGTTTCGTGGCTGGTTGAGGAAAAATCTCACCTCGCTTGAACTGCCGCCGACGAAGCCGTTGAGCGTTCCCAAAGACCCCGATTGACGAGCGGCCGCTTTCCGCCCTTCGCAACCCCGAAGCTGCTTGACTGCTCTCCTCGTGGTTGAGGTATCCGAGCCGCGCTGCAGAGCAGCCGTAATTAAATCCTTCGGCTCAACATCCAACCGCAGAACGCGATCGATGAAATAATTAGAAAGAGGCTTAGCGGGAAAACCTCCGCCGGTAAGCCAATGAGTCGAAAAGGATACGCCTTGGGGTAGGATAAATTGGCAAAGTTAATCGTCCTATCAACAATGATCAGCGCCCCGATGATGATCGAACACAAGAATGCCAGTCCGCGGCGCTTAGCGGCAACGAGCGCCAGGGGAAGGCCGGCGATGATTGCGGCATCCATCAGGAAGATGCCTCCCCCTACGATGAGGAACATTCCCACCACGCATCTCCATGTCGATTCATGTCCTGCTTGGAATGATCGCCATTTCATCAACATAGCGTAAAGCGGACTGACGGGAATCCACCACCTACCTCAGGCCGCTCGGCGGGACAGAACCGGCCGCCAGCACCCGGCGGGTCGCTGTCGCCCCACTTGTCGTCATTGCAGACGCTCACCCAGCCCGTCATGATCACTCGATGAGCAAGCACGATCGGCTTTGGTCCAGATACTGGGCAATTCGCGACGAACACGGCGTCGGCTTTCGTATGCCGATATTGTGGCATCTCGCGTTGAGAGGCGACGCGGTGGCGATGACGGAGTTGAGCAGCACCTACGACAGAGCCGGGCGCATCAGTGATCCATTCAGCCAGGCTGGCTTTGCTTACCGCGCCTATCGTCGCGGCTATGCATTAGGAGCGCAGCATCTCGCAATGAACGCCTTCAATCGCGGTGACCTTCACGGCTACCGGCATTGGCTTGGCAAAGCGGCTCATTTGGGCGATCGAGACGCGGAATGCGAACTGCGGCGCTTCGAAATTAGGTTGCCCCACCGAGCCGCCGCCTTGATTGGGCGCAAGCGTCCGCATCGTCGGTCTGATTTCTAAGCAGCCTGACCGTTCTCAACCCACTAGCGGACGATGCCTGCCGCTAGTGTCCGCTTTTCACCGTGCCAAGCCGAACCACAGGCTATGCGTTCATAGCAGGATGGGTATTCTCCCGGCCGCCCCCCACCGGGCCGCTTTTCCTACTTCAGGCACCCCGATTTTCTCGATTACAAAGTCCGCATTCGACCGTGACGCTGCATGCAACTTGCGCCGACGGCATTTCTTGACGGCGCGGAAGATCGCCGCTCGCCCAAAAGCCAAGGACCTCCAGACCGCTAACCCCCGGCCTTCCGCGCACACCGCCCGGTAGCGCGACAAGCCAGCGGCGGCGATCGGGGCTTGCGGCCCGACCCGAAATGAGCCGGCGCTAGCGCGTCAACACGTTGAACAACGACAGCGCGGCCTCAAACGCGATCAGGGCGATAATCGCGATTTCGACGCGGAAGGCGCGCTTGTCCTGCACGACATCGAGCAATGCCTCCGTAAAATCGCTCAACGCCCCCAGCTTACGCTGCAACACCTCGTCTCGTTCCTTCAGCTCATATTCGACCTCGAGCCGGCTGTAGAGACGATCGAGCTCGGGATGGTCCCATAAAAGGTCGGGACGCTCGTCCACCTGCGCGGTCCCGGTGACACGGTGCCGCGCGGCAAGAACGTTGCCGACGAGCCGCATGGCGGACCGGATCGACAATTGCGCACGGCCATTTTCCTGAAGATCGGCCACGAGCGGCGCAATCCGATCGAACGCCTCCCCGATCAGGAATTCGTCGCGCGCCAGCAAGACGCTGCGCGCGAGCATGATGCCAACGAGCAACAGACGATCATGGCCGAGGGCGGCAAGTTGGATCTCGCCTTCCGGTCCGATCCTGTCACCGCCATCGAGGCGCAATTCGATGCGGGCCGATTCATGTTCCCGAACTGCAGTCGGATCGATGACATATGGCCGAAGCGCCTCGTCAAATGACGCGACCGGCTCGTTGCCGGCGCCGATCGTCACCACCACACCAAACCTGAAGACGATGGTCAGCCCCGCTACTTCCGCATGCGCGGCGATCGCCCGGTCGCCTGCAAGGTCCCGAGTATCAATCCTGCTGCCAAGCAGTCGGGCCTGCACGGTCAATGGGGGATCCCCGCGGATATCGCCCAGCGTGACGATATCGGGAACCCCGACCACCCGGGAAGACAGTGCGGATGGCTGCGCCATGTCATCGCCTCCATATTGTCGCCTAGCGAACCCAACCTGGAACCAGATACACGGTGACGAGGTAGGACGAGCGGGCCGACCGACCGCACTCGTAGCGCGCAGCGGCACGTCTTGGCGAGCCTGCCCATTCGGGTAGTGGCAACACGGCGCGCGCGGGCGCTGGCGCGCCAGTTGCTCAAACAGGGAAGCGGCGGCGCGATCGTCAACATCGCCTCCAGCGCGGGGCGTATCCCCGTTGCCGGGGCCGGGGCCTATTGCATCTCCAAGGCCGGGGTCATCATGTTGACCAAGGTGATGGCGCTGGAGCTGGCGCAGACCGGCATCCGCGTCAACGCGGTCGGGCCGGGCTTCACCACCACGCCGATGTGGGATGTGCCCGAGGACAGCGACGCACATCGCTGGGCGATGAGTATCACCCCGATGAACCGCAACGGCACGCCGCGCGAACAGGCCGACGCCTGCTTGTATCTCGCCTGTGACGAGAGCAGTTTCATGACCGGCCAGACGCTGCATCCGGCCGGCGGTCAGTTCACCGGCTGACAGGCCCCTGTCGGTCTCATCGGGGAGGCGCAACATGAAAGCAGTTCGTTTTATCGAGCCCGGGCGTCCGCCGGAAATCATCGACCTGCCGCAGCCCGTCCCGGGGCCGGGGCAGGTGCTGGTGCGGATCGCCGGCGCGGGCGTGTGTCATTCCGATCTGCACATCCTCGATCACGGCGGCATCGCCGGCCCGTTCACGCTCGGCCATGAAAATGCCGGCTGGGTTGCCGGGCTTGGCGAGGGTGTCACGGGGTGGAAGGAGGGCGATCCGGTTGCCGTCTATGGGCCGTGGGGCTGCGGCCAATGCCATCAATGCCAGACCTCGGCCGAGAATTATTGCGAGCGCCACGCCAGCATTCCCTCTTATGGCGGTGGGCTCGGGTCCGACGGCGGGATGGCCGATTATATGATCGTGCCGTCGCCGCGCCTGCTGGTGCCGCTGGGCAAGCTCGACCCAGCGACCGCTGCGCCGCTCAGCGACGCCGCGCTGACCCCCTATCATGCGATCAAATCGACGCTGCCGCTGCTGACCCCCGATGCGACCGTCGTCGTCATCGGTATCGGCGGGCTGGGGCATATGGCGCTCCAGATCCTCAGGGCGCTGACGCCGGCCCGCATCATCGCCGGCGATATCGACCCGGCGAAGCTCGCACACGCCCGCCAGCTCGGCGCGGGCGAGATCGTCGACATGCGCGACATGGATCTCGCCGCTGAACATATCGGCGATCTGGTTGGCGGACGCGGGGTCACTGTCGCGCTCGATTTCGTCGGGGCGCAGCCGACGATCGATCTGTGCAGCCGGGTGGTCGGCCGGGCGAGCCGGATCGCGATCGTCGGGCTGGCCGGCGGGACGCTGCATTATACCGCCAACACGCCGGCTTATGGCTGCGAGGTGACCATTCCTTATTGGGGCTCGCGCACCGAATTGATGGAGGTCGTCGCGCTCGCCGAGGCGGGCCGGATCCGCGCCGAGGTCGAAACCTTTCCGCTCGAGGATGCCGTGGAGGTTTATCAGCGGTTGCGCGACGGGCAGATCAAGGGACGCGCCGTGCTGTTGCCGTGATCAGCGCGCTTTCCATATCGGCGGGCTCGTCGTCTTCGGCGGCACGCTCTTCTGCGTCCAACATCCGGCTACCGCTGCGCCGCACCCGTTTTGTGGGAAACCTCCTCTGGCCAAAGTCGCGATGCCGTTATGATCGCCAAAGGTTCGGCCGAGACCTGACGAGCGCCAAGCCCGTTCCGGCGATCGGGGATGGGATGTCGCCAATCCCGATCCCGAGCGACTCAAGCAATTTCCCTATGACCTCGCTTGGCGGCACGAGGGCTGAAACATGAGTTCAAACTGCTGACCGGTGCAGATCGGCACGGAGGCTCGCTGCCGAGCGCATAAGCCTCCGTGCATGGGACTTAATGCCGGAGATTGTCCGGAATCGTGCCGCCGTTTTCCGCGAGCTTGTCGATCACCGCCTTGTGCAGCGCAATATTCTCTTCGGCCGAACCGTCCTCGCCGTCATGCACATCGAGCTCGTTCGCGAGTTCCTTGCGGGCATCGAGGCTCGAATCCATGTCGAGCAGCTTCAGCAGGTCAACGATCGAGGTCTCGTAATTGCCGCCACCACCCTTGGCATCGGCCATTTGCTGCAACACCGCGCCGACATCCACCGGCGCCGGGGTAGGATCGGCCGCGGGCGCTTCGGCAGGCGCATCTGCCGTTACCGCCTCAGGCACCGGAGCGGGTGTCGCCGCCTGCGCGGCCGGATGATGGAAGATCTTGTCCATGATGGTGCTGAAAATGCCCATATTTCCTCCAATGCGGTTGCAAACCGCTCGCCCCGCCGCAGACCATCATTATTCGAGCTGATTTGTTACACCCGCATGAATGCCGGTCAGTTGCCGGTTCCATCTGGCGCACCATTCACGCAATCTAGCCGTTCAGTCATGGACGACGGCGCCCGCCCCGCACCGCGCGTAAACCGAGCGCCAGTCGGCCTACAGGCCGATCAATATCGATTCACAAATCCTCTCGAACCTCAAACATAAATCCGAGCATTCTCGCGTTGCTGACCACTTCATCGCGCGTAGATGCCCGCAATTTTCGCATCAGACTTTTCATGTGCCATTTGATCGTCTCGGGTGTGAGCCCCAGCTTTCGCGCAATCATCTTGTTCGTCTCGCCGGAGCCAAGCGCGACCACGACCTCCATCTCGCGCGCAGAGAGAAATGAGAAGGCCGGGGCTGCCGCGCTTTCGCCGCTCGAAGCGTTCGGCTCCGTGTCCGGCGGCGGGATCAGGCGCAGCAAGCCGAGGAAGGTGCCGGCCGAATATCCCGCGCTATTGAAATCCTGCGACGTGCGCACGCCGGTGATCTGCAACAGGTCGATAATCGGGCGGACGAAACCCATGCCTGCCGCATGATTGAGGAATTTCGCGGTGTCGATTTCGACCATCCGGTCGCATCGCCCGCTCAGTTGCGGGAGGATGTGCAGCAATGTGCCGATCACACGCAGTTCGACATCGTTCAGATGCTCGGCGAGTCGTAGCAGGCGATCGGCGACGATCGTAAGCCGCGCCCGATCCAAGCGGTGGATGGCATCATAAGCGTGCGCCTCAGAAAGTAGCGCGAAGGCGCGCGCGCGTGGGTGGGTGGCGTCGGCGACCGCCTCCTCTTCATCCTCGATCGGCAGGATGTCTTCGGCCGACATGACAAGCGGCGCGCGTATCCGCACGCGCTCGACCGCCGCCAGCGCGGAAAACGGCAACCAGTGCCGGATCTGTGCGACTTCCTCGACGCGCTCGATGAGCCCCATGGCCTCGTCAATACGCCCCTGTGCGGCGGCGAGACGGATCGCCACGCGATAGCCGCGCAGAACCGTTTCGCTGTCGCCGACCTCGGCGAGAAAGGGCAGGAAATCGTCGACCAGCGCCGCGATCCCGGCAAGGTCGTTCTGCCGGTAGAGACTGTCCGCCAATGCGACCGATACCAACAGCGCGGCATCGGATCGCGCGGTCAGGCCCTCAATCAGCCGGCCGCGACCATCGCGCAAGACGCGTTCCGCGTCGGCCGGATGTCCCAACGCCCGATGCGCATCGGCGACGGCGAGCAATGCGCGCGCCTCGAAATAGCCGAGGCCCGTTTCGCGCGCCTGCCGCATAAGCGGGGCGAGAAGCGCCTGAGCCCTGACATGGTCGCCAGCGCCTGCGGCGGCACGCGCCTCGGCGAGGGGCAAGAGGCGAGCGTCAAGCGCGCGCGATGCACATGGTGAGATATCATCCAGGGCCGCAATCCGTTGCAGCAGGCGTGCCAGCCGTCCGTCCTGCGCAACGCGATCCGGTTCAAGCCGGCCGAGCGCGCGGCTAAGCAGGATCGGGCCTGCTTGCCCGAGCACCACCATTCCGTGTTGACCGACAAGATCCGCAAGCAGCTCATGGTCTTCGCCAAAGAGCCCGATTTCGATCGCGGCGAGCGGTTCGTCACGAGACACATGCCAGGCACAGGCGCGCCGACGCAATTCATGGACTGCGGCCGGATCCCGCAGCGCGAGGCGCGTCAGAAGATAGTGCCGGAACGCCGGAAGAAATCGGCTTCGACCGAAAGCACCGGGCAATTGCTCGATAAAGCAGCCTTGCGCGATGAGGCCAGTCAGGAGCCGGTCAGCTTCGTCGTCGGGCACCCCGGCAAGAACCGACGCAAGCGCAGAGGAAAAAATCGGCACGACCGAGCAGCGCAGTAAAAAACTCTGTTCCGCATCGGAGAGCCGGCGCAGGAGATTATCGAACGGCGCCGCAGACCATTCGGCGCATTGCTGCACCCAATCCGTCTCGCCCGCAGGGGCGCAGGCGACGGACAGCGCTTCACGCGCCAGACGCGCGCCGCCCCACCAACCAGCGAGAGCGGTATTCAACAGCCGCGCCCGCGCGTCCCCGAGCACGACGCCGCCAGCGGCGAAATAATCGGCGAGTTCGGCATTGGAGAGCGCCAGCGCCGCAGGGCCGATCAACTGTTCTGATTGCCGTCGCTCACCCCAATCGCGGATCGCGGCGGTGCGCGTCCGCGAGGTCAGCAGCAGATGGAGATTGGTCGGGCAATTGCAGACCAGCTGATCGAGAAAGTCGATGCCGGTCTCGCTGTCCAGCGTATCCACGCCGTCAAGGCACAGCAACAACGGCTCTTCGTGATCGTAGATGCGGTTGGCGAGTTCGATCGGGCCAAGCCCGGCTCGGTCCGCACTGATCGACGCTCCGTCCTCGCCGATCGCGATCAGCAGGCCATGAACGATATGCGCGGTCGCCGCGGCTCCGTCGAGCGTGCTGCACGATACCCAGGCCGCGCAGAATCCGGCATCGTACATCTCATGATAGAGCCGCGCGGCGAAGATCGTCTTCCCATAGGCCGGCGGCGCGCAGACGAGGGTGATATCGCTCGCCAGCACCCGCTCCATCCAATCACCGGGCTTGTCAGCGCCGACCAGACCGATCGGGAGGCGCGGCGGCACAAGCCTGCTCTTGCTGATCGTAGCGCCTTGGCCGCCGGAGCGATTCCTCAATGGGAAGGGCGTGATCTCGCCGCGCGACGTTGCGGTCATCGACTCTCCTTCGCCGGCGATCTTCGGTGCCGGTCCGTGATCAAGGCTATGCCTCCCCCCCTCGCCCC